>Ga0268299_1002983_pt1 | contig 17344 bp, 20 predicted proteins | sample NOBtaG_FD_193484 | JGI IMG/M metagenome (GOLD analysis project Ga0268299, IMG submission 193484) | Activated sludge microbial communities from bioreactor in Nijmegen, Gelderland, Netherland - NOB reactor | ecosystem: Engineered > Bioreactor > Aerobic > Activated sludge | place: Netherlands...
TGGACGAACTCCTCGCCCTGGTTCAGCGTCAGCCACTTTTCGCCACGGACGAACAGGTTGCCGTTGGGATAGACCTCGGCCACCGTCACGGTGATGTTGCCTTCCAGCCGGTTGCTCTGGCTGCTGTTCCCCTGGCCCTCGAAGTCCTGGGAGGTCTCCCACTCGTTGTTCAGGATCTCGTCGCCGTTCATGGTCACCGGCCCGCCCATCAGGATGGGGAAGCCCGTGTCCAGGCTGCTGTCCTTGCTGGCATCGGTGCTGGCGCTCTTGGAGGCCTGGGTGCGCTCCGCCAGCCGGATCGTGACGGTGTCGCCGATCCGGCGCGCCTTCACGTCGTCGAACAGGGACAGCCCGAGCGCCGGCTGGTAGATCGTGCCGCTCGTGGCGGGCGGCGGCGCATGGACCGGCGCCGGGGTCGGCGCGTAGGCCCCGGGCTGCGGCCCGAACTGCATCGGCGTGCAGGCGTTCAGGGCGAGCAGGGCGCCGGCAGCAAACGCGGTTCTCATGTTCATGATCATCCCGGGAGCGGTCACAGGTTGTTGTTCAGGTACTGGAGCATCTGGTCGCTGGTCGAGATGGCCTTCGAATTCATCTCGTAGGCGCGCTGGGTCTCGATCATGCTCACCAGCTCCTCCACCACGTTCACGTTGGAACCCTCGAGGGAGCCCTGCACCAGTGTGCCGAGGCCCTCGAGTCCCGGGTTGGCGACCTGGGGCGAGCCGCTGGCAGCCGTTTCCAGGAACAGGTTCTGGCCCTTCGGCTGGAGGCCGGCGGGATTGATGAAGTCCGCCAGCTGCAGCGTGCCGAGGCTGGTGGGCGAGGTCTGGCCGGCCAGGGTGGCCTGCACCGTACCGTCGAGGCCGATGGTCACCGACTGGGCGTCGCTCGGGATGGTCAGCGACGGCTGGATCTCGTAGCCGCTGGACGTGACCAGGCGGCCCTCGGAATCGATCTTGAAGGAGCCGTCGCGGCTGTAGGCGAGCGTGCCGTCCGGCTGAAGCACCTGGAAGAAGCCGCGGCCCTGGATCAGGACGTCCAGCGCGTTCCCGGTCTGCAGCGCGGAGCCCTGGGTGAAGGTCTTCTCCGTCGCCACCACCCGGACGCCGGTGCCGGTGGTCAGCCCGGTCGGGCTCTCCGTGCTCTGGGACGTGGCGCCGCCCGCCTGGGTGACGTTCTGGTACAGCAGGTCCTCGAACACGGCCCGGCCGCGCTTGAAACCCGTGGTGTTGACGTTGGCCAGGTTGTTCGACACGACGGACATGCGCGTCTGCTGCGCGTCCAGGCCGGTCTTGGCTACCCACAATGCTTCCATGTCTGCTGCTCTCCTGAATCGTCCGGTTGCGCGTCAGCCGCCGGCACTAGCCGTTCATGCGGATGAGGCGGGCGCTGGCGGCGTCGAGCTCGTCAGCGGTGTTCATCGCCCGCACCTGCATCTCGTAGTGGCGGGACATCTCGATCATTTCCGCGAGGGCTTCCGCGGGGTTCACGTTGCTCGACTCCAGCTGGCCGCTGGCGACCCTCACGGAGGAATCCGGCGCCGCGGCGCTGCCGTCGCGCAGGTTGAAGAGGCCGTTGCCCGTGCGGACCAGCTCGGTCGCCGGCGGGTTCACGAGGCGGAGCCGGTCGACCTGCACGAGCGTCTCCGCCGTCTGCCCCTGGGGGATGATCGAGATCTGGCCGTCGTCGCCGATGAACAGCTTCTCGAAGGGCGGCAGGCTCACCGGGCCGCCGTTGCCGCGCACGGGCTGGCCCGCGGAGGTCTCCAGGATGCCGTTGGCGTTGACGCGCAGGTTGCCGTTGCGGGTGTAGGCGTCGTTGCCGTCCGCGTCCTGGACCACCAGCCAGCCCTCGCCCTGGATCGCGACGTCCAGGTCGCGGCCCGTGGCCTGGGCCTGGCCCTGGCGCGAGTTCCACAGCTCCGGCTGCCGCACCGTGTTCACGCGGGTCGGAAGTCCGGCGCCGGGTATGGGCGCGCTGTCCAGGACGTTGCGCAGCGCGCGGAAGCCCGTGGTCGAGATATTGGCCAGGTTGTGGCTCGTGGTGGCCTGCGCGCGCATGGCTTCGCGGGCGCCCGACATCGCCACGTAAATGAGCTTGTCCATGGTTTGCTCACTCAGTCCTTACCGGTTAGCGGATGTTGATGATCGTCTGGGAGAGGGTGTCGAGCGTCGAGATCACCTGCGCGTTGGCCTGGAAGAGCCGCTGCGACGTGATCAGGCGCACCAGCTGCTCCGTGAGGTCCACGTTGGACGACTCGAGGGCGCCGGACTGGAGCAGGCCGAAGTTGGACTCCGTGGCCTCGCCCCGCTGGGCGACGCCGGAGCTGAAGGTCTCCTGGAACGAGGTGTCGCTGACCTTCTGCAGGCCTTCCGGGTTGGAGAAGTTGGCAAGCGCCACCTTGCCCAGGGTCTCGGACTGGCCGTTGGAGAACCGCGCGAAGACGACGCCGGTCTGGTCGATCTCGATGCCCCGCAGGCGGCCCTCCGCCTGGCCGTCGGGATTGATGCTGTTCACCGTGAAGTCGGCGCCGAACTGGGTGGTGTCGCCCAGCTGCAGCCCGACGGTCAGTGCATTGGCCCCGTTGGTGAGCGGGATGGCGGGGAAACTGATGCTGCCGCCAACCGGCGTGGCGAGCGTGCCCGTCGAACTGAACGTGAAGGGTTGTCCGGTGCCGACCTGCGTCCCGTCGAACGTCATGTTGACTTCCCAGTCGGCAGCCGTGGCGGAGGTCTTCGTGAAGAAGTAGGTCGCGGTGTGGGAAACGCCCAGCGAGTCGAACAGCACCGTCGACGTGCTGTGGTTGTAGGACTGCGGGTTGGTCGCGTCGAAAGCGATGCCGGGCGGGGCCGCATTCGCGGGCAGGTTGATGTTCATGTCCACCAGCGTGCTCGCCTCCGGCGGTGCCGTCTCCGCCGTGATGATGAGGTCGCTCAGCTGGCCCTGGTTGAAGCCGCCCGTGCCGGGCACCGGGGCGTAGATCTGCAGGCGCTCACCCTCGGCGTTCTGCACCACGCCGTTGGCATCGAGGCCGAAGGCGCCGACCCGGGAGTAGAGCAGGCTGCCGTTGTCCTCGGTAATGAAGAAGCCGTTGCCGCTGATGGCCAGGTCGAGCTGGCGGGCCGTGATGTCGACGTTGCCCTGGGTGAACTCCTGGCGCACGTCCGTGAGGCGCACGCCGTTGCCGATGCCCACCGAGTCGCCCGAGAACACGTCGGCGAATTCGCCGCGGGAGCTCTTGAAGCCGGTCGTGTTGGCGTTGGCGATGTTGTTGGACGTGATCTGCAGGTCCGTGGACGCCGCGTTCAGGCCGCTGAGTGCTATCTGGAATGACATTGCTGGATCTCCTTACATGACTGCCTTGACCTGCGAGAGGCGCACGGTGGCGCCGCTGTCGGTCCGGATCTGTGAACCGCTGCCGTCGCCCGCGAGCGTGACGCTCTCGACCTTCGACGCGAGGTAGGTGGTGAGTGCCGTGTCGCCCGCCGGGCTCGAGATCGCGGCGGTGAACTTGTAGCGGCCGGCCGGGGCCGGCTGGCCGTTGGCCAGGGTGCCGTCCCAGGTGAAGTTGGCGAGGCCCGCCTGCTGGGTGCCCAGCGGCAGCTCGCGGACGAGCTCGCCGGCGGCGGTGTAGACGCGCACGACCGAGGAGGACGTCGCGTAGGGCAGGTCCAGGGCGCCGCTGACCGGCTTCGTGCCCGTGTAACTGGTGGTGCTGGCCTCCGTCAGCACGGTCCTGCCCACCATCGAGGCCGCCTGCAGTGCCTGCCCGGAGTTGAACGCGTCCGTCAGGCCGGCGATGGACTTCGACATGTCGGCGATGCCGGTCACCGTGCTGAACTGCGCCATCTGCCCGATGAACTCGCCGTTCTCCATGGGCTTCAGCGGGTCCTGGTTCTTGAGCTGCTGGATCATCAGCGCCAGGAAGTCCTCCTGGCCCAGCTCCTTCTTCGCCTTGGCCGCGGCGGAATTGGCGAGCTGCAGGTTGGCGAGATCCAGGTCCGTGTTGTTCGAGGTGATCGTGGTCACGGGCTACTCCTTATTGACCGAGCGTGAGGGTCCGCAGCAGCAGTTCCTTGGACGTGCTGAGGACCTCCACGCTGTTCTGGTACGAGCGCGACGCCGAGATCATGTTGACGAGCTCGTCCACCGGATTGACGTTGGACATGTAGACGTAGCCCTCCGCGTCGGCGAGCGGATTGCCCGGGTCGTGCACCTTGGCCGGCGGCGCCGTGGTCTCCACCACGCCGGCCACGCGCACGCCCGCGCTGGTCGGGTCCATGCCGGCCGAGTTCTCCATGACGGTCTGGAAGACCGGCTGCCGCGACCGGTAGGCCGTTTCCGCGCTGCTCGCGACGGTGTTGGTGTTCGCCAGGTTGCTGGCGGTCGTGTTCAGCCGGGCGGACTGGGCGCTCATTGCCGAGCCCGCGATGTCGAAGATCCTGAAGAGTCCCATGATCAGCGGCCTCCGGTGATGGCGTCGCGCAGCCCGCGGATGCGCGACGAGAGGAAGGTGAGGGTGGCCTGGTAGCGCACCGAGGTCTCGGCGATGGCCGCGTTCTCCTTCTGGGAGTCCACGGTGTTCCCGTCCAGGCTGGGCTGGTCGGGCTGGCGGTAGAGGGGAGCGGTCGTGTTCGGCCCGGCCCCGCCGGCCTGCACGTGGCCCGGGCGCGTCGCGGCCATGGGCAGGTCGCCGCCGAAGCCGCCGGGCTGCCCCGCATTGGCCATGGCCGCGCGGAAGTCGATGTCCCGGGCCTTGTAGCCGGGCGTGTCCGCGTTGGCCACGTTGTCGGCCAGCAGTTCCAGGCGCTGGTTGGCAAGCCCCAGTACCCGGGTGTGCAGATCGAACTGTGCGTTGATGTCGAGTGCCATGCGTGGTCTCCCGGGAGAGGTCTATGCAAACGACGTGCCAGCCAGCCGGGTGCTCCCGGTGTGGCGTCGCGGACTCAGCGGAGCGGCAAGCGCTTGCCGGTCACGCGGCAGCCCTCTGCCGGCCCGGCCGGGATCGCGGCCCGTCATCGCGGGCACGCTTCTTGCAATTCCCGGGCCATGGACCCTCGAACGACATCGAACTGGCTGGGCACGAGCGTATTGCTCGCGGCCGGACTGCTGGCTGCCACCGTTGCCCACGCGGCGGCGGAGTGGCAGAGCCACGCCACCATCCGGGAAGCGGCGGAGGCCGCGGCCCGCGAGGCGCTGCCGGGCCCCGACCAAGTCCTGGCCGACAGCCCGGACCCGCGGCTGCGCCTGGCCCGGTGCACGGTGCCGCTGGCGGCCTCGGTGCCGGCGAATGGCGTGCGTTCCGCCCGCTTCACGGCTGAGGTTCGCTGCGAGGGTGAACAGCCCTGGCGGCTGTACCTGCCGGTCCGGGTCACGTCGACCCGGCCGGTGGTGGTGGCCAGCCGGGCCCTGGCCCGCGACACCGTATTGGCGCCCGGCGACGTCCGGTTGGCGGCATCGGCACCGGCGTCGGTGCCGGCGGGGGCCCTGCACGATCCCGCTCTCGCGGTCGGCCGGGTGCTGCGCCGGCCGGCGGACGAGGGCCAGGCCCTGACGGCGTCCCTGCTGGGCGCCCCGACCCTGGTCCGGCGCGGCCAGCAGGTGAGCGTCGAGGCCCGGACCGGCGGCCTCACGGTCCGCATGGAGGGCGTGGCCCGGGGCGAGGGTGCGCTGGGCGACATTATTGAGGTGGAGAACGGCGGTTCGGGCCGGATCGTCCAGGCAGTCGTCCGATCTGCGAAGTCGGTCGAGGTCTTGCTGCAGTAGCACACTTATAGTTGGGGCCCTCAAGTTCCAGGCGCGCGTGCCGACAGGAACCGCAGGGCTGAATTCGGGGCTCTGGTTCAGGCGTGGGCTGCACGGTGGAGAACTAAGTGATGGCGGACAAGATTTCGGGCTACGGCAGGAACGGCGTTGACATGACGTCCGCGCGCTCCCGTGCGTCGGTCCGCAACGAGCGGACCGACGGGGGCGACAAGGCCGAGGGCACGGGCCGCAGCGACGGCGGCAAGGCGGCCAGCCCGGTCCGCCTCACCGACACCGCGGCCAACCTCAAGCAGGTCGAGACCCGGCTTGCCGACGTGCCGGACGTGGACCGGAAGCGCGTGGACACCCTGCGCCAGCGCATCGAGTCCGGCGCCTATGAAGTGAATGCGGGCCGGCTCGCCGACCGCCTCCTTGCCTTCGAGCGGGACCTGGCTTGACGCCCTTCCAGGCATTGCTGGATCAGGAAGTCGAAGCGCTGCGGGCCGTGCTCGCGACGCTCAAGGACGAGCTGGCCGCCTTGCACGAACGCGCGCCCGACGCGCTCATCGCGGCCAGCAACGCCAAGGCGGAGGCCGTCGCCCGCGCGGCGCGCCTCGAGCAGCAGCGCCGGGACTACCTCGAGGCCAATCCGGGCCGCCCGGCGGCGCCGGAAAGCCGCCTCCTCAACGAACTCAAGCGGCTCGCGGCGGAATGCCGCCAGCAGAACGACGCCAACGGCCTGCTCATCCGCGGCCAGCGCCGCCGGGTGGAGGGCTCGCTGAACGTGCTCCGGGGCGGCAGCGCCGCGCCGGACGTCTACGGCCGCGACGGCGAGACCCGTCCGGTGCGCGGTCCGAAGACCCCCCTCGCGTCCTACTAGTCCCGTCCGGGCCTACTGCCCGATGACGCGGCTCACGGCCTCGATGTCGTTGCCGGCGGTGACCATCGTGTCGAGGAATGGCTGTGTGCCGAAGCGCACGTCGGCGAGGATCTTCCGGGCGTCTTCCGCGCCCTCGGCGCCCTGCAGGATCACCTGGTAGAGCTTCGCGGCGGCGAGCAGCCGGGACAGGAGCGGCATCCCGGCCGGGTCGCCGTCCTTCAGCGCGTCCTGGGTCTCGACGGCTTCGGCCAGCGTGGCCGGCATGCCCCAGTTCTCCAGGATCGCGCGGGCGATGGTCGGGTGCCAGTCGGCGATGGTCGCGGCCCAGTCCGCGTCGCCGCCCAGGCTGACGCCTTCCTTGTGGGCCCGGGTGAGGATGTACAGGCTGCCCATCTGGTGGAAGAGGCCGGACGCGAGCGCCTCGTCGGGGCGCATGCCCTCCGTCTTGCGCGCGCCCACGTAGGCGATGGCCGCGACGCCAGTGCTGTCCTTCCAGATCCGGTTCAGCTGGGGCCGGATCGGCTGCAGCCATTCCTGCTGCTCCAGCTGGCGCATTGCGAAGGTCGAGGCGGTGCTGCGCACCAGGCTGAAGCCCAGCAGTGTGATGGCCGACTTCAGGTCGCTCACCGCCCGCTCGCCGGGATTGAAGGCCGCCGAGTTGGCCAGGTGCAGCAGCCGCGCGGAGAGGGTCGGTTCCGCGCTGACCAGCCGGACCACGTCCCGGACCGAGCAGTTGCTGTCCCCCAGGGTGCGGTGCAGGCGCATGACGACGTCCGGGAAGCCCGGCAGCTCCAGGTCCTCGTACATGTCCGTGATCAGCTTCTGGAGGAAGCGGAACAGGTCCGAATTGCCGTCGGCGGCTTTCGCCGGCGGGGGGCTGGCTGCCGCGTGGCGGGCGAGGACGGGCTGATCGACTGGCATGGCTCGGGGGGACTCCGGCTGGAACGGGACGAAACGGGTGCGCACAGCATCCGGCTCCGGCGGGCCGGATGCTGTGTCACACGTCTATTTTGGCCAGCAGACTTTTTCGTCGCTGGCGGACCAGGCGGCGATCACGGGCGCGGAGCTGGTCGGGGCCGACGTCATCAGCGTGGCGACGGACGCCCGGCCCGCCCGGGGGATGGAACGGATCTTGCTGTCGAGCTGGGTCCGCCGGAAGGCGACACCGAAGCGGTTGATGCCGTCGGTCCAGCACAGGTAGTACTTCCCGTTGTCGATCGGATGTCGGACGATCTCGCTTTGCGGAAGCCGGACGGTGACGGCCTCGTTGAGCCAGTTGGAGGTCGGTGCGGCGATGGCGGCGGCGCCGAAGCCGAGGCAGGCGCCGAACAGGATGTCGCGGATTTTCATTACGTCTCCCACTTGATGATGGATAACGGCAACCCCGCTATCCGGCTGATCGGGCCGGACCGGTGGCTTTGCGTCCCCGCCTCGCGACGGGTTTGCCCTTGAAGGATCGGGCCGTCTTATACGCCGGCGCCCGGCTCGCGACAAGGAACTGGAAAAATTGACATAAGTGTCCGCCGCCTTCAGCGGGGATTAAGTTGTCCGGCCGTACTGTGCAACCGTCGCCACCAACCGGAGACCTGATCATGCTGCAGAGGAAAGTACTGGGTGCCGTGGCCTTGCTGGCGTTGCTGGCGGGTCCGGCCGCGAATGCCGACGAACCGCAGATCCGCCTCGGGATCGACATCCTCTGGGGCGGCTACGGTCCGGTCTACGTGGCGCCGCCGCCGGTCGTCTACCATCCGCCCCGCTACGCCTACGGCCGTGGTTACGATCGCGGCCATGAGCGGGGCTACAACCGCGCGAAGTGGCGGGGCAACGGCCACCGCAAGCATCGTCACCACCGCGGGGACGATTGTGACGACTGATCCGGTTGCGCAGGTACCCGCCCCGGCAATGCGCCTGAGCGGGTACACTGCGCACCATGCACGCGAGTTCGAGAGCGGCGACGGGCTACCGGATGCCGGCGGAATGGAGTCCGCACCAGGCCACCTGGTTTTCCTGGCCCCATAACGTCGACACCTGGGCGGAGTACCTGCCCGCGGTCGAGCGCGTCCTGGCCGAGGCCGTCGCGGCGCTGGCCAAGGGCGAGCTGGTGCGCATCAACGTGCGGGATTCGGGGCACGGGTACCACGTGCAGAAGCTGCTGGCCGGCAAGGTCGCGCCCGACCGGGTCGTGCTGCACCAGTTCCCGACCAACGACTCCTGGTGCCGCGATCACGGGGCGATCTTCGTCACGCGGCCGGCGGGCGACGGCCCGACGCTGAAGGCGCTGGACTTCGAGTACAACGCCTGGGGCGGCAAGTACCCCCCCTTCGACTTGGACAACGCCATCCCCCCGCGCATGGCCGCCGAGCTCGGCGTGCCCTGCGAGAGCATTCCGATGGTGCTGGAGGGCGGCTCCATCGAGGTCAACGGCCGGGGCACCCTCCTCACCACCGAGCAGTGCCTGCTGAATCCCAACCGCAACCCGGCCATGAGCCGGGACGCCATCGAGGGCCGGCTCCGGGACCTGCTCGGGGTCACGCAGGTCGTCTGGCTCGGCGACGGCATCGTGGGCGACGACACGGACGGGCACATCGACGACCTCACCCGCTTCGTGGGGGAGGACGTGGTGGTGACGGTCGTCGAGCAGGACCCGGCCGACGAGAACTACGCCCCGCTGAAGGAGAACCGGGAGCGCCTGGCCGGGCTGCAGTTGCCCGACGGCCGCCCGCTGCGGGTGCTGGAGCTCCCCATGCCGGCGCCCGTCCGCCGGGGCCCGGTCCGGTTGCCGGCCAGCTACGCCAATTTCTACGTGGGCAACCGGGTGGTGCTGCTCCCGACCTTCAACTGCCCGGCCGACGAAGAGGCCGCCGCGATCCTGGCCCGCTGCTTCCCCGGCCGGCGGATCGTCAGCCTCGACTGCCGGGACGTCGTGGTCGGCCTCGGCACTTTCCATTGCCTCACGCAGCAGGTCCCCGTCGCTCCCGAGTAGGCCGTCCGCGTCGGCGCCGAAATTTTCTGTTGTTCCCCGGGCTGGTATTCCCTAAGCTTTCGCTGCCTCCCGAAGTGAATTGCCATGGCTGAGATCAGCAGGTTCGTCCATCACCATTTCCGGCACTTCAACAGCGCCGCCCTCGTGGACGCGGCGGACGCCTACGTGCGCCACCTGGACGCCGGCGGCTACATGTTCGTGACGCTGGCGGGGGCCATGAGCACGGGCGAACTCGGGCTGTCGCTGGCCGAGATGATCCGGCAGGGCAAGGTCCATGGCATCTGCTGCACGGGCGCCAACCTGGAGGAGGACATCTTCAACCTGGTGGCCCATGACCACTACGTGCGCATCCCGGGCTACCGGCACCTGACCGCCGACGACGAGGAGAAGCTGCTGGCCCGCCACCTCAACCGGGTGACCGACACGTGCATCCCCGAGGAGGAGGCCATCCGCCGCATCGAGCGCGCCGTGCTCGACGAGTGGACCCGGGCCGACGGCAAGGGCGAGCGGTACTTCCCCCACGAGTTCTTCTACCGGATCATCCGCTCCGGCGCGCTGAAGCAGCACTACCAGATCGACCCGAAGGACAGCTGGCTGGTGGCCGCCTGCGAGAAGAACCTGCCCATCTTCGTGCCGGGCTGGGAAGACTCCACGCTGGGCAACATCTACAGCTCCCACGTCATCACGGGCGAGGTGAAGAACGTGCACACCGTGCGCACCGGCATCGAGTACATGGTGGAGCTGGCAGCCTGGTACCAGGCGAACTGCCGGAAGCATTCCATCGGCTTCTTCCAGATCGGCGGCGGCATCGCCGGCGACTTCCCGATCTGCGTCGTGCCCATGCTGGAGCAGGACCTGCAGATCCGTGACATCCCCCGGTGGGGCTACTTCTGCCAGATCAGCGATTCCACCACCAGCTACGGTTCCTACTCCGGTGCCGTGCCGAACGAGAAGATCACCTGGGGCAAGCTCTCGGCGGACACGCCGAAGTTCATCATCGAGTCCGACGCCACGATCGTGGCCCCCCTGATCTTCGCCTGCGTCCTGGGCCAGTAGGCCCGTTTTCCGCCACCTCCATACCTGAAGGAACGCCGTTGGCCGAGAGTGCAGTTTCCCTGGCCCGTGCAGCCGCCCAGGGTCCGGTTGCGTCCCGCGAAGCCCGCTGGACCCCCGAGGACTCCGCGGAGCTCTACCGCGTGGAGTCCTGGGGCGACTCCTTCTTCCTGGTCAACGAACAGGGTCACGCAGCCGTGCGACCCTTCGGGGACGAGCGCCTCGCCATCGATTTCGTGAAGCTGATCGAGGAGCTGGAACGCCGCGCCGTCGCGTTCCCGGTGCTGATCCGCTTCCAGGACGTGCTGCAGTCGCGGGTGCGGATGCTCAACGAGGCCTTCGGCGCCGCCATCGAGGAGGCCAGCTACGGCAACCGCTACAACGGCGTGTACCCGATCAAGGTCAACCAGCTGCACGAGGTCGTCGAGGAAGTGCTCGAGGCGGGCCGCAAGTACGGCATGGGCCTCGAGTGCGGTTCCAAGGGCGAGCTCATCGCCTGCCTGCCCCACCTCACCGAAGAGGGGATGCTGCTGGTCTGCAACGGCGTCAAGGACCGCTCGATGCTGGCGCTGATCCTGTCGTCCCAGCGGCTGGGCCTCAACGTCATCCCGGTGATGGAGAAGTATTCCGAGTTCGAGTCGTTGCTCGCCCTGGCCGATGCCCAGGGCGTGACGCCGACCCTGGGCGTCCGCGTGCGGCTGGCCACCCGCGGCTCGGGGCGCTGGTCGGAGTCGGGCGGGGCGCGCTCCAAGTTCGGGCTGTCCATCCCGGAGCTGATGCGTCTGGTCACGGAACTGGAGCGCCGGGGGAAGCCCGAATCGCTGGCCCTCCTGCACTTCCACATCGGCAGCCAGATCATCGACATCCAGGTGCTCAAGCGGGCGCTGAAGGAGATGACCCAGATCTATTCGGCCCTGCACAGGCGCGGCGTCCCGGTCCGGTACATCGACGTGGGCGGCGGACTCGGCGTCAGCTACGGCGCCGGCCACGCGCGGGGCGAGGCGGGCGTGAACTACGGGCTGCAGGAGTATGCCAACGCCGTGGTGTTCGCCATCAAGGAAGTGTGCGACTCCCAGGACGTGCCCACCCCGATCATCGTGTCCGAGAGCGGCCGCGCCATAACGGCCCACCACTCCGTGCTGCTGGTGCCGGTCCTCGAGGGCCACCGGCGCAGCGGGCCCGACCGGGTGGAGCTGCCCGCCGAGCCCCATCCCGCGGTGGAGTCGCTGGCCAAGATCCTCGACAACGTGCGGAATCCCGACCGGGAGCCCGAGGAGCTGATCGAGGCCTACCACGACATCGAGGAGATCCGGATCGAGTCCCGCACGCTCTTCAGCCTGGGTTACCTGGAGCTCGGCCAGCTGGCGACGGTGGAGGATCTCTACTGGTCCATCGCGCGCCACCTGCTGGACCGGCTGCGCCGTGCCGAGATCGACCCGACGCCGGCCGAGGTGCTGGAGCTGGAAGAGAAGCTCACCGACCGGTACCTCTGCGACTTCTCGGTGTTCCAGTCCATCCTCGACCACTGGGCCATCGACCAGTCGTTCCCGATCATTCCCATCGACCGGCTCGACGAGAAGCCCGAACGGCGCGCGGTGCTGGTGGACCTCACCTGCGATTCGGACGGCAAGGTCAGTCACTACATCTCGGCGCTGGAGGACAAGAGCTTCCTGCCCGTGCACTCGCTGGAGGCCGACCGCCCGTATTACCTGGGTTTCTTCCTGATGGGCGCCTACCAGGACATCATGGGCGACACGCACAACTTGTTCGGCCGGGTGGCCGAGGTGCACGTCTATGCCGACGCCGAGGAGCCGGACAATTTCTGGATCGAGCGCACCATCCCCGGCGCCGCGGTCCAGGAGATGCTGGCCCAGGTGCAGTACTTCCCCAACGACCTGAACCGGCGCATGAGCGACATCGTGAAGCGCAAGATCGACGCCGGCGTGATCCGGCCCACCCAGGGCATGGACATCCTCGGGCAGTACGTGGCCTGCTTCAACGACACCACCTACTGTGACGCGCGGCCGGCACCGGCCCCGAACGCGGTGAACGGAGAGCGCGCGGGATGAGCGGAGGCGTGCTGCCCGTGGCGCTGGTCCAGATGCGCTGCTCCGCCGACCCGGCGGACAACCTGGAGCGGGCCCTGGGCTTCACGCGCCGGGCGGCCGCCAACGGGGCAAAGCTCATCTGCCTGCCGGAGCTGTTCCGCAGCCGCTATTTCTGCCAGAGCGAGGACAGCGCCCACTTCGCGCTGGCCGAGCCCGTGCCGGGGCCCAGCACCGAGGCCTTCGCGCAGGTCGCTGCCGAGTTCGACGCCACGATCGTCATCAGCCTGTTCGAGCGCCGCGCGCCGGGACTCTTCCACAACACGGCGGCGGTGCTCGATGGCCGCAAGGGCTACGCGGGCAAGTACCGGAAGATGCACATCCCGGACGACCCGCGCTACTACGAGAAGTACTACTTCACGCCCGGCGACCTGGGCTTCAGGTCCTTCGCCACCGGCGCCGGCAATGTTGGCGTGCTGGTCTGCTGGGACCAGTGGTATCCCGAGGCCGCCCGGCTCACGGCGCTGAAGGGCGCCGAGATCCTGATCTATCCGACGGCCATCGGCTGGCACCCGGAGGAAAAGGCGGTCGTCGGCGAGCGCCAGCACGACGCCTGGGAACTGGCGCAGCGCGCCCACGCCGTCGCCAACGGCTGCTACGTGCTGTCCATCAACCGCACGGGCTTCGAGCCGGACCCGACGGGCAATGGCGGCATCGAGTTCTGGGGCCAGAGCTTCGCCGTGGCCCCGGACGGCGGCATCCTCGTGCGCGGCCCGGCCGACGCCGAGGCGATCCTGGAACTCGAGCTGAAGACCGGGGCGATCGAGGCCTTCCGGATCGGCTGGCCCTTCCTCCGGGACCGGCGCATCGACGCCTACGACGACATAACCCGCCGCTTCTCGGACGGCTAATTGGGGACATGCCTAACTATCAGTGCGGCTCGCCGATGCCGTGCCGTCGCGCGAGGTACTTCCCGATGTCGCCGGGGCTCTGCAGGAAGCGGTGGCCCTGGGCCTGCTTCACGTCCAGGCCGGCCAGTGCCGGGTCCGCCGCCGGGTCCGGGCCGATCACGAGCACCGGCAGGCCCTGGTTCTCCGCGCCGATGGCGGCGATGACCGCCGCGCGGGGGCGGGGGAATTCCACGTACTGCACGTCGAGCAGCCCGCGCAGGCGCGGGTAGAAGCCGAGCACGCCCTCCAGCGTGGCGCAGGACGGGCAGTAGTAGGGCCCGCCGCCGCCCTCGCGGAAGTCGGGCTTGAGCAGGAACAGCTGGTCGCGGGTCATCCGGTACCTCCTTGCCTGACGGTGGGCAATCCGGTGCTGGAATACCAGCGAAAGCCAGCAGATGCCAGCCCCCGTCATCCTGTGGTTCCGGGAAGACCTCCGCCTCGCCGACAACCCGGCGCTCCGGGCCGCCGCCGACACCGGCCGGCCGGTCATCCCCGTGTACATCCGGGACGAGGCCGGGGCTGGGCGCTGGCCGGCCGGCGGCGCTTCCCGCTGGTGGCTGCACCGCAGCCTGGAGCGGCTCGACGCGGCTCTCCGGCAGCGCGGGTCGCGGCTCATGCTGCGCTCGGGGGACGCGGCCACGGTTCTTGCCGCCCTGGTCCGCGAGACCGGCGCCGGGGACGTCCACTGGGGCCGCTGCTACGGACCCGGGGAGCCCGCCCTCGAGGCCAGACTCCGCGGGCAGCTGGGCGACATCGCGACCCTGCGCCGCTTTCCCGGCCGGCTGCTCTTCGAGCCCGAGGCGCTCCGCACGGGCGCGGGCCGGCCCTTCCAGGTCTTCACGCCGTTCTGGAAGGCCTGCCTGGCGCAACCGGCCCCGCGGTTGCCGGTCGTCGCCCCCGCCCACCTCGTGGCGCCGGCCGCCTGGCCAGCAACGGAAGCGCTTGCCGGCTGGCGACTCCTGCCCTCGGCGCCGGACTGGAGCGGCGGCCTGCGCGCGGCCTTCGAGCCCGGCGAGTCGGCTGCCATGGCGCGGCTCGGCGAGTTCCTCGACGGTCCCGTCCGGGGCTACCGGGTGGCCCGGGACGAGCCGGGCGTCGCGGGCACCTCCCGGCTCTCGCCCCACCTGCACTTCGGGGAGCTGAGTTCCCGGCAGGTGTGGCACGCAGTGCGGGCGAGCATGGCGGCGGGCGAGGCGCCGGAAGGCGAGGGCGCCGCCTTCCTCCGGGAGCTTGGCTGGCGCGAATTCTCCGCCCACCTGCTGTGCCACTGGCCCGACCTGCCCGACCTGCCGCTGCGCCGGGAGTTCGCCGACTTCCCCTGGGCGCCCGAACCGGAGCTCTACCGGGCCTGGTGCCGCGGTCGCACGGGCTATCCCCTCATCGATGCCGGGATGCGCGAGCTGTGGACCACCGGCTGGATGCACAACCGGGTGCGCATGATCGTGGCGTCATTCCTCGTCAAGGACCTGCTCATTCCGTGGCAGGACGGTGAAGCCTGGTTCTGGGACACGCTGGTCGACGCCGACCTCGCCAACAACGCCGCGAGCTGGCAGTGGGTCGCCGGGTGCGGCGCGGACGCGGCCCCGTACTACCGCGTCTTCAATCCGGTGTTGCAGGCGCGGAAATTCGATCCGGCCGGCCGCTACGTGCGCCGCTTCGTGCCGGAGCTCGCCGCCCTGCCGGACCGGTTCCTGCACGCACCCTGGGAAGCGCCGGCCGCGATCCTGGAGACGGCGGGCGTCCGGCTGGGCGACGATTATCCGCTGCCCATCGTCGACCACGGCGCCGCGAGGCAACGGGCCCTCGACGCCTGGGCGAGCCTGCGCCGCGAGCGTTCCGGTGCATAATCCGCGACCTCAGCAGCCCACTCCGGAGTCGTCGCGATGGTCACCTACCTTGCCAGCCTGTACGCCAAGCCGGGCCACGAGCTCGAGGTCACGAAGTTCTACCAGGACCTGGAGCCGCTCATGCGGGCGGCGCCCGGCTTCCGGGGCCGGCGGATCCTCCGGGCGCGGCCGGGCACGATGGAGGCCGAGGTCCGCCGCGTGACGCCGCCGGAACAGCTGAAGGGCCACGGCCACGCGGGCCCGGAGGGCGTCCACTTCGTGATGGTGGAGCAGTGGGACAGCGTCGCAGACCGGATCGCCTTCTCGCGCGGCGCCTCCGCGGCGCGCAACAAGGAGCTGTTTCCTCATCTCCTGCCCCAGCATTCCCACGAGTTCTACGAGGACGTGTCGCTTCCCGCGTGACCCGCACCGCGCTCCTGCCGCTCGTCGCGCTGCTCGCCGGCCTCGGCTGCCCGCTGACCGGCCGGGCCATCGCGAACGGCGAACCGGCAACCGCCGCGCAGTTTGCCGACGAGACTCCCTGGGCCGTCCTGCTCGTGCACGGCGACGGCCCTGCCGGTTGCACCGGCAGCCTGATCGCGCCGCAATTCGTGCTCACCGCCGCCCACTGCGCGAGCGACGGCCTCACGGTCCTCTATGGCAGCCGGTCCCGGGAGGCGGCGCGCCGCGTCGTCGTCCGGGAGGTCATTCGTCATCCGGGCTACACCAGCCAGCCCATCACCAACGACCTCGCGCTGCTGCGCCTGGCCTACCCGCTGCACGTGCGACCGGTGCCCATAGCCACGCGGGCCGAATCCTGGGACCTGATCCGCCCGGGGGCCGAGGCCACCATCGTCGGTTGGGGCGCGACGCCCGGCGTCGCCGGTCGTCCCGACCTGCTGCACAGGGCCGACATCCGGTTCGAGGAAGTGCGGATCATGGGCACCCACATCGCCTACACCGCGCCGCGGGGCGGGCCCTGCACCGGCGACAGCGGCGGGCCGCTGCTCATCACGGGTCACGACGGCAAGCCGGTGCTCGTCGGCATCGCGAGCGTCACCGGCGGCAACCTGTGCGATACCGGCGGCGGCCTGGCGGGCTATACCCACGTGGCGGCGCTGCAGGCGTTCATCCGGGAACACGTCCCGGACCTGCCGGAACGACTGCCGCCCCTGGAGTTCGGCAAGGACTAGGCGGCCGGGAATCCGGCACCGCCTTCATCGTGGTGACCCACGACGACAACCTTGCGGCAACCGGGGGAGGCGCGTAGAACCGCCCAAATGGGGACGGACCTGCACCTTCTCTCTCCAGACGAGTTGAGGGCGGCCGTCTCCCGGCTGCGAGCCGCCGTTCATCACCGCATCAACGTCCGGCAGGGCGGTGTGCCGACTTTCTTCGATGCGTACCTCGCGCATCTGATCGAACATCTCGACAGGACCGAATCCGTGCACGGCTGGCGCGCGCGACCGCCCGGCCCCGCACAAGGTGACGCCGATGACCTGGTCGCGGTACTGCGCTGGTTCGAGGTGTTCCTGGCCAGGCACGATCACGAACGGCTGGTGACGTACGCCTCCCGGCGCGAAGTTGCCCGGGAACGGGCCTGCGATATCGGTCCCTACGAGCTGGCAATGAGCCAGGGTATTGCCGACTGCATTCGGTGGAAGGGTGAGCCCCTGTTCAAGACCGCCTTCGACTTCGCCGTGATGCCGATGCTCCTGCAGGAATTGCGGCCGGCGACCATCCTCGAGATCGGTTCGGGAACCGGTGCGAGCGCCCGCTGGATGGCGGACATCTGCGCCACGTGCGGCATCCCCGCGCGGGTCCTGTCCGTGGACATCGAGCCCGTGGTCGGCGGTGACACGGAG
>Ga0268299_1002985_pt1 | contig 17336 bp, 16 predicted proteins | sample NOBtaG_FD_193484 | JGI IMG/M metagenome (GOLD analysis project Ga0268299, IMG submission 193484) | Activated sludge microbial communities from bioreactor in Nijmegen, Gelderland, Netherland - NOB reactor | ecosystem: Engineered > Bioreactor > Aerobic > Activated sludge | place: Netherlands...
CCTGATGCTGGAGGAGAACGCGGGGCGGAGCGTCGAGCCCTGCGCGCGGGTGCAACTGCACGACTCGCGCGAGCGCGCCCGCGTCTGCGTCGCGAGCGAGATCGGCGCGGCCCTCGAGCGTATCGCCGTGGAACATCCGGACCTGGCGCGCCACCTGCGGGCGCACGTCCAGGTGGACGTGCTCTGCGTCTACGACCCCGGCGCGCACCTGCGGTCGCAGGTCGGGTCGCGCGGCGCGAGCCAGTCCGCGGCGGCCCGTCCTGCCCGCGGGCCGGCGTCGCCGCGCGGCACGGTGATGTTCGCCGCGCTCGGCGGACGCTGACGGGCAGGGCGAGGATCTCGCAGAGGCGTGTAGGGAAGCGATCCCGGGCGATCGGACACGAGCCGACGCACGGGAGGGCCAGGATGGCGCCACGGTCGCGGGTGTAGCGCGGCGGAGATGAGCACTGGACGCTCGCCTTCGCGGCGCTCACCTGTCGGCTGTGGCACCCCGCGACTCGCGGCCGGTTGCGCTCGATTGTAGTGCGACGACCGAGGTGGTAGCAGGCCGCTGGCGGGGAGGAAGGCAGCCATGCAGCGAAGCGAAATCGGCCGATCCGGCGCGGCGATCCTGGCAGCACTCTTTCTGCTGGCGGCGGCGCCGACGCTGACCTGGGGCGTCGCAATGGACGGCGCCTGCTGTCTCGAGAGCGGCAACTGTCGCGAGACCACCGACTTCGACTGCGAGTCCGCCGGCGGCTCCTTCATCGGCTTCGGCACCACCTGCGCCGAGGTCGACTGCGGCATCTCGGTGGCGGCCCCGGCACTGTCGCTGTTCGGCATTCTCGGCGCCGCCGGTGCGGTGCTGGCCGCCGCCATCTGGCGCCTGCTGCCCGTGGGCCGGCGCCGCTAGCGCGCCCAGCGCTGCGGCGCGGCTACTCGGGGATCTCAAAAGCAGGCGGAGCCGGCAGCAGTCCCAACTGCACCATCATCCCGACGTCGTCGCGATTCGCCCTGTGCTCGACGATCAAGCCGCCCCGTAGGGTGAACCAGTGGATGTGCTGGACGGCGAACGTCCTTCCCGTGGGCGGCACGCCGACCATGAGCCCGCCGTCGACCGGCAACCGGCCGACGCCGAGATGCGTGCCGGAGTACGTGTTGCGGACGATGACGCAGTCGCGCACGGCAACGATCTCCTCGATGCCGAGATGAACATCGGGGAAGCGCGTCCTGATGTCACCGAGGATGAGCCCGAGGACCGCCTTCGGCGCGGCGCGCCCGTGGTTCGAGACCACGGGCGCGAACGACGCCAGCGCGGCTTCGATGTCCCCCGCGTTGAAGGCGGCGTGGTAGGCTTCCACGACCTGTTGATTCCGCGCTTGCTCTGTCATTGCCGTACCTCCTGGCGTCGTCGAGACGCGGAGAGTGACAGCGAGCGCCAGCGCGATCGTGATGAACACTGCCCGTCGCCTGGCGGAGGAAGTTCGCTCAGCCCCGCTCGCTCGAACCTCGGCTCCACGGGTCATCATGGCGCCCGCTTACCAGTCCGCCGAAGACCAGGTCTTGGACGTTTCCGAGCTCGACGGCGCGCCTCATGCGATGGATACGCCCGTATGTCTTGGGCCGAAGGCCCAGCTCGTTCTCGAAAACGCGCTCGAGCTGACGCTCGCCGAGCCCGACCGCGCGCGCCGTGTCCCGAACCGACTTGCCGCGCTCCAGGCGCCGCGCCGCGCGCGAGAGGCGCGGGTTGCCCTCGTCTGCGCCGGAGTGCGCTGCCGGTGGGTCGGCCAACCACTGGAGCAGCGGCGCGACCGCGTGCGGAGCGAGGTCGGCGAGCGGAACCACCCGATCCGTCAGCTCGATCAGCGGCGTTCCGATCAGCGCTCGCGCCGCCGGCGGGTCGAAACTGAAGAGGACCACGTCGAGCCCTCGAACAGCGTCGGTCGTGGCCGGCTCATCGGGCCGACGAACGTCAGCCGCTCCCCCGCCCACACGACGTCGCAGCGAACGTCCGGCAGCACCAGCCTCCCGGGCTGCGCCCGGTAGCGTGCCATCATCACCGGTCTCGGGAGGTGCGGGAGAGGCATCGGTCGGCACTCTGCCTGGTGGTCGCGGCGCTCGCGTATCACCTGGCGCCGGGGGCGACAAGCGGGGTCGGCACGCCCGGGCATGCCACCAACGGTCCCTGGGCCGAGGTGTTCGTCGTCTACGGCAATCGCCCCCGGCCAGCCGCGCAGCGAGGTGGCGGTACCCTCGCGCGCGAACGATCGCCGGCCGCGGCTCCGAGCGCGGTCAGCGGTCCCGCTGACCCCGGGTCGGGTTCACTGCCGGCAGGGCGGCCAGGTCGGGGTCGACCCAGGCCGCGCGCGCCGCCGGCGTCGAGAGCGCTTCGGGACTGTAGAAACGGAAGAGGAGAGACTTGTCCGCCAGCTCGGGATGCGCGGCGAGGAAGTCGGCGAAGCCGGCGTCGGGGGTGGCTGCCAGCGCGGCGGCGACCAACCGAACCCAGGCGCGCGTCAGTGTCTCGTGGTAGAAGCTCTGCGCTCCCTGCGCGGCCGCGAAGCGGCGGATGCCCTCCGCCACCCGCTCCTCGCCCAGAGCGGCGCCGTCGCGGCGCAGGAGGATCCACGCCAGGCGGACGTGATCGCGGTGGCGGAACGCGCCGCCCGGCTGCTCGCCGCGTTCGAAGGCAGCGAGGAACTCGCCGTCGCCGATCTCGCTCATCGCAGGTCCTCCTTCGGCCCCGCTCGGCGGGGCCGCGGCACGGGCTTCCCGGCGCCGGCGAGATCGGCGAGCGACGTCGCGACCCGGACGAAGCCCGCGAGATCCTGCTCGCCGCCGAGCAGGGCACAGACGTCGCGCTCGAGCGCTGCCAGTGCGAGGTGGACGGCGGCGGCCTGCCGCCGGCCCGCGGCCGTCAGGCGGACGAGCACCGAGCGCCGGTCCGCGGGTAGCACAGCCCGCCGCGCCAGGCCGCGGCTCTCGAGGCGGGCGAGGATGTCGGTCAGGGTGGAGCGCTTGTGCGCCCACGCCCGATGCAGCTCGGCGACGGTGGCCTCGCCGTCTCGACATTCGTGCAGGTGGGCGAGCAGGTGCGCCTCCCCCTGCGTGACTTCGGGGAGTCGCGCCTGCAGGTACAGGCCGACCCGATGCGTCGCCCGGTGCAGGGCCGGGATCACCGCCAGAGTCTTCATGCCGCATCCGGATATTTCGGATCCGGAATGAATGCAATGGATCTGGAGTGCGGCGTGCAGCGCCGCTCTGGATGGCTCGCCGACGAACCAGAGCGGCGGCGACCGCCGCACTCCAGAACGGGTTTCTTTGTTACCCGCGCAGTAGCGCCCAGGGATCGAACGCTCCACCAACCCCAGGAGGTCGCCATGAAGATCGCCGCCCGGAATCTCGCGTCCGGCATCCTTTTCCTCTGTTCCCTCGCTCTCTTGGCCGCGCCGGTCGCAGCCGGCGGGAAGTCGTCGCAGTGCTCGGGCGGCGGCAAGGGCAAGGTCACCGTCTGTCACCGGCCGCCGGGCAATCCGGCGAACTCCCACACGCTCTCGATCTCGAAGTCTGCCCTGAAGGCGCACCTCGGCCACGGCGACGTCCTCGGGCGCTGCGCCCCGACCTGCGCCGCCGACGGCGCGGACTGCGCCGCCGCCGGCGACTGTTGCAGCGACAACTGCGACGCCGGTGTCTGCGCCGCCGCCTGTGGCACGAGCGGTCAGGGCTGCGAGAGCGGCGCCGACTGCTGCAGCGGTGTCTGCACCGACACCTCGAAGACCTGCGCCGATCAGTGCACCATCGGTCCCGAGCTGCACGGGCCGCCCTGCGAGCGCGACCTCGACTGCTGCGAAGGCCAGGGCGTCTGCATCATCGGCCTCTGCTACCCCGAAAACCTCGGCTGCTCGATGCCGGGCGCGCCCTGCAACCCCGACGAGGGGCAGTTCTGCTGCTTCGACGACGCCTGCCTCGACGGCGCCTGCGTCGCCCAGTGACGAAGGCGCGAGTGTGTGCGACGGGAGGGAGAAGCCGCGGACTCACGCGGCTTCTCCGGTCCGCTTCAGCGCAGGACCAATCCGGCGGGCAGCGACTCGTCGAGCACGCGCGCCCGCTCCTGTGCCTCCAGCGGCACCAGCTCGCTGACCAGGCGCGCGGCGCGGCTGCCGCCGGGCAGCGGGCGCAGGTGGTCGGCGACGCGCTGGCGCAGATCCTCCGGCAGGTCGCGCTCGCGATCGCCCACCAGGCGCGCCAGGTGCACCAGCGCGAAGACCAGCGTCTCCGGCTTGGCCTTGGCGCTCAGCAGTTTCTCCACCCAGGCGGCGGCGGTCTTCGGCGCAACGACGCAGTTGAGCGGTCCGGCGAACGGCGCGCGCGCGCCCAGGCGGCCGAGGGCCCAGACCTCGGCGGTCGTGCCCTTGCCGCGCGCGACCTGCTCGGCCAGGACCTCGCCCAGCTCGGCCTTGGTGCCGGCGGCGAGGTGCTCGCAGCTTCCGAGAAGCTGCCAGTACTCGCGCAGCTCCTGCGGCCCGACGCGGCCGACGAGCTTCTTCTTCAAACGCGGCAGCAGCGCCGGGGCGACGTCGTTGAACAGCACCTGCTGTTGCGCGCGGCTCAGGCCGCCGGCGACGCGCTTCCACAGGCTCCACCACTCGGCGCGATTCTGCGCTGCCTTCGGGAAGCGCAGGCCGCCGCCGTAGAGCTTCCAGAGCTGCTCGATGCGCCAGGCGTCGAGCTCGTCGCCGAACCCGGGCCGCAGCAGGAAGCCGGCGAGGTTGAGCCAGCGCGCCTCGTGCGCCTCGGAACGGCGGCGCTCCGGCTCGCCTGCGAGCAGCGCGTCCCACAACTTGCGGATCGCCGGCAGCGGCCAGGCGTCCTTGGCGGCGCCCAGCGCTTCCTCGAGCGCGGCGGTGAGCTTCACGGGCGTGGGGCCCGAGCCCGCGCCGGCCTGCGCCGCCGCCGCCTCGGGCGATGCCGGCGGGAAGACCGACTGCAGCAGGGCCATGGCCGAGGCGAGCTGCGGCTCGCCGACGACGAGATCGGCCGAGCGCTCCTCGCCCTCGTCCTCGGCGATCGGCGCGACGTCGCGGAGCTGGAACTGCAGCCGCCAGCGATGCTCGCTCCTCTGCGAGTGACACCACACCTCGAGCGTGCCGACCTCGGTGAGATGGGTGACGACGTGCACCGGAATGCGCGTCGCACCCAGCTTGCGCCCAAAGCGCAGCACCGTGCGGATCGGCGGCAGCTCCGAGAGCGAGTCGCGTTCGGCCTCGACCAGCTCGCCGGCCTTCTCGTGCACCCGCGTGCTGGAGGCGTAGAGCGGGAATGCCACCGGCTGGTTGGCGACGACGTCGAACGCCGGCTCGGCGATCTCGACCGTCTCGCCCGCCTCCATGCCGCGATGCACCAGGCACAGCGCCCGCACCGCAGAGCCCGCCGCCGGCGCGCCCTCCTCGCCGCCCGCTTGCGTCGCGCTGGTCGCGCCGCCGCCGATGCCGAGGTAGTAGGAGCGCGCCGCCGCCGAGGCGATGCGCACGCCGCGGCCGCGCCGCGCCAGGCCGTAGTAGGCCGCGCCGAGCGCGACCGCGAGGTTGAGATCGCGGCTCTCCAGCGCCACCGGCTCGGCGCCGCACCAGCGCGTGACGAGCTGCTGCAGGCGCGCGCGGACCTGCCGCGGCTGCAGCGCGCCGCCGTTGAAGAGGATGGCGTCCGGCCGCGCCAGGCCGCTGGCCTCCCCCGCCCCGGCTTCGACGGCGGCGGCGCGCTGCGCCCGCAGAAACGCCGCCAGGTGGCGCGGCACCTCCGGCTCCTGTGCGAAGGGCAGTCCCCACTCCTGCAGTCCCGTGCGCGCGCTCTTGCGGGGCGCGGCGTCGGCGTCGACCTCGGCGAAGTAGCCGTCCATCACCGTGCGCTCGACTTCCTCGCGCGTCAGCGCGGCGGTCAGCGCGCCGCCGACCACCGCCGAGCCGCGCCCGACCAGGCGCACCGTCTCCGACTCCGGCGCGTTCTCCGCCAGCAGCGTTTCCTTGGCGGCGCGGCAGAGGTTGGTGAGCGCGTGCCAGCGCTGACTGTCGAGCTTCGCGCCCAGGCGCGGCTCGAGCTGGCGCGCCAGCGCGATGTCGATGTTGTCGCCGCCCAGCAGGAGGTGGTCGCCGACCGCCAGGCGTTCGAGCGCCGGGCCGGTCTGCGTCTGGCGCACGCCGATCAGACTGAAGTCGGTGGTGCCGCCGCCGACGTCGACCACCAACACCAGGCGGACGCGGTCGAGCAGCTCCTGCCAGCGCGCTTCGTTGACGCTCAGCCAGGAGTAGAAGGCTGCCTGCGGTTCCTCCAGCAGCGTCAGCCGCGGCAGGCCGGCGCGCTCGGCGGCGGCGACGGTGAGCTCGCGGGCGACCTCGTCGAAGGAGGCGGGCACGGTGAGGACGATGTCCTGCTGCGCCAGCGGCGTCTGCGGGAAGCTGTGGTCCCAGGCCTCGCGGAGGTGCGCCAGGATGCGCGCCGAGGCGGTCACCGGCGAGACCTTCTTCACCTCCTCGGGCGCGCCCCAGGGCAGGATGCGGGCGTCGCGGTCGACGCCGCCGTGGCACAGCCAGGACTTCGACGACGACACCAGCCGCGCCGGCACGCGCGCGCCTTGCACCCGCGCCAGCTCGCCGACGACGTAGTCGCGCTTCTCGTCCCACGGCAACGCCAGCGCGCCCGGCGCGACCTCGTGTCCGCCGGCGAGATAGAGGAAGGAGGGCAGCGCCGGCAGCGGTGCCAGTCGCCCTTCGCTGACGAGCTGTGGCACCGCGAAGATGCGCGGCGGCTCCTTCGCGCCGAGCTCGGTGTACGCCACCGCCGAGTTGGTCGTGCCCAGGTCGATGCCGACGATGTAGCGCGGCGTGCTCATGCGGCCCTCGTGAAGTCGGTTCCGCGCCAGCCACGCGCCCCGGCAGGGGCGTAGGCTGCCGGCGGGGTTCGTTCGCGCGTGGCGGGGAGCGCCGGCGTCGCCGGCTGCGCCCCTCGCGGGGCGCACGGGGTCGTTTCTTCCCGGAACCCCGGGCTTGCGCCCGGGGCTACGCCCCTGCGCCGCTCCGCGGCGCCGATCTCCCGGGCCGGGGCCGCGCCGTGCGGAGCGCCGCGGAGCGGCGCCGGTCCGCAGGTCCGGGCTGCGGCTGCGCCTCGAGGAGCGCCGCGGAGCGGCGCCGGTCCGCAGGTCCGGGCTGCGGCTGCGCCTCGAGGAGCGCCGCGGAGCGGCGCCGGTGCGCAGGTCCGGGCCGCGGCTGCGCCGCGAGGAGCGCCGCGGAGCGGCGCCGGGGTGTAGCCCCGGGCGCGAGCCCGGGGATCGCACGCCGGCCTGATGATGCGCGCCCCGGCACGGGCGCAGGCCGCCGCGCGGGAGCCCGGGGTTCCCGAAAGAGACACGTTCACGTCGCCCCCCGCGTGGCGAAGTCGAGTTTCCAGCGATGCTCGCCGTCGCGGCTGACGAACCAGAGCTGGAGAACGCCGACCTCGTCGACTCGCGCCTGCAGGCGCACCGGGATCAGCTCGCCCTCCTGCCCCTGCCAGTCGAGCGCCGCCTCGAGCGCGGGCAACTCCTCGATCTCGTCGGCATCCCACGACTCCACCAGCGTGCCGACCGCGTCCTCCTTGCGCCGGTTCGAGGCGAGGAAGCGAAACTCGGCGGTCTCCCCCACCACCAGGCCGAACTCGCGCCCGGGCAGATCGACGGCGGGGCTGCCCTCCTCGACGCCCTGCGGCAGCACGCACAGCGCCTTGAGCGGCGGTCGCACGCCGGGCACCGCCGGCATGGCGCTCTCGATGCCGAGGTAGAACGAACGCGCCGTGCCGCCGCGGATGCGCACGCCGCGGCCCTGCTTCGCCAGGCCGAAGTACGCCGCGCCGCGCGCCACCGCGAACTCGGGCTCGCGCGCCGCCAGCAGCCGCGGCGGCGCGCCCAGCCAGCGCGCGAGGTTGTCGGCGACCCGCTGCCGCAGCAGTTCGGCTTGCATCACGCCGCCGTTGAACAGGAGCGCGAGCGTCCGCCCGCCGCGGTCCTCCTCGCCGGCCTGCGCCGCCGCGGTCGGCTTCGTCGCTCCGGCGGCGGCGCGTTCCGCGCCCATCGTCCGCGCCACGAAGGCCGCCAGATGGCGCGTGACCGCCGGATCGGCGGCGTACGGCAAGCCGATCTCCTGGAGCCCCGTGCGCCGCGGCGCCTGCGGCGCGTCGTCGAGCGCGCAGGCGGGGAAGAAGCCCTCGAGCAGCGACTGCTCGACCTCGGGGCGTTCGATCTCCACCCGCAGCGTGCCGCCGACCACCTTGCGGCCGCGGCCGAGGATCGCCACCGGCAGCTTCTGCTCCCGCGCGTCGGCGAGCATGCGCTCCTTCACCGCGCGGCAGCTCAGCGCCAGACCGCGGAACTGCCAGGCGTCGAGCTTCGTCCCGGCGGCTTCCAGCCGCGCGCGCACGGCGTGGGCGAGGGCGAGGTCCATGTTGTCGCCGCCGAGCAGGATGTGATTGCCGACCGCGACGCGCTCGAGCGCGAGCTGGCCCTGGTCGTCGCGCACCTCGATCAGGCTGAAGTCGGTCGTCCCGCCGCCGACGTCGCACACCAGGATCGCGTCGCCGACGCCGACCTCCTCTCGCCAACCCTCGCCGCTGGCCTCGATCCAGGCGTAGAGCGCGGCCTGCGGTTCCTCCAGCAGGGTGACGTGCTCGAGGCCGATCTGCCGCGCCGCGCGCGCCGTCAGCTCGCGCGCCACCGGATCGAACGATGCCGGGACGGTGAGGAAGATCTCCTGGTGCTCGAGGCGGGAGCCGTCCTCGCCCGTGGCCATGGCGTGGTTCCAGGCGTCGCGGATGTGCGCCAGCAGCCGTGCCGAGACCTCGAGCGGCGACAGCTTGGGGACGTCGTCCGCTCCGCCCCACGGCAGGATCGCCGCGGTGCGGTCGGCGCCGGCGTGCGACAGCCACGACTTGGCCGACGCGATCAGGCGACCGGGGACCTCGAGGCCGCGGCGGTGCGCGAACTCGCCGACGGCGAAGTCGCGCGGCTCGGCCGTCCACGGCAGGTCGAGCGCGCCGGCGGGCAACTCGCCCTCGGCAGCGAGATAGACGAACGACGGCAGCAGCGGGCGCGCCTCGACCACCCCCGGCGCGACGACCTGCGGCACGGCGAACGCCTGCACCGCTCCGCCCTCGCGCTCGGCGAAGGCGACGGCGCTGTTGGTCGTGCCGAGGTCGATGCCGACGACCCAGCGCTGGCTCAAGGCACCTCGACCTCGGCCGGCGCGACGATGCGCGCGTCGCCCGACGATTCCGGCAGCGCGATCTTCAGCGCGCGCCAGCCGGAGTGCTGCAGCGTGCCGCGAAAGGGCGGCGCGCCGGCGACGTTGCCGGTGACGCGCACCGCGGCGGCGTCGAAGCCGGCCGGCACCTCGACCGTGTCGCCATCCTCGCCGGCGAGGATGCGCTCGAGTTGCAGCCGCTCGGCCAACACGGCGCGGCAGCCGGCGTGGATCGAGCGCACGGCGGCGCCTACCTGGCCGTCGTCGTAGCCGCTGATGTCCTCGAGCAGGAAGTCCACCAGCCGACCCTCCTGCTGCAGGAGAGCCAGCAGGCGCAGCGCGGCGTCGGTCGAGGGCGGCGCGGGCGCGGCTGGCGCCGCCTTCTCCTTGGCCTTGGCCGGCGCCTTCTGATTCTCCGCCGTCGGCGCGGCCGGCATGCCCGCGACCATAGCGCCGACCAGGCCGAGGAGGAACGGTCCGCCGACCAGCACCGCGAAGCACCAGCCGCATTGCTGCAGCGCGGCGGAGAAGGTCTCGGACGACAGACTTCCCTGCGTCACCTGCACCATCACCGTCGCGCTGGCCGCGGCCACCGCCGCGGTGAGAACGAGCATCAGGGCGGCGGCTGCGGCGCCGCCTCGTTGTCCTGTCATGATCTTCACCTTGGAATCGGCCGGGTTCGCTGCTGGCCAGCCGCGCTCTATAGCCCACGGCGGCGGCTCAGGCGAGCAATGTGGGAGCGTCGGTCGGCCGGCCGCGAGCTCGCCGCTCGTGAGCCAGAGGCGGCCCTCGCGCACGGGGCTGCGCCCCGTCCGGGGCGCTCTTCGTCGTGCGGGGTCCCGGACCCCGGGCTGACGCCCGGGGCTATGCTCCTGCGCCGCTTCGCGGCGCCGCCCGGACCCGTGGCGTCGGCGCGACGCGACCCCGCGCCGCGAACGCCAGAGGCCATCGCGGCATTGGGTGCCCGCCCCATCGGCAGGACATCGGAGCCGCGACCGTCAGAGGCCGTCGCGCAATCGTTTCCGCGTCCGGATTCAGCACGCGATCGGAGCCGCGACCGTCAGGGAGCGGTTGGCCTCGCACCGGCACGTGGCCAGAGAGGACCGGGTCGTCGTCCGTCGCCACGAGCGGCGACGCCCGGTTGCCCCGCGGGCGCAAACGCCCTAGCGTGCGGCGCCGTGGACGCGAACCGCGACATCCTCGAGCGCTTGATGGCCGTGATCGAGAGCCGCAAGCAGGCGCCGGCGGAGAAGTCCTACACCGCCAGTCTGCTGCGCGGCGGCGTCGACGCCATCGGCGCGAAGGTGATCGAGGAGGCGGGTGAGGTGGTGGCGGCGGCGCGCGAGCCCGGCGAGTCGGGGCACGCGCACCTCGTGCACGAGGCCGCCGACGTGATCTACCACCTCTTCGTGCTGATGGCGCACGGCGGGGCGACGCTGGCGGAAGTCGAAGGCGAGCTGGCGCGCCGCTTCGGCATCTCCGGCCACGACGAGAAGGCGAGCCGATGAGCGCCGCCAGCCTCCGCATCGGCGTGCCCAGCAAGGGGCGCCTGGCCGAGATCGCCGCCGACATCCTGAAGGAGGCGGGGCTGAGCTTTCGCCGTCAGGAGCGCAGCCTGTTCGCGCGCGTGCGCGAGATGCCGATCGACGTGACCTTCCTGCGCACCGACGACATGCCGGTGCTGTGCGCCGAGGGCGCGATCGACATGGGCATCGTCGGCAGCGACCTGATCGCCGAGAGCGGCGCGGCGGTGGTCGAGCGGCTGCGCCTGGGCGTCGGCCACTGCCGCCTGTCGATCTGCGTGCCGGAGGAGAGCCGCGTCATCCGTCCGGCCGAGCTGCACCAGATGCGCGTCGCCACCAGCTTCCCCAACGTCACCCGCCGCTTCCTGGCCGAGCACGGCGCCGAGGCGCACCTGGTCGAGCTCTCCGGATCGGTCGAGGTGATGATCGCGCTCGGTGTCGCCGACGCGATCGTCGATCTGGTCGAGACCGGCAGCACCCTCGCGGCCAACCGCCTGCGCGTGCTGACCGACATCGGCAGCTACGAGGCGGTGCTGATCCAGAACCCGGCGCGCCGCGCCGCCGAGCTCGCCGATCGCGTCGTGCGCCGCATCGAGGGCGTGGTGATCGCGCGCGCCTACTCGTTGCTGGAGTACAACGTGCCGCGCAGTGCGCTGCCGCGGGCGGAGGAGATCACGCCTGGCTTCAAGTCGCCCACCATCAGCGCCCTCGAGGATCCCGAGTGGTGCGCCGTCAAGGTGATGGTGAAGCGCGGCGAGGTGATCGCGATCATGGAGAAGCTCGAGGCCCTCGGCGCGACGGCGATCCTCGAGACCAAGATCACCAACTGCCGGTTGTGATCTGGAGTGCGGCGATCGCCGCCGCTCTGGATTTGGGCGTAATCCAGAGCGGCGCTTCACGCCGCACTCCGGATCACGCCAGGAACGAGCGGATCGCGGTGACCAGCTCGCGCGGCCGGTCGAAGTGGACCATGTGGCCGGCGCCGGCGATCTCGAGGAAGCGGTGGTCGCGGAAGCAGGCGAGGCGGCGTTGCAGGTCGTCGGGCTCGAGGTAGATGGCGCCGGGCTGGTCGCGCCAGAACTCGCCCGACTCGCCGCCGTGGACGATCAGCGTCGGGGCGGTGATGCGGCGCCAGACGGCCATGTTGTAGTCGAGCTGGAACGGCCCGTTGATCGACATCGTGTTGAGCATCGCGTCGAACTTCCACTCCAGGGTGCCGTCCTCGCGCAGGCGCGTGCCCAGCAGCGCCAGCTCGCGCGCCTTGCCCTCGGGCAGGCGCGGGTTGCGCTCGCGCAGGCGCTTGTAGGCGGCCTCGAGATCCTTCAGGCCGGGGTGGCCGGCGAAGGCTCGGTCGATGCGGGTGAAGGCCTCGGCGGTCTGCTTGGCCCGCAGATCCATGTCGGGCGGCGGCGGGCCCAGCCCTTCGATCACCACGAGGCGCGATGGCACGTCGGGGAAGTAGCCGCAGTAGTTGGCCACGACCTCGCCGCCCATCGAGTGGCCGATGATCACCGGCTTCTCGAGCCGCAGGGCGCGCACGAAGTTGTAGAGGTCGAAGGTGAAGTGGCCGAAGCCGTAGTAGGGCGTCGTCTCGCTGTCGCCGTGGCCGCGCAGATCGAGGGCGTAGACGTGAAAGCGGTCGAGCAGGCCGCGGGCGAGGTCGTCGAAGGAGTGCGAGTGGTCGCGCAGGCCGTGCACGATCACCAGCGGCGGCAGCTCGGGACTGCCCCAGTCGCGGAAGTGGATGCGGAGCGTGCCGCTGCGGAAGAAGCGCTCGGAGTACTCCGGCATCACTTCGCCCGGCCGACGCAGCGCGCGTCGCGCGTGTCGACGGTGATCCGCTCGCCGGCCGCCATGTAGGCCGGCACCTGCACGGTCAGCCCGCTCTCGAGCTTGGCCGGCTTGGTCTGCGCCTGCGCCGTCGCGCCCTTCACCACCGGGTCGGTCTCGACGATCGTGAGGTCGACGGTCTGCGGCAGCTCGATGCTGATCACCTTGGCGTTGAAGACCACCGAGCGGATGCCGCCGAGGCCGTCGACGAGGTAGTCGGCGGCGTCGCCGAGATCGTCGCCACCGAGCGCGAACTGGTCGTAGGAGTCGGTGTCCATGAAGTGGAACCCCTCCTCGTCGCGATAGAGGAACTGCACCGGCCGCATCTCGAGCTGCGGCTCGTCGATGCGGTCGCTGGTCTTGAAGGTCTTCTCGAAGACAGACTGGGTGCGCAGATTGCGGACCTTGGCCTTGACCAGCGTCGACGCGCCGCGCGCCGATGGCGACTGAAAGCGCACGTCGAGGATGGTGTAGGGCTCGCCCTCGAGCTCGATGCGCATGTGTCTCTTGAAATCCCCGGCGGTGATCATCGCAGCCGTCTAGCGCGCGCGCCCGGCTGGTGCAAAGATCCGAGTGCGGCGCGAGGCGCCGCCGGGGATCGGTGGCCGAGATCCAAAGCGGCGCTTCACGCCGCACTCCAGACGGCTTGCGCCGGTCGGTGCAGCCGGCTACGGGCGCCCCATGCCCGAGGTGAAACGGCGGCGGCCGTGGCTGGCGGCGCTGGCGAACTTCGTCCTGCCGCCGCTGGGGCACATGTACGTCGGCCGGCTGGGGCGGGGCATCGCGCTCGGCCTGCTGCTGGCGGTGCTGGGGCTGCTGCTGGTCGGGCCGGCGATGATGCGCCTGGCCGGCAATGCCGCCACCGCCGCCGCGTTGCTGTTGCTGGCGATCCTGCCGCCGAAGGTGCTCCTGCCGCTCGACGCCTGGTGGATCGCGCGGCGCGAGGGCGCCGCGTACCGACTGCGGCGCTCCAACCGCTGGTACGCCTACCTGGGCATGGCGGTGCTGACGGTGGCGGCGCTCGAGCTCACCAACTCGGTGATGCGCACCTACGTGGTGCAGTCGTACAAGATCCCCTCGTCGTCGATGGAGCCGACGCTGCGGCTCGGCGACCACATCATGGTCGACAAACGCGCCTACCTCGCCGGCGGGCCGGGGCGCTTCGACCTCGTCGCCTTCGAGAACCCCGAAGAGCCGGAGAAGAAGTTCGTCCAGCGCGTCGTCGCCCTGCCCGGGGAGACGGTCGAGATCCGCGCGAAGAAGGTGCTGGTGGACGGTGTGCCGCTCGACGAGCCGCACGCCTACATCGCCGAGGGCTCGTCGTCGATGGCCAGCCGCGACGCCCTGCCACCGCAGACCCTCGGCCCCGATCAGTACTTCGTCCTCGGCGACAACCGCGACCGCAGCTACGACAGTCGCTTCTGGGGTCCCCTGCCGCGCGCCGCCATCCTCGGCCGCGTCACCCTGCGCTACTTCCCCCTCGACCGCTTCGGCGCGCTCGGCTGAGGGCGTCCGGCATCCCGGTTCCGCGCGATCGAGATCTTGCATTGACAGCTCCGCCGAGGAGGTGTCAGATGCGCGCCATGCGAGGGGGGAGCATGGCGGCGCTGTCGCTCGCGCTGCTCGCTGCGATCGACTCGGCCGGGGCCGAGGATCTTCCGACCCAGGTGGTGGTGCGCTTTCGCGACTCGGCGCAGGCCTGCGCGTCCTGTGTCGCCGAGCACCGGCCGGCGTTTGCGCGGCGGGCGGGAGCGCCCTCGCTGGACGACAAACTCGCCCAGCTCGGGGCGAAGGCGATGCGCCCGGCGTTCCCGAGCCGCAACCGCGGCAGCCAGGCAGCAGCGTCGGCGCGCTCGCAGGCGGAGTGGGCCGATTCCGTGCGCCGGCGCTTTGCCGGTCGCGCCCGCCGCGCTCGCGCCGGCGCCGAGGCGGCCGACCTCTCGCAGGTCTACGTGATCGATCTGCCCGAGGGCGCCGACGCCGCACTGGTCGCGGCGACTCTGTCGGCCGATCCCGAGGTCGTCTACGCGCACCCCGACTACCGCCGCACCGTCGAGCTGGTGCCCGACGATCCGTTCTTCGCCTCCTCCGGGAGCTGGAATCAATCGTACCCGGATCTGTGGGGTCTGCACGCGATCGGCGTCGAGGCCGCCTGGGAACAGTCGACGGGCGACGGCATCACCGTCGCCGTGGTCGACACCGGCGTCGCCACCGGCCATCCCGACCTGGCGGCGAACCTGTGGGTCAACGGCGGCGAGATTCCGGCGAACGGCGTCGACGACGACAGCAACGGCTACGTCGACGACCACCGCGGCTGGGACTTCGCCGGTGACGACAACGATCCCCACGACGTCTTCGGCCACGGCACGCACGTCGCCGGCACCATCGCCGCCGTCGGCGACAACGGCCGCGGCGTCGTCGGGGTGTCCTGGCGCAGCCGGATCATGGACGTCCAGGTGTTCGACTCTTCCGGCTCGGGCCTGTCGTCCGTGCTCGCGCAGGGGATCGTCTACGCCGCCGAGAACGGCGCGGACGTGATCAACTGCAGTTTCGGCGGACCTCAGATCACGCCGGTGATGGTCGACGCGATCGAGACGGCGCTGGCCCTCGGAGCCATCGTGGTGGCGTCGGCCGGCAACAGCAGCGCCGATGTCGACGCCTTCGAACCGGCCGCGATCCCGGGTGTCATCGCGGTGAGCGCCACGACGCGGCTGGGCGAGACCGCGACCTTCTCGAACCGTGGCGAGGCGATCTCGGTCGCAGCGCCCGGCGTCGACGTCCTCTCGCTGCGCGCCCCCGGCTTCGCGCTCGGCCCGATCGTGGCGAGCGAGTACATGCGCCTCTCCGGCACCAGCATGGCCGCGCCCCACGTCGCCGGCGTGGCGGCGCTTCTGCTGGCGGCGCAACCCGCCCTCGATGCCGAGCAGGTTCGCTGGCACCTGGAGCTGAACGCCCAGCAACCCGGTTCTCCTGGCTTCGAGGGAGAGACCTGGAACCCGCAGTTCGGCTACGGCATCGTCGATGCGGAGCGGGTGTTCGACGCGCCCCCGATCACCTCGCGCTTGCGGCCGCGCCGGCTCGAGCGCCATGTGTATGCCGACAGCGCCGGCAGCCTGGGGACGATCGATCTCGACCTCACCACCAAGGATGCCGCGGCCTGGTCGCTCGCCGCACCGCCCTGGCTCGCGCCGTTGCAGGCGAGCGGTGTCGGGCCGGCGCAGATCGCCCTCGACTTCGACACCGCCGGACACGCGGCGGGGCAGACGCTCTCCGGTGTGGTCGAGGCCGCGGGTCCCACCATCGAGGCGAGCGAGCCGTCACGGGCTGCGCTTCACCTCCACCGCGACGTTCGGGTCGGCGGCGAGCTGCCGGTGTTCGAGGAGGCCACCGGCGCCTTCCCGGACTTCATCCGACCTCCGGCGATGCGGGCCGCGAGCACCGGCTCGACCGCGCTGGTCCTCTGGCACAAGCTCTACGCGGAGGTGAGGGGAGCCTTCCTCGACGCCAATGGGACGGTGCTGAAGACCATCAGCTTCGGCACCATGCAGACCTGGACCAACTTCGACGTCGTCGCCAACGGCGACGAGTTCCTGGTCGTCTGGATCGACTACCCGGACGAGCCCCACGTCATTCCGTTCGAGCGGCAGGTGCTGGCGCGGCGTTACAGCGCCACCGGCGATCTCCTCGGCGAGGTGCTGATCGATCGCACCCGCTATCCGAAGTACCACCTGGCGTTGCTGCCCATGGTCGACTTCGACGGCGAGAACTACAACGTGATCTGGCAGCGGCGCGACATCCGCACCGCCGACGGAGTGTACCGCACGCGCATCTTCGTTCGGCAGCTCGCGCCCGACGGCACGCCCTTGCGCAAGCGGCGGCGGATCTCGACGCGCACCCCGCAGGCGAGGAACCCGATCGCCAACGTCGTCTACGCCTGCCACGACTCCCGCTGCATCTTCGGGTGGCATCAGCAGTCGACGCGCTACGTGGCGCCGATGGTCGGCGATCGACTCGACCACCGCCAGCGCAAGACGTTGCCACCGCTCGGCGACACGGCCTTTGCGGCGCACGACCTCGCGCCCGGGCCCGGCGGGTTCGTGATGGTGGGCGTTCGCCCCGGTTCCTGCGACGCCGAGGGCATCACGTTCGGGGGCACCGACTGTGACAACGAGGTGCGCGCGTTCCGCCTGGGCGAGGACGGCACGCCGCTGGATTCGAGCGCGTGGCGCGTCGATCAGCGCAGCGGCGGGCGGATCGGCTGGCGCAGCTTCGTGCGCGCCGCTTTCGACGGCACGCACACCCTGGTGTCCTTCAACCGCCCGCGGGCCTCGGGCGATGGCGCCGACGACGGCGGCCACGTCTTCCTGGCGCGCATCGGCGCCGGCGGCAGCGTGGTGGACGCGGAACAGGACGGGTTGCTGGTCTCGCCGGCAGCCACCGGCGGCGCCACCGTCGTCACGCCGCTCGGCGGCCGGGTCCTGGTCGCCTGGAGCGACAGCCGCAACGACCAGTCCGTCGGCCACCCGTTCGGCTCGGTGTACGCGCAGATCGTGGATCCGTAGTGCGAGTTCGTAGCGCACCGCGATCCAGCAGGACCGCGGTGCCGCGACCGTCAGGGAGCGGTCGGCCCCGCGCTGGCACGAGGCCAACCGCTCCCCTATGAGGTGGTTTGTCAAGGCAGTGAGAATTCAGGGAGCAGGAAGTCTCCTTTGGGTTGTCGATCCAGCAGCTGGCTATTCTC
>Ga0268299_1002986_pt1 | contig 17320 bp, 14 predicted proteins | sample NOBtaG_FD_193484 | JGI IMG/M metagenome (GOLD analysis project Ga0268299, IMG submission 193484) | Activated sludge microbial communities from bioreactor in Nijmegen, Gelderland, Netherland - NOB reactor | ecosystem: Engineered > Bioreactor > Aerobic > Activated sludge | place: Netherlands...
GGGGGCGAAGTCGGCATCGCGGTTGGCCCGCCGAGGCGGCTGCACCCCGGTGGCCCGGTACTGCATCCACTCCACCCCCAGCAGCGACACGAACCCCGAGAGCTGGGTCAGGTGGATCTCCTGACCCTCGCCGGTGCGGTCGCGGTGGCGCAGGGCCGACAGCACGGTGGCCGCCAGCAGGTGGGGAGAGGTGAAGTCGGGGTAGGGGATGCCGATGCCGCGGGGCGGGTCACCGTCGAACCCGGTCAGCAGGTTGAAGCCGGCCGCCGCCATCAAGATGTTGCCCATCGACGACCGCACCGCCCACGGGCCCTTGCGGTGGGCGCCGGGCAGGTTGAGCAGCACGATGTCGGGCTTGATCGAGCGCAGCACGTCGTAGCCCAGGCCCATACGGTCCATGGCCCCGGGCCGGAAGTTGTTGATCACGGCGTCGGACCGGGCCACCAGGGCCTTCACCGCCTCCATACCCGCTCCGGAGGTGAGGTCGAGGGTGAGCGAGAGCTTGCCGGCGTTGACCGAGTTGAACAGGCCGCCCAGGTCGGGGTCGAGGGCCCCCGTGGGGCCGGGCTGGGACCGCATCGAGTCGGGCTTGCGGCTCGACTCCACCCGGATCACCTCGGCTCCGAAGCTGGCCAGCAGCCGGGTGCCGATCGGCCCGGCCAGCACCCAGGTGAGGTCGAGGATCCGGATCCCGGCCAGCGCATCGGCCGGCCCGCCCGAGCCCGTCCCCGAACTTTTCGCCGAGGCCGCCGCCGGTGACGCCCCGGGTGAAAAGGTGGGAGGGACGGGGGGGAGGGCGTCGAGGAGGGACTGGTGCTGGCCCAGCGTCGGAGCGGGGAGGATCTCCACGCCGTCGGCCATGGCGTCGACCGGGGAGCGGACGAATCCGAGGTCCCGCCCCAGTGCGGGCTGGTGCAGGTCGAAGAACTGCTCGTTGACGACGTACTGCTCGTGGGTGGCCAGGTCGTCGAAGCCGAGCACGGGGAGGCACACCAGGTCGGCCTCCAGCGCCCCGGCGGCGAACTCGTCGCGGGTCAGCTTGGCCGCCAGCGCCCGGGTGGCCGCCGCCACCGGGTTGTCCTTGCGGGGGGCGCTGAGCAGCGACCACTCCCAGTCGGCACTGGTCATCCCATGGTCGACGCCCACCGCGTCGCACCAGGCCAGGAAGGCATCGAACCGGTCGGGCCGCACCAGCAGGCCCACGTGGCCCCCGTCGGCGCAGCGCAGGGCGGCCGACAGCCCGGGCCGGCGGGGCACCCGCTGGTGCCACAGCCACTGGCCGGGGGTGGCGCTCTGCATGGCCGCCATCACCGTGGCCTCCTGCAGCGTGACCTCGATGTGGGCTCCCGGGCGCGACGGGTCGCGCCAGCGGCCGGTGAGGGCGATGGTGGCGGCCGACGCCGCGGCCAGCCCGGCCATGGTGTACGACGGGTTGGCCGCCCCCTGGACCGGCGTGCCCCGGGGCTCGCCCGAGATCCAGATCAGGCCGCCGGCCGCCCCCGCCACCAGGTCGTTGGCCTTGCGCTCGGCCCAGGGCGAGTCGAGCCCGAACGGGGTGATCGACAGCTGGATCAGACCGGGGTTGGCGGCCCGCAGCGCGTCGTGGCCCAGGCCCAGCCGGTCGAGGCGGCCCGGCCGCTCGGTGTCGACCACCACCTGGGCCGTGGCAGCCAACCGGCGGAACGTGTCGGCCCCCTCGGCGCTGGCCAGATCGAGCACCACCGAACGCTTGTTGGCGTTGAGGTACTGGTGGGCCAGCGACCGCTCGGTCCCCGCCTCGTCGTCGAGGAAGGGTGAGGTGCGCCGGATCGGGTTGCCGCCCGGCGGCTCCACCAGGATCACCTCGGCGCCGAGGTCGGCCAGGATGCGACCAGCGAGGGCACCCGACCGGTCGGCCAGGTCGAGCACCCGGACCCCGTCCAGGGCCCGGCTCACCGCAGCGCCTTCCGGGTGGCGGGGGCCGGAGCGGAGGAGGGAAGCAGAGGCATCCGCCGATGATTGCCGCCGCCGCTCCGGGCGGCAATCGTGGCGGCCTCCTCAGCGTTCGACCGGGTCGTCGGACGGCATGGTCATGGCGTGGAAGACGGCGGAGATGGTGCGGGCGGTGAGGCCCCACCCCTCCTCATCGGCGGGGTCGGCGTCGATGTCGGGGTCGGCGTACCACATCGACACCGACCCGCGTACCTGCATCGCCACCGCCACCGCCAGGTGATGGATGGTGTACGGCGGGCGGAGGCGGAGGTTGTAGGCGTCGAGCAGGCTCTGCCAGCTCAGCTCGACACCGGCCAGGAAGGCGTCCTGCCGGTGGCGGAGCGCCCGCTGCACCCGGGGATCGACGGCGCTGGCCCCGAAACCGAGCTCCACGGCGTACAGGGCGTCGTCCCGATGGACCCGCAACACCCGCTCCACCAGCGTTCGGAGCACCTCGGCCAATGGCACACCGGCGCGGGCTGACGCCTGGAAGTGGGCCCGCCCCTTCTCGACGTTGAGGCTGAGCGACGACTGGATGTCGGCGATGTGGAGCAGCAGGTCGGCCTGGAACTCGGCCTGGGTGGGCCACAGGTTGTACACGGCGCCGGTGGTGAGGGCCGGCGCGGTCCCGTCGCCCGATTCCTGGCGGACCAGCTGCGTGGCCCGGTCGACCACCTGGGTGAGGCGCACGTGGGCCAGAGCGGCCGCCATCGTCTCGTCGCCGGGCTGCCCCGCTCGCTCCCGGACCAGATCGACGCCGGCCCGCAGCAGGAGCTGGCGGGTCTCCTCGGCGCTGCGTCGGCGGGGTCGCGACGGCGGGGTCACGAGCGGGGGTGTTGACGGGACGGCGACCGGAACCTACATTGCAACCTGTTCCGTAGATTTTCTATGGAAGACGGCACGGGCGACGGCCGGATGATGCGGTGGTGCTCCGGCACCGGCGCACCGATCGGGTGGGAGGATGGCCAGGAGCGGCGAGGCCTCGCCGCTCCTCCCACCCGGCATCCGCTCATCTCACTCGGGAAACGAGACGAGGACGGCGGCGTTGGCCATGATCAGCACGTCGTCGCCCGAGGGGGCTGGGATGTCCAGCCCGCCCTGGGTGGGGGTGACGGTGACCGTGCCGTAGGGCACCTGCGCCTTGATCCGGTCCACGTCGATCGCCTCCGGCTTCGCCACGCCGATCCGTACCTCGATCACCATGTCGTGGTGGGTCTTGCCGGCGGCGGCGAAGAAGTTGAGGCTCGAATGCCGTAGAGCGTCCGACACCGCCCGCTCGGCGGCCTTGGTGTAGTCGCCGCCGTGGACGTCGACCCCCATCCCCATCTCGGTGATCCAGCGAACCAGTGCCATCGCCGAACGCTAGCCGGCCCCCGTGCTGCGCGACGAGAATCGCGCCCCGCCGCCGAACTGCGCCGCAAAACCCCCGGTTCTCGGGGTTCTCGCGACGCAGATGCGGCGCGTGTCGCGATTTCCGTCGCTCAGTTGCGGCCGGGCCGGGCTCACCGGGCGGCCAGGGGGCCCCGCAGGAGTCGGCCGGCGCGGGCCCCGGTGGGCTGGCCCTTGTCCAGCAGCACCTGGCCGTTGACGATCGTGGCCAGGAAGCCGCTGGCCGTCTGGCGCAGGCGGCGGGCCCCGCCGGGCAGGTCGTGGACCAGCTCGGGCAGGTCGGGCGTGATCGTGGCCAGGTCGAAGATGTTGAGGTCGGCCGCCTTGCCCTCGGCGACGACGCCCCGGTCGGCGAAGCCCCAGGCTTTCGCCGGCACCGAGGTCATCTTGCGCACCGCCTCCTCCACCGTCATCGCCTCCCGGTCCCGCACCCAGTGGCCCAGCAGGTGGGTCTGGATCGACGAGTCCATGATCTGGCTCACGTGGGCCCCGGAGTCGCTGAAGGTGGGGATGGCGTAGGGGTGGCGCATCAGCTCCAGCACGATGTCCTGGTTCTGGTTCGCCGCCGCCTGGATGAAGAAGCCCTCCAGGTCTCGGGCCAGGGCCTCGTCGACGAAGGCCTCCATGGGCGACACGCCCCGCTCGGCGGCGATCTCGGCGATCGAGCGGTACGGGGGCAGCCCGGCGGTGAGGGGGTAGACCCAGTGCCACTCCGGCCGGCGGGCCTCGGCCCCGATGGCCCGGCCGTAGTCGCCGTGCTCGGCCGCCGCCACCAGCGCCGCCCGCCTGGCCGGATCCCGCAGGGCCGCCCGCTGGGTGTCCAGCGGCTGGGCCCGCAGCTCGCGCCACTCGGGCAGGGCGTCGAACGGGAGCCGGGTGAGGAAGCTCAGCAGCACCCCGAACTGGCGGGAGTGGACCTGCGCCCAGCTCGTGCCGCCCCCGGCGTTGATCCGCTCCAGCAGCTCCACCACGGGGCGCCACTGATGGTCCTCAGACCCGAACGACAGCATCCCGTAGGTGATCGGCACGCCGGTGCTCACCCCCAGCTCCACCAGCCGGGAGATGTAGGCCTCGCGCTTCTCGGGATCGCGCGACCGCAGGTCGCGGCCCTGGGCCAGCTCGAAGATGCCGGCCCCCAGCTCGCCCATCACGCCCACCAGGGCCTGGATCTCGCTCCAGTCGGCCAGTCGGGACGCGACGGGGCGGTCGTCGGCCGTCTCGTGGTTCATCGACACCGAGGTGGTGAACCCGATGGCGCCGGCCCGGATGGCATCGCGCACCTGGCCCATCATCAGGGCCAGGTCGGCCTCGGTGGCCTTCTCGGTGAACGCCCGCTCGCCCATGGCCCAGGTGCGCAGGGCCGAGTGGCCGATGTAGCCGGCGTAGTTGATCCCCTTGGGCGTGCGGTCCACGAAGTCGAGGTACTCCGGAAACGTCTCCCAGCTCCAGTCGATCCCGGCCGCCATGGCCTCGGCCGCGATGTCCTCGGCCCGCTCCAGGTTGCGCACCACCAGGTGGCGGGCGTCGGAGCGGACGGGGGCCAGGGTGAACCCGCAGTTGCCCATCACGGCGGTGGTCACGCCGTGGAAGCAGGAGCACTCGCCCAGCGGGTCCCAGGCGATCTGGGCGTCCATGTGGGTGTGGACGTCCACGAAGCCGGGGCTGACGATGTGGCCTTCGGCGTCGATCGTGCGCTGGGCCGCCTCGCCGGCCAGGCTGCCCACAGCGGTGATGACGCCGTCGGTGACGGCCACGTCGGCCCGCCGGCCGGCGCTCCCGGTCCCGTCCACCACGGTGCCGTTGGTGATCAGCAGATCGTGCATCTCGGTCAACCCCCTTGCTCAGACCTCGTGCCCCCAACGCTAGGTCACGGTGCCCGCCCCCGCCGCATTGCCCCCGGTGAGTGCCCCGGCGTGGGGGAGCGGGGGAGGTAGCGTGTCGGGGATGCGTGTTCTCGTCACCGGAGGTCTCGGGTTCATCGGCTCGGCCCTGGTCCGCCGTCTGATCGCCGACACCGACCACGAGGTCCTCAACCTCGATCGGGTGTCGTACTCGTCGTCGTTCGAGTCGGTGGCGGCCGCCGCCGAGAGCCCGCGGTACCGCTTCGCCCAGGTCGACCTGGCCGATGCCGCCGCCGTCGACGGCGTGGTGGCCGGCTTCGATCCCCACCGGATCATGCACCTGGCCGCCGAGTCCCACGTCGACCGCTCGATCGACGGTCCCCGGGCCTTCGTCGAGTCGAACATCGTGGGCACGGCCAACCTCCTGGAGGCGGCCCGCCGGGCCACCAGCCTCCAGCGGTTCCTCCACATCTCCACCGACGAGGTGTTCGGCTCCCTGCCCCTCGGCGGGGGCCAGTTCACCGAAGACACGCCGTACGACCCGCGCTCGCCCTACTCCGCCTCCAAGGCCTCGGCCGACCACCTGGTGCGGGCCTGGGGCGAGACGTTCGGCCTGCCGGTGGTGATCACCAACTGCTCCAACAATTACGGCCCCTACCAGTTCCCCGAGAAGCTGATCCCCCTGCTGACGATCAAGGCTGCCCGGGGCGAGCCGCTGCCGGTGTACGGCGCCGGGGTGAACGTGCGCGACTGGCTCCACGTGGACGACCACGTGACCGCCCTGTTGCTGGCGGTGGAGCGGGGCGAGGTGGGGCGCAGCTACAACGTGGGCGGGGGCGGCGAACGGTCGAACCTGGCCATGGTCCACGGGATCTGTGACGCCGTGGAAGCCCGGCTGGGCCCGCTGCCCGGCGGCACATCCCGTCGGGAGCTGATCACGTTCGTGACCGACCGCCCCGGCCACGACCTGCGATACGCCATCGACTCGTCCCGCATCCAAGCCGAGCTGGGCTGGACCCCGGCCCACCACGTGGACGAGGGCCTGGCCGCCACCGTGGGCTGGTACCTCGACAATGAGGCGTGGTGGGGTCCGCTGCTCGACCGCACCGGCGGTGGGGCCCGGGTGGGCCTCGGCGTCGCCGCAGCATCGGGCTCCGGAGGGGGCGAAGGAGCCGGGCGGTGACGGCCAAGGGCATCGTGCTGGCCGGCGGCACCGGCAGCCGCCTGCACCCGATCACGCTCGGCGTCTCCAAGCAGCTCCTGCCGGTCTACGACAAGCCCATGGTCTATTACCCGCTGTCGGTGCTCATGCTGGCCGGCATCCGGGACATCCTGGTCATCACCACACCCGACGACGAGGTCGCCTTCCGCCGGGTGTTGGGCACCGGCAACCAGTGGGGCATCGACATCAGCTACGCCACCCAGCCCCGGCCCGAGGGCATCACCCAGGCCTTCCTCATCGGCGAGGAGTTCGTGGCCGGCCGCAGCTGCGCCCTGGTGCTGGGCGACAACATCTTCTACGGCCACGGCTTCGGTGGGCTGGTGCGGGAGGCGGCGACCGAGCCGGCCGGGGCCACCGTGTTCGCCCAGCACGTGACGGACCCCGCCCGCTACGCCGTGGCCGAGCTCGATGACGCGGGCCGACCGCTCTCGATCGTGGAGAAGCCGGAGCGACCCCGGTCGTCGTGGGCCGTCACCGGCCTCTACTTCTACGACGACCAGGTGACCCGCCTGGCCCACGAGGTGAAGCCGTCGGCCCGGGGCGAGCTGGAGATCACGGCCCTCAACCAGCTCTACCTCGACGCCGGCCAGCTCAAGGTGGTGCGCCTGTGGCGGGGCCACACCTGGTTCGACACCGGCACGATCGACTCGATGGTGGAGGCGGCGGAGTTCGTCCGCATCATCGACAAGCGCCAGGGCCAGAAGATCGCGGCGCTGGAGGAGATCGCCTTCCGCAAGGGATGGATCACGGCCGACGAGCTGGCCGAGCTGGCACGCCCACTCGAGAGCTCGGGCTACGGCGCCTACCTGCGCCGGGTGCTCGAGCTGGCCGAGGAGACCGCAGCCGAGACCGCCGCCATGCAGGAGCCCCGCCCATGACCGCCTCCCCCGCGACCCCACCCGCCGCCTACCCGTCGGCGGGCCCCATCCCGTTCAACCGGGCCACGCTGGCCCCTCGCCAGCTCGCCTACCTGGAGCAGAGCTCCCGGTCGGGCCAGATGGCGGGCGACGGGCCGTTCGGGGCGGCCGCCGCCAAGGAGCTGTCGGGGCTCCACAACGGGGCGCCGGTGCTGCTCACCCCGTCGTGCACGGCGGCGCTGGAGCTGAGCGCCCTCCTGCTCGACCTCAAGCCGGGTGACGAGGTGATCGTGCCCAGCTTCACCTTCTCCTCCACCGCCGGCGCTTTCGCCCTCATGGGGGCCCGGATCGTGTTCGCCGACATCGACCCCGTCACCCTCGGGATCGACGCCGAGCAGGTGGCGGCGCTGATCACGGAGCGGACCCGGGCCATCGTGCCCGTCCACTACGGCGGGGTGCCCTGCCCGCCCGGCTTGCGGGCCCTGGCCGATGAGCACGGCGTGCTGTTGATCGAGGACAACGCCCACGGCCTGTACGGCTCGCTCGACGGCCAGCCGCTCGGCACGTTCGGCCACCTGTCCACCCTCAGCTTCCACAACACCAAGAACATCACCTGCGGCGAGGGCGGGGCCCTGGTCATCAACGACCCGGCGCTGCACGAGCGGGCCGAGATCCTGCGGGAGAAGGGCACCGACCGGGCCCGGTTCTTCCGGGGCATGGTGGACAAGTACTCCTGGGTCGAGGTCGGCTCCAGCTACCTGCTGGGCGACCTCAACGCCGCCATGCTGCTGGCCCAGCTCGAGTTCGGAGCCGAGATCCAGGCCCGGCGCCAGGCGGCGTGGGATCACTACCGGGCCGTGGTGGGCCCGGTGGCCGAGGCCCGGGGGGCCACGGTGTTCGAGCCCGGCCCGGGTGTGGTCAACGCCTACCACCTGTTCGTGCTGCTCCTTCCGAGCCTGGAGGCCCGCACCGCCCTGCTGAAGGCGGCCCAGGAGCAGGGGATCGGCTGCACCTTCCACTACGTGCCGCTGCATTCGTCGGCCGCCGGGCGTAGGGCCGGCACCGCCCCGCTGGGCTGCCCCGTCACCGACTCGGTGAGCGACCGGCTGATCCGCCTGCCCCTGTTCTCCGACATCGGCCCCGCCGACTACGAGCGGGTGGCCGACGTGATGGCCAGCCTGCTCACCAGCTGAAATTAGGAGCCTGAGCCGTACTCAGTGCGGCTCAGGCTCCTCAGAATGCCGGGCCCGGCGTTGTCAGCCCGGACCGAGTACGAGGCGGTCGACCACCACGTCGGCGTTGCCCTCGGTGCGCACCCGGAACTCCCACGGATCGTCCCGGCTGGTCACCTCGAACGGGAGCGTCACCTCGCCCGCAGCGCCATCGGTATCGGCCAGGGGGGCCGAGCTGGCCGGGCCGGTGCGCACGGTGAACGTGTCGAACGTGCCGGGCGAGGCGCCGCCGGAACCGGTGGCCCGGTAGTGGACGGTCACCGTGTAGCGCCCGGGCGGAAGGGCCAGGTAGGGGCCGTAGACGGCGAACCCGGCGACGGACCCGTCGTCGGCCACCACGTCGGACCCCTCGATCCGTCCGGCCTGGGTGGCCAGGTCGGCCGCCTCGATGGTGAGCGGCAGGGGCGGGAACGACGGGAGGGGGTAGGTCACCAGGCGGAACCCGAGGTCGGTGTCGTGCACCACGTCGATCGACGGGGCGGGCAGCGGTACGTCGGGCTCGATGGCGTCGATGGCCTCGGCCACCTTGTCGGGCGGGCCCAGGATGGACAGCTGCGACCAGTTGCCGGTGAGCAGCAGGAGCCGGTCGAGAGGTCGCAGCCGGTCGGTCTCAGGGTCGAGCCCGATCAGCTGGCCGCCCACGTGGGGGTGATAGATGCCCTGGATGGGTGCGGCGGTGTTGTCGATCGACAGGAACACCGCGTCGGCGTCGTCGGGGACCTTGTCCATCTCCCGCTCGAACCACACGGTCTCCCGGTAGATCTCCTCCGCCTGGTCGCCGTCGCCCCAGAACAGGTGGTCGTAGCGGGGGCTGGCGTCGAAGAAGTGGTAGGCCAGCGGCTGGTAGGGCGGGGCCCCCACCTGGGTGAGCGTGACGTAGGCCACGAACACCGAGGCTCCGGCCACCGGTGAGTACCGCACGAGGGCCCCGACAGCGGCGGCCACCACCACCGACAGGGCCACGAAGCCGTACTCATGGGGAAGCCGCAGCCAGCTCGGCACCCCGACGAGCAGCAGGGCCGCCAGGGCGGCCACCATGGCCACCGCTCGGCGCACGGTCAGGGTGGAGGCCAGGCGGGCCGCCACCAGCACCACGGCGACCGCCAGCGTGGGGAGCGACAGCGACCAGTAGTACGACAGCTCGAGGCCGGTGCCCTTGCGCACGAACTGGTCGGCCCACTGGATGAGCCACTGGACCACGGCCAGGCCCACCGCCTGCCACTCCATCCGGTCGAGTCGGGTGGCGGGATGGAGCGACGCCAGCGCCGCCACCCCGGCCGTGAACGGGGCCACGTACAGCCAGGTGAAGCGGGCCAGCCACGACAGGTTGGGGGAGCGGAGCAGGTCGGGGCCCGGGGGGTTGCGGAGGAAGTCGATCGTGGGCTGGTACACGTTGGGTATGTCGTGGAGCCAGCGGAACCACACCAGGCCGAAGGCCACCACGGCCACCGCGGCGAGGCCGATCACGGTGCCGTGGATCAGCTTGGCCGGGATCCACCGGCTGTTGAACAGGATCATCACCGCCAGAGGCGGGGCCGCCATCAGGACCGCCAGCGGGTTGGCCACCACCAGCAGCCCGGTGAGCACGCCGGCCACGGCGGCCGTGCGCTCGCTCTGGCGCTCGGGCTCCCGCAGGGCGACGATCACCAGCCCGAGCCCGGCCAGCACGATGGCGTACTCCGAGTAGTCGGTGAGCAGCGGCCGCAGGAACATGGGCATGGTGACGAGCACCGAGCCCGCCAGGAGCCGCTGGCCCCACGTCCAGCGGGGACGGAGCTGCCACAGAGCGGCCACGATGGCGCTGGTGGCGGCCCACCGCAACAGGAGCCGGCCCCAGTACGGCCCGGCCACCTGGTCGGCCAGGTACAGCGGGTACCAGGCCGACCACCGGGTGATGAAATAGTGGTCGGCCCCCACCTTCACCGCATCGTCGAAGTTGATCCCGAGCCCGGTGTAGAACATCGGGTCGAGGTTGTTGGGGGTGATCCCGAACGTCTCCGGTTGGAGAATCAGGAACAGCACCAGGGGCAGCAGCACGGCCCCCGCCAGCCGGTGGGCCAGCCGATCGCCGCCGACCCGCCGGCCGAGGCGTCCGATCCGGCCGAGGCGGCCGAGGCGGCCGAGCGGTCCCAGGCGGCGGCCGAACCAGGTGAGGGCGTTGCCCACCCGGGGCGGCGCCAGGACCGTGGTCAAGCGCGTTCGCCGGCCGGCACGCCCGGGCGGGCCTCGATCAGCGGACGGGCTTCGATGAGGAGGTGGGAATAGGGAACCCGCAGCAGGTCGCTGTACACCTCGGTCGTCACCTGGGGCAGGGCCGTGGCCAGCAGGGCGGCGTAACCCGCGGCGTCGCGCACGTAGCGGCCCCGGTCGGACGCGATCAGCAGGCGGGCTGTCAGCCGCTGGTCGGGGTCGAACACCGGCTCCAGGGCCACGAACCGGCCCTTCTCGGTGAGCAGCGGTGCCACCTGGGCGGCCAGGGTGGCGACCTGGCTGTCGTCGAGGTGGTGGAGCACGCCGCCGAGGAAGATGAGGTCGTACGGTCCCCGTTCGGCCACCACCGGGTCGCTGACGTCGGCGCAGATGAACTCGGGGGCGAGGTCGCCGGCGCCCAGGTGGGCGTTGCGGCGCCGGGCCGTCTCCAGGTAGCCCGGGTTGTGGTCGATCCCCAGATAGCGGCAGCGGCCGGCGAACCACGGGGCGTAGTCGCCGTAGCCGCAGCCCAGGTCGAGCACGCTGGCTCCGTCCTCGGCGGCAAACATCTGCTCCGTGATCCGCCGTAGCGACGCCGGCGGCAGCAGCAGGTTCTTGAACGCCTTGTACACGAGCGTCTGCGACAGCAGCCGTTCCCGGATCGTCATCGGTTCGCTCCCACGCTCGGTCCGGGCTCGGCGGTGGCGGCCGGGGCCGCGGTATCGATCACCGTGATCGGCTTGGTCATCGCCCGCACCACGTACGGGGGCTTGCCCATGGTGCGGAAGTGCATGCGCCCGATGTACTCGCCCACCACGCCCAGGCTGAGCAGCTGCACGCCGGAGAACAGGCTCAGGGCGGCAGCCAGGAAGGTGAAGCCGGCCACCTGGCGGCCGTTCATCACGTACGACACCATCACGAAGGCCAGCAGGGCGAAGCCGAGCACGGCGATGAGCAGCCCGAAGGCGCTCACCCAGCGCAGGGGCCGGGTGCTGTAGCCGGTGATCATGTTGAGGGCGTGGCGCACCAGCTTCTTGAGGGTGTAGCCGCTCTGCCCGGCGGCCCGCTCCCGGAACCGTACCGGCACGTCGGTGATGCGGCTGGTGGCCCAGCTCAGCAGCACGTCGATCGAGATGTAGGGGTCGCTGACGGTGTCGGCCGCGCTCACCAGCTCCCGACGGAACAGCCGGAAGGCGCTGGGCCGGGGATAGACGTCGGGACCGAGAGCGGTGGCCATCGTGCGCTTGGTGGCGGTGGAGGCGAGGTTGCGCCACCAGCTCTGGCGCTCCTCGGTGGGTGTGCCGTACACGAGGTCGATCTCGTCGGTCAGGGCGGCGAGGAGGGTCGGCACCTGGTCGGGCGGGTTCTGCAGGTCGTCGTCGATCGTGAGGATCAGGGGGAGGCGGGCCTGGCGCAGCCCGGCCAGCAGGGCGTTGTGCTGGCCGTAGTTGCGCAGCAGGGTGAGCCCCCGCACCCACGGGTGGCGGGCCGCCAGCTCCTGGATCGAGGCCCAGGTGCCGTCGCCGCTGCCGTCGTCGACGAAGATCACCTCCAGCTCCGCCACCAGTGGTGCCACATGGCGCTGGAGCTCGTCGCACACGCTGGCAAGAGTGCCGGGCGACCGGTAGGCCGGGATCACGACCGACAGGCCGGGGTGGATGGATGGGCCGGAATGGCTCACGCCGGAGGTACCCCCAGAACGGGTTCGAGGCACGGGGTTCGGACCCGATCACACTAGTGGCTGCTCTGCCCAGTGCCGCGGCGCCAGTGCGAGGGGGTGGGCCGTTACGATCTATCCGATGTCCCCCGCCACCCCCGATGCCGCGGCGCCCGATGCCGCCGTGCCCTCTGGCGGGCCGTTGCCCGTGCTGGGCCGGGTCCACCATGTGGGCGTGGCCTGCCGCGATCTGGAGGCCGCCCGGCGGTGGGTGCACGCCACCCACACTGTGCTGGAAGACTCCGGCGTGATCTACGACCCCCACCAGAAGGCCGACCTGTGCCTGCTCACGGTGGAGGGCGGGGCCAACATCGAGCTGGTGGCGGGCGAGGCGGTGGCCAGCCTCGTGAAGAAGGGCCACACCTACTACCACCTGTGCTACGAGGTGCCGTCGGTGGCCGACGCCATTGTCGGCCTGCAGGCCCAGCAGTGCCTGGTGGTGTCGCCTCCGGCCCCCGCCGTGCTGTTCGGCGGGCGCACCGTGGCCTTCCTCTACGGCCCCACCGGCCTGGTCGAGCTGCTGGAGACGGCCTGATGCGCATCGTCGTCGTGTCGAACACCACGATGGATCCCCTGGCCCGCAACCTCGAGGGCGACGAGGTGGTGGTGAGCGGGGTCGGCGACCTGATCCCGTGGTTGATCGATCCGTCGTCGCCGGCGGCCGACCCCGCCACCGGGCTCGTGCTGGTCTGCCCCGACGGCGACTCGCTGGTACCCCCGGTGGCCGACGACGCCACCCTGCTCAGCGAGCTGCTCGACCACATCGACGGCTTCGCCGCCCGCCATCCCGGCACGCCGGTGGCCGTCACCACCCTCCTGCTCGACTCCCGGGGCCCGCTGGCCCACGCCGACGCCACCACCCCGGCCGGCCGCTTCGCCGCCCGGGCCCGGTGGGAGGCGGGGCTGGCCGAGATCGCGGCCGAGCGGCCCAACGTCAACGTGGTCGACCTGCGGGGCCTGGCCGAGCGCCACGGCGCCGCCGCCCTGGTGAACGACAGCTACTGGTACCTGGGCCGCATCCGGTTCTCCACCCTCGGGTTCTCGGCCCTGGCCGACGAGCTGGCCGTGCTGCGACGGGGCCTGGCCAACCAGGCCCGCAAGGTGTTGGTGCTCGACCTCGACAACACCCTGTGGGGCGGTGTGGTGGGGGAGGACGGCCTGGGCGGGATCCGCCTGGGCGAGGACGGCCCGGCCAAGTGCTACCGGGACTTCCAGCGCCACGTGAAGGCCCTGGGGGAGGCCGGCACCCTGCTCACCGTGGTGTCGAAGAACGATCCCGAGATCGTCGACGAGGTGTTCGACACCCACCCGATGATGGTGCTCCGGCGCAGCGACATCGTGGCCATCAGCGCCGACTGGACCGACAAGGCCACCCGCATCGCCACCCTGGCCGACACCCTCGACCTGGGGCTCGACGCCTTCGTGTTCATCGACGACAACCCGGTGGAGCGGGAGCTGGTGCGCACCGCCCTGCCGGCGGTGGCCGTGCCCGAGTTCCCCGACCGGGTGGAGCGCCTGCCCCGCTGGTTCGCCGAGGAGGTCGTGCCCGGCTTCTTCCCCCGGGCCCGCGTGCTCGACGAGGACCGCAACAAGACGAAGCAGTACCAGGCCCGCCAGGCCCGCCGGCAGGTGGAGACGGCCGACCTGGCCACGTTCCTGGCCACCCTCGACATCCGGCTGAGCTTCCGGGCCGACGACGACACGCTGGTGCCCCGGGTCAGCCAGCTCACCCAGAAGACCAACCAGTTCAACCTCACCACCGAGCGCCTGTCGACGGCCGAGGTCCAGGCCCTGATGGCCTCCCCCGACCACGCCGTGGTGGCCTGCGACTACGCCGACCGCTTCGGCGAGGAGGGCACGATCGGGGTGGCCTTCGTCGACGTGGGCAAGGGCGAGCTGAGCAACCTGATGCTGAGCTGCCGGGTGCTGGGGCGGGGCGTGGAGGATGCGCTGCTGGGCGAGGCGGCCCGGCTGGCGGCCGAGCGGGGCCACGACCGCATGCGGGCCCGGTTCCTGCCCACCGCCCGCAACGGGGTGGCGGCCGGGTTCCTGGAGCGCAACGGGTTCACCATGGAGCCGGCCGCCGACGGCGGCCTGGCCGGCGAGAAGGATCTCAGCGGCGCCGCCGCCGTCGAGGAAACAGAAGGAGCACCGTGACCGTGTCCGTTGATGTGGCCGACGTTCTGGCCGTGATCACCAGCGAGCTCGACCTCGACGAGGGCGAGGTGACGGCCGAGAGCACGATCGACGACGTGGAGAACTGGGACTCGCTCGGCCACCTGCGGGTGTGCATGGCGCTGGAGCAGCGCTTCGGGGTGAAGATCCCCATGGAGGACATCGCCGACCTCCGCTCGGTGCCGGCCATCGTGGCCAAGCTGTCGGCGGCCTGACGGGCCACTGTTGAGCGCTGTCGCCCCCTCCGGGCCGGGCACCGTCTACAGCGAGGCCGAGCTGGCCGACCTGGGCTTCGCCTCGCTCGGCCACGACGTGCGGATCGACCGCCGGGCCGCCCTGTTCGGCATCCCATCGATCCACGTGGGCTCCCACGTGCGTATCGACTGTTTCGCCGTGATCACGGCCGGGCCGGCCGAGGTCCGCATCGGGTCGTACACCCACATCTCCCCCCACACCTACCTGTCGGGGTCGCAGGGCGGGATCAACCTCGGCTACGGGGCGGGGCTGGCGCCCTTCGCCGCCCTCTACTCGGCGGTGGAGGACTACACCGCCGGCCATCTGACCAACCCCAGCGTGCCGCCCGACCTTCGGGGCCAGAAGGTGGGCCTGATCGACATCGCCCCCCATGCCGCCATCGGCTCCTCCAGCGTGGTGCTGGCCGGGATCGAGGTCGGCTTCGCCGCCGCCGTGGGCGCGCTCAGCCTCGTCACCCGCCGGGTCCGGCCCTTCGAGATCGTCCACGGCAACCCGATCCGGCGCACCGGCGTGCGGGTGCAGGACAAGCTGCTGGAGCTCGACGCCGAGCTCCGGGCCCGCGCCGAGGCCGAGGGGATCGAGCTGCCGCCCCACGACCACCTGGTCAGCGGGAGCGGAGGTGATGGGGCATGAAGGTCGCCGCCTTCCACGCCAGCCGCATCCTGCCCGAGGGCGACCTCGGCCCGGTCGAGACCGGGTGCCTGTGGTGCGGCTCCACCAACCTGCTCCCGGTGGCCGTGGTCCAGGCCGAGCCCCAGGTGGAGCTGCGCCGGTGCCGGAGCTGTGCCGCCTCCTCGGTGTCGCGCCTGCCCACGCCCGAGGCCCTCGACCACTACTACGGCTCCTACTACCAGGGTGATGCCGATCACGCCGTCACCATGGACGACCCCACCCGGCTGGCCGCCCGTATCGCCGGCTACGCCCCTGCGGGGCGGCACCTGCGGGTGCTCGACCTGGGCGGCGGCGACGGCACGATCTCGGCCGAGGTGCTGCGGGCCCGAAGTGCGGCGGGCGAGGTGACCGTGGTCGACTACGACCACCGGCGCACGGCCCGAGCGCCGGCCGGAGTGACGATCGGCCACGTCACCGACCTGGCCGAGGTGCCGACGGACGAGGTGTTCGATCTGGTGCTGGCCAGCGCCGTGGTGGAGCACCTGCCCGAGCCGGCCCCGGTCCTCACCGGGCTGCTGCAGCGGGTGGCGCCGGGGGGCACGTTCTATGCTCGGACCCCCTACGTGGAGCCGTTCCTGGCCGTGACCCGGCGGCTGGGCCTGACGATCGACTTCACCTTCCCCGCCCACCTGTCCGACCTGGGGCCGGCGTTCTGGGGCGGCCTGGGGGCGTGGGTGCCCGAGGCCAAGCGGTTCGAGGCGCTGGCGTCTCGCCCCTCGCCGGTGGAGACCAGCCTGCGCCAGCGCCCAGCCCGCACCGTGGTGGCGGCGGCGGCCAAGGCCCCGTGGCACGTGGTGAAGGCCTGGCCCTTCGTCGGCGGTTGGGAGTGGGCCGCCCGCGCCACCCGCTGACGCCCCGGCCTGGTGCCGCCATCCGGCCTCGCGCCGCCACCCTCCCGAACTGCGCGACGGAAACCGCGCCCCCCACCCGAACTGCGTCACGAACCCTGCGGATTCCGGCCTTTTCGCGACGGCAGAACGCCGCCGTGTCGCGATTTCCGTTACACGGTTCGGGGCGACCGGGGCCGAGCTCAGGGGGTCGACGGGGCCGCGGGCTGAGGCTCGGTGGCCGCTCGGGGGCGCGACCGTAGGCGGGCACCGCTGTCGGGGGACTGGGCGGTGAGGGCCACGAGCATGGCGGCATGGAGGGCGAGCAGGCCGGCGGCGGTGGCCCGCAGCTCGGTGAGACCGGTGGCCAGGCCGGCCCCGACCGCCACGGTCAGCAGGGCCAGCCACCGGGTGACGAGGAACCGGTTGGCCCCCCGGGCCACCAGCAGCACGGTGGCGAAGGCGTCGCCCACCGAGCACACGCCAGCGGCGGCGAACAGACCGTAGGTGACGGGGTCGACCCGGCCCCGGATGTCGAACAGGGTGCCGATGAGGAGGTCGCCCAGCAGGGCACCCGCTCCGAAGGCGACGGCGGCCACGGCGGCCGTGCCGGCACCGATGGCGAGACGGGCCCGGTCGAGCAGGTCCCGGCGGCCCGCTTCCACCCAGCCGTGGAAAGCCACGCCGGCTCGGGGGGCGCCGGCCTGCAGCATCAGATGGGGGAGGCGGATGGCGGTGAGCACCACGAACAGGGTGGACACGGTGCGGGCCGAGCCCCCGTTCACCGCTACGAGGAGCGGCGGTCCGGCCAGGGCAACATGCGACAGGAATCCGGCTACGGCGGCCGTCCCCAGCGTCGCCGTACCGAGCGTGGCCGTGCCGGGGTCGTCGCTGGAGGCGGCAAAGCCGCCGGAGCCGGCTGCCGGCACCGGTTCGGCCGGCGCTGGAACGGGGGCGGGGTGGGTCGGCGGG
>Ga0268299_1002987_pt1 | contig 17317 bp, 11 predicted proteins | sample NOBtaG_FD_193484 | JGI IMG/M metagenome (GOLD analysis project Ga0268299, IMG submission 193484) | Activated sludge microbial communities from bioreactor in Nijmegen, Gelderland, Netherland - NOB reactor | ecosystem: Engineered > Bioreactor > Aerobic > Activated sludge | place: Netherlands...
GAGCTCCCGAACAATGCCGGGCAGGTGCGGGTCGTCGATGGTCGCCGGTTCGAAATCGAACCACATGAGTTCGGCCAGGCGATAACTACCCTTCTGCGAGTAGCTCGGCCACACGTAAGTGCGGCACAGTCGCTTGGCACCGAGACGCTGATAGAAAGCGAGCCGGCGTTGGCGCGCAGTCTTGTCGGCGGGTTCAAGGCCAATCTGTCTGGTCGATTCGATTTCCAGAACAAGGCCGAGAAACTCGGGATACTTCGACTTCAGTATTTCCAGAAGTCCCTTCATGTGCTTCGAGCCAATGCCTGTTGAGCGCTTGGTCGAATCGCTGGCGATGTACGAGAGTAGAGCGAAATTGCTCATGGGGTAAACGATGCTGAAACACAGAAGTTCACCGGCTTTGTTGGTGGTTCTGTGCAGGAGAATCGAACCCGAGTCCAGAAGCCGCTGCAGCTCCTCCAGAGGAGTACGCTCATCGGCAGGGAATGATGTGTTGTACAAGTCTTTCCAGTCTTGTTCGTGACCGGTTGAGACCTGACAGAGATTTAGTGAGCCGTCCATAGGGCTCCCTCCTTTTCTGTTTCTGCTTCGCCGTTATGGCAAGCTTGAGAAATCAAGCTCCTGCGCAGCTAAACAAGCTGTGCAGCAAGCAGTGGCTAAGATGCGGAAGGGATTTGCAACGGGCACAAAATCGTCATCGCGCGGGCGATGTGATCTAGCTCGTGAATCCGAAACCTACACTTGGCTCTGTCTGGTTAGAGAGATAAAGGGTTTGAAAAATGGAAAAGGGATCGCAATAAGACCCTTAGTTTGCAAATTGGTGTTGAGATAAGCAATGAGTTCTTGAGCATATACAAGCATGTACGGGGGCGCCCGCGCGCGGGCGACGTTCGTCACAGGCGAAAGCAAATCGAGATCCGGCTGCCAAGAGACGCTTCAAAACGCACAGCCTGAGCGCGTTTTTAAAAACAAAGATCGCTTGACATCCGGGCGCTTAAGCACTCGCACAGACAACGCAAACCCTCAGCCAGTCAAGAGCCGAGGAAGTTCGAGACCGTTCGTACATAGCGCAGCTTTAGCGAAGTTTGACAAATAGACTGAAGCGGACCGTTGCCAGTAGCGTCTAATCGCCTTTCAAAGCCGGCCAGAAGCGTTGGAAGTGTTTGCAAACTTCGTCGATTCTGGTGTCGACCAGCGAGGCATTTCTGTCCGGCAAGATGCCACCATGGGTGGCGGCAATAATGGATTTTGAGTGCAAAACAGCATCAGGAACAAGCGTGCCTTTTTTGTCTTGATTCAAAACAGACATCGTGGCAACGGCTGATTCCGAGAGGGATTTGACGTTGTATCCGCCTTCGAGAAAACTGACGAGCTTGGCGTCATTTTCATGCGCAAGATTGAGCAAACGCTGAGACATCTCGGCAAAACCTTTAGTGGAGATGCGCTGCTGACCCAGAGGATCGTCTTGATGCGCGTCGTAACCCGCGGAGAGCAATATCATCTCCGGCTTGTACGCCATCGCCACCGGTTCCACGATGCGCTTCCACGCTTCCAAATAGCCTCTGTCGCCAGTGCCTGCGGGCATCGGAATATTGATGTTGTAACCCTTGCCGTCACCCGATCCGTCTTCGGTGTACCAACCGGAATCCGGCGGCCAGAAAGGGAATTGATGGAAGGAGATGAAACAGACCGAGGGATCGTCGTAAAAAATATCCTGGGTGCCGTTGCCGTGATGAACATCCCAGTCGATGATGAGAATCCGCTTCAGCCCTGCCTTTTTCTGCGCATAGCGAGCGGCGACTGCGACGTTATTGAAGAAGCAAAAACCCATGGCTTTGTCGGCAAGCGCGTGGTGACCGGGCGGTCGCACTGATACGAAACAACTTTTCGCTTCCGTATCGAGAACCGAATCGACGCCGACCATACCGGCGCCGACTGCCAGTTTTGCCAGATCGAAAGTGCGCGGGCTCATGAAAGTATCGGCATCGATCTGGACGATGCGATCCTGATCTTTGGCGATGCGCGAATCTTTTTCCAACTCTTCTATGTAGGCTGCATTGTGCACCGTCGTGATGTCGTCTTCTGAAGCAGGACGGGGCGCCAGTTGCTTGACGCTGTCATCGAGCGAGCTGGTGAGAAATGCCTTATCGATGGCTTGCAGCCGGTTGGGTGCTTCCGGGTGAAGCTCCGGAGTCAGATGCTCTTGAAACTCATCGTCACGAACCAGAGTGAGCGTAGACATGATGTCCCTCTTATAACTTTGCCGATACAAAATACAGCTTCGCAAAGAACGGCAAATGTGAGAGCGGATTCAGCTCCAGAAGGCGTTCTTCGCAGCAAGCGTTTTGCAAGATAACGCTTACCGCTTGAGTCTATCACTACTTTGCCGATTATATTTACGGAATCTTGATCTAGCTTCGCTAACTTCTTATGCAATCATGAGATGGAATTCTCTAAACGGCCTCTAACACTTGTTTGAGTCGTCAGCTTGTTGGCAGTAGCTTAGACCAGTATCTCGTTTTTAATTAGCTTTTGCCTGCAAATCCTCCAATACGTCCATAACAAACCCTCTTATCTCACTCGCGCATTTCCAGCTCCTGTTACCGGGGTTTGAATCTGCGCGCGCGTCGATTTGAAATCGGCTTGAACTGCGGCTCACGCTTCAGTTCGGGCGGACGGGGAAGGACTAAGGACTTTGCCAGTGCAGCGAATCTGAACATACGAAGTTCGACGAAAACTGCGCAATACCGGTTTTCGCCGCTCCGTAGCAATCTCAACTAACTCTCAAACTGGGAGTACAGCCTATGCACGATATGCACTTCCTGCAGGACCTCATGGTCCTGTTCGGTATGGGCGTGGTGATGGTGGTGATCTTTCACCGCCTCAACCTGCCGCCCGTGCTTGGATTTCTCATCACCGGCGTCGTCTGTGGTCCATACGGCTTCAAGCTGGTGGAAAGCATCGACGCCGTTGCAACGCTTGCCGAAATCGGACTGGTCTTGCTTCTCTTCGAGGCAGGCATCGAGTTCTCGGTCAAGACGTTCATACGACTGAAACGCTTCCTGCTCATAGCAGGCGGCTTGCAGATGCTAGGAACAATCGCAGCCACTGCGGTCATTGCCATGTACACGGGCATGGACCTGCAGAAAGCAGCGTTCCTCGGCATGTTGGTTTCGCTGAGCAGCACGGCGATCGTGATTCGCATCCTGGAATACAGGGGCGATCTCGATACCGCGCACGGTCGCTCGGCGATGAGTATCCTCATCTTCCAGGACCTGTGTATCGTCCCCCTGGTGCTCGTAACGCCCTTCCTGGGCGGCAAGGGCGGCAGCTTGTGGGACGTCGGACTGATCGCCGGCAAGGCGATTCTGTTCGTGGTTCTGGCCGGTACGCTCGTTCGCTACATCATCCCGCCGCTTCTCGGGCAAGTCGCAAAGACTAAGAAGCGCGAAGCGTTCGTTTTGAGCATCATCCTGCTCTGCCTCGGCACTGCCGTAGCAACCTCCAACTTCGGTCTGTCCATGGCTCTGGGCGCGTTCATCGCGGGTCTCATCCTCTCGGACTCGAAGTACAGCCATCAGGCGCTCAGCGAAATTCTGCCGTTCCGTGAGGTCTTCAACTGCCTGGTCTTCGTGTCCATCGGCATGTTGTTCGACATCCGGACGCTTATCGCTGACCCGTGGCTGGTGGTGGTGCTTCTGACCGTCGTTGTCGGAGTGAAGATGGTGATCGGCGCAGGCGTCACTGCCATCGCCGGACACTCTGCACGCGTCGCCATCCTCACCGGCGTGGCGCTGGCGCAGGTCTCGGAATTCTCGTTCGTTCTGTCCAAACTCGGACTGAGCGTCGGGCTGCTCGACGACCGGCTCAACCAGCTCTTCCTCGCCGTGGCCATTCTCTCCATGTTCATCACGCCGGCGCTGCTCACTTTCGGTGAGAAAACGGTGGGACTGGTCGAGAGAATTCTTCCGCCCGGCTGGCTTGCCGGTCGCATCAAGGAAGACCCGCGCCACAAGATGCCGGAGAACCACACCATCGTGGTCGGCTACGGTGTCGTCGGCAGGAGCGTTGTGAAAACGCTTCAGCAGCTTGGGATTCCCTTTGTCGTCATCGACAATGACCCGCTTGTCGTTCGGCAGGAGATGGCAAACATCACCATCTTCTACGGCGATGCATCGCGCCAGGAAGTGTTGGCACACGCCAACATCAAACAGGCGCGGCTGCTGGCCATCACGGTTTCCGACCAGGAAAGCGGCATTCGCACTGTGGAAATGGCACGCCGCCTCAATCCGCAGTTGCATGTCGTGGCCCGCGCCCGCAAGCTTCTGCAAGTGGAACCGCTGGTCAAGGTCGGTGCCAATCGCGTCGTGGCCGAAGAGTTCGCCGGTTCGCTGGAGATGGTCTCCTACGTGCTCAACGAGTATCTCCTGAGCAAGGAGGTCATCGATGAGAAACTGCAGGGACTGCGCAGCGATCACAGCGCCAATTACCAGGCTCTCTTCGAGTCGCTTCATCCGCATGACGGCAACACCAACCTGCCAGCCGACTTCAGCGTCGAGATGCGCAAGGTGGTGGCAGGATCGCCAATCGCGGGCAAAGCGCTCTTCGAGTCGGGCTTGCGCTCCAAGACCGGCACGACGGTGGTCGCGATTCAGCGGGGCGAAGGTGGGTTCATTCCCAATCCGCGCTCCGACGAAGTGCTGCACGAGGACGACGTGGTCATCCTCATGGGCAAGCCCAGCCAGTTGGCGGACGCTGCAATCATGTTCGCTCCGGCGGCCATCGAAACGCAAGCGCTACCGCCGGTGGTGCCCAATCCGCCGGAAACGGAACATCGAGCCGACCAGCCCGCTGAACCGCCGGTGGAGCATCGCCAAGACGGCGAAAAGCACTAGCCGCGCTTACCAGGCAAGCGTCAGTTTGCTCGGAAACGGAAGACACCGGGAGTCGACAGGCTTAAGAGCCGGGCTCCTGGTGTTCTTCTTTCGAATGTGAAATTGGAAACAGCTTGAGCGGCACCAGCCTCTCTTGCTGTTTTCCATTTGTTGTGATTTTTACTATATTTTATAGTTTTACTCTGGGATTTTTGGATTCTGGGATTTTGGGATTCTGGGATTTTTTTCAAACTTTTGTCTCGGGTAAATATCCCCAAAAAAACCTGCCGCACTCCCAATTGAATTCCCAGGAAAATACTTGTAGGCGCAGAGCGCTTGCAGCGCAATGGTTTTGCGATTTCTCGCCGCTATGGCAAGCAAAAATCCGAACACAGACCGCACGAAAAATCAGGCGTTTTCAGACTTTTTCGCCCGTCACCTACAAGTAAATTCCCAGGAAAATACTTGTACCTGCAGAGTGATTTTTTTCAAGTACATCCGTGTCTTTCACTTTAAATGCGGGCGACCCTAATACTGCCTGAGCCCGATGCCGACTGGATTTCTGAAGCGCACAGCAATATCGGTGCGCGAGTCGCCTTTGTCTTTGACTTTCTCTCTAATCTGTTCGAGCCTGGTGAGTTTCGCTCTTGCCTGAGCCAAAATGCTTCTGTTTTCATTCGTCATTTTATGACTTGCAATGGTCGCTACCAGCTCTTTGAGCAAAGGCTCAGCCAGAGCAGGCTTTTGGCATGCAAGAAAGTATTGCGCTCCGCTCCACACTGCGCGGATTGTCTCAGGCGCTTCAGGACTGTCCCTGAGCTGTTTCTCGAGAATATCCGCCTGGATTTTTCTGTCGTTGCTGTCGGCTCCCGACCAGATTGTTTTCGCGCGCACTTCTTCGTTGTTAAGCCCATGATGCCATTCGCGCTTCGGGGCTACCGGCTTGTAATAACCCCGACCATATCGCCTTGGCATGCAGATGCGCTTCGGTACGAGGTCAGGCTCTTCTTCGCAAAACGGTTCAAATCTGACGGGCTGACCGTCGCTCGAATTTCGAGTGTATCCATATCTCTGCACCTGCGCAACGGCTTCTTGCGCTGCCGACGTCATGCAAAACAGAGAAAAAACCAGTCCGAACGAAAAAGATGAGCAGACTAGAGCTTGACGGCTTAAGAGCATTGCACAGTTCCTCGGCTGGGGAAATGATGATCGCTAAAAAGGTTTTTCTTTCTCACGAGCGCGCCGGCTAATTTCGTGGCAAGATATCAGAAAGCCACGAGGGACGCATGATTCGCAGCACAAAGAACTCAACCATAGCTCTTACCTTAAGCCTGAGTTTGATCATTTTGAATGGGGTAATTCCTGATCGCGTATTCGGCAAAGACGCCGCGAAAGCTTCGCAAAAGGAAGCGAGCGCAAATCGAAAAGAGCCAGTCAGCTTCGGACTCGGCAAACCACAAGATGCGAAGTTCGATTCAGCCGACCGATCATACAAACTGACCGCCGAACAAACCCTCAATTTGGAAATCATCAACCCGCAAAGCGACTGGAATAAAGTCTATTCGATAGGGCGCGCCGCTTACATCGATGGCGATTATCGGCGCGCATTCAACGCGTTCAAATTGGCGATGATAAAAGCAAAAGCGCAGGGCATCACCGACGGACGATTGAAACAAACCGAAGAAGCATTCAAATCAGTCCAGGGCAGAGCGTCTTCGCTGGATGCGCGTCTAGGTTTTAAACTTGCGGCAAAAAACAAAGCGAGAATAGACAAAGTTTTTCCCGGCTCGCTGGCCTGGCTTGCTGGTATCAAAGCCGACGACAAGATTATTTCGATGCAGGAAACCGGCAACGTCACGAAGCTTTCGATTTCGCGCAACGGCAGACTTTTCAGCGCAACGATCACCGATCGTCAGAAACCTGTTGCGCCTGATTTCAGCAAGATAAGCGCCCTTGCTCCAAAGCTGGACAATCAAGACTATGGAATTTCCCAGCAAATTACCGACACAAGACTATTAGCGGCCAACGAAAAGCTGCTGGACAACCACGATTTGGTAGTGCTCATCGATAAATCATCTTCGATGGGAGGCACGTTTTTGAGTACGGGAGCGAGTCAATGGGACTGGTGCAAATCGCAGTGGAAAGACTTTCTCAACCTGGGGAAATACTTCCCCTCTGGCGTCACCATCGTTCCTTTTGACAGCCATTACACAGTTTTGCAAAACATGCACGTGGCAAACATCGGCGGTGTCTTTCAAAACTACAGTCCATCAGGTGGCACGCATTTAGCAGAACCCTTCTGGGATCAGCTTTCCCGCTACTTTGCCGGACCACGCAAAAAACCAATTTTGATCGTAGTCATTTCAGATTTCGGCACCTCCGGAGAGCAAGTGCGCGAAGGCGTTTTCGAAGCAGCCAAGCGCGTTCGCTCGCAAAACGAGATGGTCATTTGCCTTTTGGAAGTGGGAATGGGCGGGCGAAGATTAGTGGCCGCGCTGGACAACGAGATGACTTCTGTGGGCGCTCCCTTCGACATCGTTGATGCGACGATGAGCGAAGACCTCGTTCAAATAGGCATAAAAAACGCCATCGTTGCAGCGCTGTTAAAACGCCAACCGCCGCCCTCGGGCAAGCAAAAGAAGTAGGTAAGCGCCGAATTGTAATTGAGCCGAAAAGCAGCTAAGCCGAAAAGCAGCTAAGCCGAAAAGTAGCTAAGCCGAAAAGCAGCTAAGCCGAAGAAATAAATCCACAACGAATCTAATTGCCTTTGAGTTTGTTGTAGTCGAATCCAGACTTCGACTTAAACTCAAACTCGACTCCAGGAACTTCTCTGGCGTTGGACGGCAACGTTACAGGGGGTGATACGAAAGACGGAGAGCCCGACGACGACGGCGACGAAGATGAAGAGCCCGACGACGGCGAATTTGGAGAACTCGATGACGACGGCGAAAATGACGAGTTCCCCAAGCCTTTGCGAGGTATCATCCGCGGAAACTGAAATTTGACCGGACCGGGCAGAAATCTTTTCGCACGCGCTTCGTTGATTTCAATCAGCTTTTTCTTCGCATCTTCTAAAATCGCTTTGCTTTGCGGTGTCTGCGGATGGCTCTCGATAGTGGCGACAATCTCCTTCAAAAGCGGCTCGGCTTGATTGTACTTTTGAATTTTGAAAAAATACGCCGCCGTTTTCCAACTCAAATCCAAAGTTTTTGGATCTTCAACCCCTTGCTGCAACTGGCTCTCAGAGACCGACTGCAACATCGATTGCTCCTGCCTCGTAGGTGCCGACCAGACAGTTTTTGCGCGCGTCTGCTTCATGAGCATCTTTGCATACGAATCTTTGTCATAAGCTGGAAAGGCAGACTTGTCAACCAGCGGCGGCAAATATAGCTTTGGTGGCCTCACAGGCGGAACGTAATTCGGATCTGGTTTGGTCGGATTATTGAGGTCCGGCGGGTTAAACGTTTGAGAATGCGCAGCATCAGTCAATCCCGAAACGAGAAGACAGCAAGTCAAAATAAGTGCAAAACGGCTTGGGTTCATAAACAGTCTCAAAAGCTAAAAGCAGAATCGAAAGCAGACTCTAAAGCAGACCGAAAGCAGACCGAAAGCAGACCGAAAGCAGACTCGAAAGTAAACTCGAACTGGCACTTCTCTTGCTACATTCCCAAAATTCGCGTTTGCCATCGGGCGCAAACGGTTTTAAAGATCGCAAAAGCCGGCATATGCCGGCTCTGCGTCCCTTGCTCTAGGAAAAAAAACTATCTCTACTTTTTGCCTGGATAAAGCACATCTCTAAATGCTTTGTCCGCCATCGCTTCGCTCCACGGTAACGGATAGTCTCCGTCTCTGAATGCCTTTGCGGCAGGTGTTGCAGGCTTTGGCTCCTGCGCCGCCTGTTTCTTGTCGGATAAAATGCGTCCACCAATATGATCGGGAAGTTTGTCCCTGTCGGTTTTCGAATCTTCCAAAATCAGCGTGGGGACAGTCAATCGGCTCACCTGCCCGCCTGCCAAATCATATTGATCTTGTGCCACGCGCGCTGTGTTTGACGATTGTATGCTTTTGATCAAAGCATTGTATTCCAGGGCGGACAGGGTTTCTCTAAATTGTGCAAGTTCTTGATTCACGCGTTGCATGCTGCCGGTTTCCGCCTCGCGCGCCAATCGATTGCCGTCGTCGAAAAATTTTGTTTGCAGCGTCGCTGCCGTTCTCTCGCTCATTTTTTAAAATCGTGACTGGAAGGACAAGGGAATTGCGACCATATTAAGAACGCAAAACTGAACAAGTCCTGAACACAAGGTTGCTGAAATCCGTGCACAAACGGCGCTTATTGCTACACTGCCTAGTAGAAACATCCGAAAAATTGAGAAAAGCAGGAGGTGAATCTCTTCACCCCCTGCTCTCTCAACCTACCGAACGCGAAATTACTGCGCAGGCTCTGTGCTGTTGCCCGTCGCTTCCGCTTGGCCTGCCGCTGCCTGCTGCGAAGTTGCTGCGTTCGCAATCAACTCGTCGGGCGCTTGCTCCGACTTGTCGGGGTCGGCGTCGACATCAATCAGGTTCGGCTCCGACTTGTCGGCGGCGAGCCCGGCCGAAATCGGCTCCGGCCATTTGTCGAGCTGTGCACCATCCGGCTCTTCGACATCCACCTGCTCGATGAAGTCGATTGCCAGTTGAGCGGCAACGGCGAACTGCATCTCGGAGACGAGGTCCACGAGCGAGTCCTTGATCATGTGCAGGCAGGAGCGGCCGCTGTTGTACACATGCGGAGCCTGCTGCACATCGCGCCCGGCATTGACACGACGCGTCAAGTTGTACCAGCGAACGCAGTCCGCCTGACCGTCGGTGAGAAACTGGATGACGAATTCACCCAGCTCATGACGCTTGCCGCTGCGCGGATCGTCGGCGAAAAGCATCTCGGTGTAAACGGAAATCGAACCGTCTTCCACACGAATGTCTTTCACGCGCGGCACAGACACAAGGGCTTCGAACTCGCTCAGGAAGACTTCCCTGTCGATGACGCCCATGCCGCAACTGCGACCTTCGGTAAGACGAAGGGCGCGCAGCTCGCGGATGAGAGCCTTTTGCGTCTGCTCGATCGTCAGACGTCGAGTGATCAGCTCTTGCCGGTTCTGAGCAATCAGCTCATTGATTCGGCTCGAGCAGGCAGCCATGTAGAGCTGCCTGTAGCGCTCATGATCGGCGTCCAGAGCAGCCAGCGTGCGGCGTTTGACTTCGACCGCATTGGGCTTGGCCTGGTCCGCTTCACCGGCTTCAGCCTTGCCGTAAACGACCAGGATGATGCCGGCATAAGTCGTCGCCTTCTGGCTCTTCTCAGACATGCCCAGGAACTTCAGAGCGAAGTTCTTGTTCTCCTCGTCGAGCATGATTCCGTCCTGCCCGTCGATGTGCATATCGGTGAGCACCACCATCTGTTCGTTGAGCGAAGCCTTCTGCGCCGCGCTCACACCGGTGAGAAAATAGTGTTTCATATTCGTCTCTCCATATTAGCGACCGACGGCGCGGGGCCAGCGGTTGACATGCTTACCGGCAGCGTCGGCTGTGTTGGCGGACTGCACGAACTCGATGGCGAGCTGCGCGGCAATCGACCACTGACGCTGGAGGAAGAGCTTGGGGAAGATGTCCGAGGTGTTGCCCAGACAGGCGTGACCGTTATCCCAGACGTGCGGCGCGTGCATGCCTTCCTTCATGCCGGTGACACGGCGAGTCAGGTTGGTCCAGCGCGGCTGATTGCCGTTCATCGGCAACTCGATCTTGAAGGCGCCAATCTCGTGATAGACGCCGGAGCGCTCGTCGCGGCAGTTGAGAACATCAGTGAAGATGACGATGGTGTCGCGCTCGACCTTCACGTCCTTCACCGACTTGACCTTCATCAGGTCCTCGTACTCCAGGCCGAACTCATCGAGATCTACGCTTTCGTCCGTGAGCAGCTTGCGCTCTTTGGCGCGAGCGGCGGCGATAGCGGTTGTGAGCTGCTTGCGCAGCGCGGCGATGCGCGTCTTGTGCTCCTGGACCGTGACGGCAGTTTTGCCGGCGGCGGGAATCAGGGCGGGCACGTGCGCGCCGAATCGCGAGTTGGGCATGAGCGTGGAAGGCACCACGTCACCCTGACCGGGAACGCCCTGCTCGCCATCGCCGGCGGTGTCACGAACGACACGCACCATTGCTTTCGAGCACTCTTCCACGAAGCGCTGCCGCATCAGCCGCCGGTGGTCTTCGGGGGACAACCCGAGGACGTGCGCCAGCTTTTGCATGAGCACGCGGAAGATGCGACCGCGATTGGGTTCGTAGTTGTGTTGCAGATTCCACATCACGTAGAGGTTATTCGGCCCGATCAGCTCCGCTACGGCAAACTCACTCGCCTCATCGACGATGGTTATGCCGCGCCCGGACGGAAGAAATGTGCGCGTCCGGTTGGAGTTCGGGTAGCCGAAAAGCGTCTCCGGCGGCACGACGCCAGGCTCTTTCCAAGCCAGAGTCGAACAGTAGAGATGGATGTGGAATTTGCCGTCGTTGACCGGCTCGCACGGATAGCCGCTGCGAGTGTGCAGTTGCACTTCACGATCGATGAGCGGGACGAGGAAGTGGCGGACGGACTGAACGAGTTCGTCGTTGTCGCCGCCCTTCCAGTCGTCGGTGACCTTGTGATACTTGGGTTCGACCGCAAGAGCCGCAACCTTCGGTTTGAGGACCGCCGTGGCAATGCCCTCGAACACTGATGGCGACTGCGATTCGATGTAGGCACCCAGGGCAGCCAGAGCGGCGTCCAGGTGCTGCTGCTCGATCATCAATCCTTGATCTTCGCCGAGCGTCAGGTCATAACAGGGAACCTGAGCTTCGGCCAAACGAGTTCGGTGCTCGTTGTTCAAGCCTGGCAGAAATACATTGCTCATAGGAGTGGCTCCAGTAGTTTCAGCTTGAGACGGGCTGCGCGCCGGCGTCCGAGTGCGTCGCGGCGCGGCAGCTCGACGAGGCGGCGCCGGTGCCGGCTTTGGTTTAGCCGGTGTGCGCGTCGTCCTCGTCGTTGTTGTCCTCGTGCTTATCGTCGATCTAGTTCTTGGTGGCATAGGACCTCTCATAATCCTTGATCGCTGGAGCATCCCCCGGCAACAAGAACGAGACGGCATGCGCCGCTTTCGCTTTCTTGGCGGTGGCGCCGAAAGCGTGAGGCAGACTGTACTTGGCGACAATCTGCTGGGCAGCGGCGTTGGCGTTCGCTGTGATGGGCGCGACCGACTCGGCGATGCGCTTGGCCATCCAGTATTCGAAGCCATAGTCCGTGTAGCCCTGCTGAAGAGCGAACTGGCGAGCGCCGAAATCGTCGCTCATGGACATCATCTGCAAGCACAGCCACCAGCTCTCCAGATGCGCTTTGAAAAGCACATCCAGAGCCAGAGCCGCGTCGCGCCTTATCTGGTCATATCGACGCGCCCGGTAAGACACGTATGCCGACTGGAGAAGACGGGCTGCCGGCGCCACGTTGCAGTAGATGCCGGAGCCGTACTCGACGCCGTTCACTTCACGCACATATGGCGTGGTGCGGCAGGCGACGATTTCAGCCTCGAGGTCGCGAATCACCTTGAACTCCCGAGCGTCCTTGTCCAGGTCGTCGGCAATCAAGACTTCCGCGGGCTTGAGCCGTTCCATCACACTGGTGGCACTCAGATGCAGCGCCATCCAGGGCTGTTTCCGCACTGCCGACTGCTCAACTACCGCCTCCACCGACGGTGCGGTCTCAGCGAGCATTTCGGCAGCCGAAGCGCCGCCCCAGCGATCGCCCGACTTGGCTTGCAGGTCGGCAAGCTTGTCGGTGAGCGCGTGCAGCGACACTTGCGCCTGGTCGTAGTCGTGGGTTTGACTGGCAATTCGCTCAGCCAGAGACGACGGCGAGGCGCCGCAGATCTGTTCGACAAGAGCGGCAATGTCTTGCAAGAGCGACTTCCAGTCGGTGCGACCGAAGTCGGAAGTGCGCTTGATGCGGCCGGCCTCCTCTGAGATGTCGGCGCAAAACTCGTCCACAACAGCCGAGAAAATAAACGGCTTGGCGTCGAGCGCGTTGCGGCTGGCGGCGAGCTTGCCTTCCATGTCGGCAACAGCCGCGCGGGTGGTCACTCGCTGCCAGTGCAGGTCGCGCAGAAGCACAACGGAATTGCTCGCGGCACGCCACTTCTGAGCGGTGTACAGCAGGCGGATTTCCGCGGTGTCTTCGTGGTCGGCTTCCAGATCCGCCTCTCTCGACTCTTTGATGATGGTGGTCATCTCGGCGTCGACGTAGGCCTTGGCGCCAAGCACGTCGTCGACGATCTTGGTTGCCTGCTTGACGGTCCTCTGAGCGCGCGGAAGGACAAGCTCGAACTCGGAAGCATTGCCGGCGACCAGCGCCGCAGCAAGCTCGAGCGCCAGGTCGGCGGCCGCTTCCAACTGCCTGTCCAGCTCGTCCTTGTCTTCGGTGAACGCGAAGAGCAATTTACCTTCGGGCGCCGCCGCTGCAGCACTGACGAAGGCGCCCGGGAAGCCGGGCTTGAGCGGCTCGCTTGTCAGGGCGCTGACTCTGCGGGTCTGCAGGCGCAGACCATTGCGATAAGTCACGAGCTGCGAGTGGAGATCCAGCACTTTCACAAGCGCCGAATGCAGTACGCTCACCTTGCCCTTGAGCACCTGCTCGGCAAGCGAGTAGTCGGTGAGCGGGTCGCCTTTGGCCAAGGTGACGAACTGCTTGTGCAACTCCTCGATTTGCAAGAAGCGTTCTGTGTACGGATCGAAAGGCAGTTCGCCCGTTTTGGCCAGACTGTTCTTAAGACCCTGCAGCCCTTCGGCGCCGGTAATTGACACGACGAAGCGCCGATTGGCTTCGTTGGCGCGCTGCACAGCCGTCTGAAGGCGCAGAAGCTCGGTCGTTGTCTTGCCGGCATCAGCCTGCAATTCGAGAATCAGCTTCGCGCCGCTGATGGTCTGAGTGACGACCAAATCGGCCAGCGCCGAGAGAGCCGTGCCGCTCAGAATCGCGCCTTCGACGGAAGTGTCGCTGTCGGTAAGCTTGTGAAGCGCAGTGCGCAGCGGCTTGTGTGAAAGCTGCCACCATCTGCGCCTGTCGAACCGTTCCTTGAGCTCCTGCGCTTCTTTGAGAATGCGCTCGGCGCAGGCGCGCCTGGCGGACCAGAGAGCCCATCCCGAACGCGCGGCGTCAAGTGTTTCTTTACTGGCTCCGGTAAAGACGGTCTGACCGTTGACCAGACCGTACAGATCGCATCGCAGCGCTTTGTCCGCCTGGGACGTGGCGCTCATGGCTCCGTTCCACGAGCTTCGCTTCGTAGAATAGAGACCTTCGAGCTTGAACCGGATGCGTCGGCGGACGTAACCGGTGATTGAACCGATGATCACAATCGTGCAGGCCAGAATCGCGCCGAACATCAGCGGACTCAAAGTCAGGCCTGCAATCTCGATGGGTGTAGTGAAACTCATTTCAGGTTTCCTCTTGGCGAAACGCAAGTGTGCGTGTCGTTGAAGAGCGCGTTCAAAGAGAACAAACGCGCTCTATTTCGAAAACGCCGCAATGGGCAACATCGCCGAAGCGACGCTGCGCGGGCAGACGTCTAGATTGCCAAACATGCGCCGAAGCGCAGTGCGAGATACGCACGAGATACACAAAGGACCCGGCGAAAAGAAGCTCAGCCCGACAACATCCGCACGCGGATAAATGCGCGCAGGCGAATTGAAAGTCATGACAGAAGGGACTTTTCGCGATTAGGTTAGGGTAGCTGGGTGAAAAGGTAAATAGCTTGTATACGTTTACTTCAGGCCCGGCGTCCCGATCTACCTCTGGCGACTAAATCATTTCTTTTCAAGAGAAACTCTATCGGCCAATTAGCGCGAGCACTTGACTATCTCTCGCTCTTTGCAACTCTATTGCAATCAAAACGACGTTCCTGAGAAAATAGATATGCACCATATGTGGTGCACAAGGAGTATGATCAATGAGACCGGACAGCAGCAAAAAAGTTTTTCAATTCACTGCGAAAAAACACGCCTGCGGTATAACAGCGCGAGCATTATTATTTGCCGGACTGGTGAGTTTCTGCTGTTTCTTTGATGCCGCCTCCGCCGCCGACGACACGAATCAGAAAGGCGCCGCGCAACTGGCAAAAGATTTGCACAGCGCCTCATCAATTATTCTGCTTTCAATCGAGAGCCCATCGGCTGCCACGCGCAAGAAGAAAGAATTTTCCGTTTTTCACGGTTATGAAATTCTCGGAAAAACACAGATTGCCAAAGGCGAAACAGGAAAAATCGGGCAGCTCGTGAGCAAACAGATCGGTGCCGGTTACCGGACACAATGTCTGTTTCAGCCGCATCACGCCCTGGTGATAAGTCATGACAAGAAAAATAGCGAGCTGGTTATCTGTTTCACCTGCGGCGATGTTGAATACTTCAAAGACGGGCAGGACATGGGCATGCTGACAGTGAACGGCGGCAGGAATGTTATCAGCGAGCTGGAAAAAACATTGAACGGCGTGCTTGCCAAAAACAAGATCCCTCAGTCCGACTTCTACTTGAAGAGTTTGAAACGCAAAGCAGGTGCAAAGTAATCGCCCTTTGTTACATTCGATAGTATAAATGGTTTCAAAAACAAAATAGCACCGCATATGGTGCACACACCGGCAAAAAAAAGAAGGCGGCGGGCAAATTGCAAATGTCGCAATCTGCCTGCCACCTTCTCTAACGACCAGTTTTTGCGGTCAAGATTTATGCAAACTTACAAGCACCGGCTATTTTTAGCGCGGCAGAAAGGGCGTGTGAGTCAGCCTCTCGGTCGCATTGGGCTGGATGCGCTTGTGCTCGCACCGGTTGTCCTTGAGATTGGAACTGTGACCGGGGTCGGGCATGTTGGCGCAAGCCGGAAAACGCTTGTCCGAGTCCGTAAGTGTGGTGTCGATGGAGCTCACGCTCGGCGACAGGAGGGCAGCCTTGGGCTGGAAGGCGACGATTAGAGCCGCCAGAACCATGAGCCCTGCGATTGCCACGGCAATTCTGTTTTTCATAAATCCTCTAAGGCCGCTGAAGGAGACGGGATGTCTCCTGCGGCTTCTTGATGGGCTGCAAGAGTTGATTCTTGCAGTTCCCTGGTTGCCCCGTTTGCGCCGGCACCGTTGACTCGTCATTGAAGCCGAATCGGTGTCTGCGCAAAAGGGAAGGAACTCGCGCCGCCGCTTACCGGGTGACAGCGACGAGGTATGTTGCGGGTCTGCTTGCCTTGGCAAACAGAAGAAGCAGGCGTGCACGAGCAATCACTTGCCGCATGCACGCCTGCCGGGTTTCTATTTCAAGCGGTGGCAGCCGATCTTAGTGGATCGACTGGATGCGCTGTCCGCCGAGTCGAAACCGACGACCTTCGGCCATCAGAGCCTCGACCTCGTGGATCTCCTTGGGCACGTCGGCAGTGAGAATCTCGGAGCCGGCCGCCGTGATGGCGACGTCATCCTCGATCCGCACGCCGATGCCGCGGAACTGCTTGGGCACGCGCTTGTCGTTCTTGTCGAAGTACAGTCCGGGCTCGACGGTGAAGACCATGCCGGGCTCGAGCTTGCGCTTCTTGCCGTAGGGGTCGCGGGTGCCGCCGGTGCCGACGTCATGCACATCCAGACCGAGCCAGTGGCTCGTGCCGTGCATGAAGAACGACCGCAGCGTAACCGGCTCGGCAGGCGCCTTCTTGCCGGCCTTGCGGGCGGCGAGGACGGCTTTGGCGTGCGCCTTGAGGGCGCGACGCTCGCCTTGCACGGTGGACACATCCTTGGAGATGATGCCCAGCTCGAAGAGCCCACGGCGCAGCACGCGGCTGGAGGCCATGTGCACGTCGGTCAGGGTCTTGCCCGCGACGGCCACCTTGAGCGCCGCCTTCTGCGAATCGAGAACGAGCTGATAGACAGTGCGCTGAGCGGGCGAGAAGCGTCCGTTGACCGGGAAGCCGCGCGTGATGTCCGAGGCATAGCCCTGGTATTCACAGCCTGCGTCCACGAGCATCAGGTCGCCGTCGGCAAGCGGGGCGTTGTTGGTCGTGTAGTGCAGGATGACGGCATTGTTGCCGCCGGCGACGATGCTGTTGTAGGCGGTGGAATCAGCGCCGTTGAAACGGAACACCGATTCGATAATCGCCTCCAGTTGGTACTCGGTGGCGCCGGGCGTGCAATGACGCATCGCTTCGCTGTGCGCCGCCGCCGCAATCTTGGCGGAATGGCGCATGATGTCGAGCTCGCGCTCTGATTTGAACAGGCGCATCTCGTGGACGATCGTCTCCGGGTTTTCCAGAGTGCGCTGCTTCGCCTTCCAGATCTTGTCGAACTGTTCGTCGAAGTGGGCGCTGTGACCGAACTTGTAATAGACCGTCTCGGCGGCGGAAACGGCGGCAGCCGCTTGCTTCGAGAACT
>Ga0268299_1002988_pt1 | contig 17315 bp, 15 predicted proteins | sample NOBtaG_FD_193484 | JGI IMG/M metagenome (GOLD analysis project Ga0268299, IMG submission 193484) | Activated sludge microbial communities from bioreactor in Nijmegen, Gelderland, Netherland - NOB reactor | ecosystem: Engineered > Bioreactor > Aerobic > Activated sludge | place: Netherlands...
CCTGCTCATCGAGGCGCTGGCGGACCTGCCCGGCGTCACAGGGCTGGTAGCCGGGGACGGCCCAATGCGCGCACGGCTGGAGCAGCTGGCCCGCGAGCGGGGCGTGGCGGACCGCGTCCGGCTGCTCGGCAACCTGCCACAAGAGGAATTGGTCGCCTGCTACAACGCCGCCGACATGCTCGTACTGGCCTCGAGCAGGGAGGGGATGCCGAACGTGGTGCTCGAGAGCCTGGCCTGTGGCACCCCCGTGATCGCGACGGCGGTCGGGGGGATTCCGGAGTTGATGGATTCGAAAGAGTCTGGCGTTCTGATGACCGAACGTTCCGCCTCGGCCATTGCCAATGCCGTGCGGGCGCTACGGGCTTCTCCGCCCGATCGGGTCGCGGTCACAGCCCAAGGTGCCCGGTTCCGCTGGGAGCCTACGCTGGAAGGGCTGCGCCAGGTGATGCTGGAGACCGCCACGAGTACTTGAGCCGTTGACCCGCGGGCAATTCCCGACGAAAAGCGCAGTTTTTGCACTTTGGCCGGCCCCGCGCCGGGGGTATGCTCCCACCATGAACCCCAACCTACGAAACCTTCCGCTGGACGAACGCATACGCCTCGTCGAGGATCTCTGGGACAGTATCGCCTCGGACCAGAGTGTGCTGCCGCTGACCGAGGCCCAGGCGGCCGAACTGGATCAGCGCCTCGATGCGTATTCGGCGGATGGCGAACCCGGACGACCGGCAGACGACGTCATCGCGGACATCCGCAAGAAGCTTTGACCGTGGCGATCCGCCTCAGGTAAGGAGGCGGTAATGCATGGAAGCCGTCATCCGCGTCGCTGGAAACAGCGCAGCTGACGACCCTCTAGCCGCTGACTAGGCCCCTGCGGGGCGCTACCAGGACTTCAGCCACTCAGCGCAGGCCGCGCTCACCTCGTCCTGCCAGCGGCGGCGGGAGAAGGTGTGGTCGGCCTCGGGCAGATCCAGGCGCCGCGTTCCCGACCGGGCCAGGATTGGCTGCCAGGACTGCTGGTCGGCACAGGCAATGAACTCGCCGGCCGTCAGGTCCTTGCCACTCAGGATCAGCAGCACAGGCCCGCGGAAGGCCTCGAAGGCGCGCCGCATCCGCTCCGGCAGTGCCGCCGGCTGCTTCGTGCCCGAGCCGTCGCGGGCCTTCGCCACGTCGGCCAGGAAACCGCGCAGGGTCTTCCCGAGATGCATTTCACCCCGCAGCAGCTTCCGCCAGAAACTCGCCTGGAAGAGCCGCTGCCCGTAGTAGTTCCTGACGTAGGAGCGGGCCAGGCCCTGCTCGGTGCGCACCCAGGGATTGGCGGCGATGAGTCCGGCCACGGCCCCGGGGTGGGCCGCGGCGAAGAACGCGGCGGCGGAGGCGCCGTCACACAATCCCCAGAGCACGACCTCCCGGACAGCCGGACAGGCGGCGCGGAAGGCCGCGACTGCCGCCCCGATGTCGGCCGAGACGTGCTCGAAGCCCCGGAACTCGCCATTGCTGTCACCCATGCCCCGGTAGTCGAAGCGCAGCACCGGAATGCCCTGCCGGGCCAGGTGGCGGGCGAGCAGGACGAACTGCCGGTGGCTGCCGACCCGGTACTGGGGACCGCCCACGACGATGATCACGCCGCGGCTCGCGGGCGCGTCATGCAGGATACCGACCAGCGTGTCGCCTTCGCAGGCGAAGGCGACGACCCGCTCTCCCGCCTCCCCTGGCGGCTTCACGGGCCCGGCACCAGGAACCGGGCCGTCTGCCCGGCAAGCTCGGGACAGGCGGTCAGCTCGACGGTGTTCCAGAACGGGTCGCCGGCGATGGCGACTCCCTCCGCCGCGATGCCGGAGGCCGTCCAGTCCCGCAGTCGATCCGTCGCCACGCGCGACAGTTCCGGCGCCGCGCCGGTACCGACTTCGAACCAGCGGACGGCGGCATCGGCGGGCGGGGCCAGCTTGCGGAGGTCCGGGCCGCGCAGGCCAGCCGCGAGCCCAGGCCGCAGCTCGTAGCCGCCCACCTCGAAGGCCTCGCCAGCGTCGAGCGCAGCCGTGAGCGACGCCACGGACTCCGCGCCCTGGTCGACCGCGGCGCCGCTGGCGAGGAGCCCACCGGCAACCCGCAGGCGGAGGAACTGGGCGAGTTGCAGCTGCCCCGAGGCCACCGGCTGCCAGAGGGCAATGCGGAGCGGTCCCGGCAGCCGGCCGGCCAGCTCCAGCCCGAGCAGCGCGCCGAAGCGCATGCCCACGATGCCGGTCACAGGCGCGCCGTCGCGGGCCGCCCAGCCGGCCACCCGATCCAGGTCCCGCCGCCAGTCGTCGAGCGTGGCGTCCCCGAACTCCCCGCCGCTGTCCCCCGTTCCCGAGAGGTCCACGGCAATGGCCTGCACGCCCCGTGCGGCCAGCAACCGCGCGGTCAGCGCCAGCATCGGGCGGCACTTGTTCATTTCCTCCGCGAACGGAGGCACGAAGAGGACGCTGGCGCGTGGCTTGCAGTCAGGTGTCCACCGGGCGACGAAGAGGTCGCCCCGGGTCGATGGCAGGAACGTGCCGCCGGCCACTCAGCCGATCTTGCCTTCGACGAAGGTCGTGAGGGTGCCGACCGTCGCGAAGACCTCCGCCGAGAGGTCGCCATCGTCCACCGCGATGCCGTAGTGTTCCTCGATCGCCGTGAGCACGGCCACCACGGCCATGGAGTCGAGCTCGGCGACGTGACCGAGCAACGGCGTCGACTCGCTGAAGGCGTCGGCGCGCGAGCCGAGCTGGAGCGTGCTGCGCAGGATGTTGCGGACGACGGGCAGTTCGGACATGCGGTGGATCCTTACGGGAGAGCGGCCGAACCGGTCGCCGCATCCGGCCGGGAACTCGACCAGGTGCGGTATTCCTTGCCACCGAACACTTCGACGAGAGCCAGGAGGCTGGCGACGTTCACCAGGCAGAAATAGTACGGTATCGACGTGAGCCTGCCGAGCAGCCCGCTGCGGCCGGCGAGCAGCCAGCCGAGCAGCGCCAGGGCATAGAACAGCAGCTGGCCAGCCATCAACACGGCGAAGAGCGGCGACGAGGCAGCGACCAGCAGGTTGGCACCGAACACGACGAGCATCAGCCAGGGCACGAGCCAGCGCAGCACCTTGTGGGAGAGGAACTGCAGGGCGAAGAAGCCATGGCGAAACGGATTGAGCAACGCCCGCATCTTGAACGTCGCGCGCCAGGCGCGGTTGACGATGCGCACCTTGCGGCGGAATTCGGCGCCATACCCTTCGGCGCCGCCCTCCCAGGAGACGGCCGCCGGCTCGTAGACGTTGCGGTAACCCTGGGCGACGATCTGCAGGGGATTCACGAAGTCCGACAGGTCCCCGGGTGCCAGGTCCCGGTACAGGCCCCGGCGGATCGCGTAGATCGCGCCGTCGCCGCCCACCACGGAACCCAGGCTGCTCTCGAGGCCCTTGATCCAGATTTCGTAGGACCAATAGGCCCCTTCACTCTCCGTGGACGCGTCGTCCGTGCCGACCTCGTAGCGCGACTCGCCGGTGACGGCCCCGACCCGGGGATCGGCGAAGTTCCTGACGAGCATGCGCAGCGCGTCGCGCTCGTACATCGCATTCGCATCGGAGAAGACCACGATGTCGCCTTGGGCGGCGCGCAGCGCCGCGTTCAGCCCTACCGTCTTGCCGCCGCGTGCGTCCATGCGCAGCAGGCGCGCGGGCGGGCCGGCGGCAGCGACCACGTCGTCAGTGCCATCGTCCGAGGCGTCGGACACCACGATGACCTCGAAACGGTCAGACGGGTAGTCCAGGCGCCGGCAGTTCTCCAGCTTCGCGCCGATGACCTGCCGCTCGTTGTACGCAGAGACGATCAGGGTCACGCGCGGCTCGATGCGCTCTGCACGGACGGGCCGCCGGATGCCGACCAGCCTGAGCAGCCACAGCAACAGGGGATAGCCGGCGTAGACCCAGGCCAGCAGTCCCAGGCAGATCCAGAAAGTGCTTGCGGCAACGCTCATCCGGCGTGCGGCCTTTCATCAACGAAGTGAATGACGGATTGTGGACGACGTTGGTGGACAGTCTCTTGGCGATGCTCAAAAATGCACGCTTATGTCCAGATTTCTAGAGACTTTCCCCTCGGCAGGCCCAGAGCATAGGGTTGCCCCGGACCCGGTGCAAGGACGCCAATCCCAGTTGCAGCCCGGCGCGGCGAAGGTCCAGGTCTTCCTGTCGGGCCGGCCCTGGTGGCAGGACGACGGCGGTCCGGCCGGAACGGAAAGCGGGTCACGTGACGCGGTTCTCAATGCCTACCGCAGGCACGGAACACGGCTGTTCGAAACGGCCCGGGGCCACTTTGCGCTGGCCATCGTGGATCACGCTACGCAGCGCCTGCTGCTGGGCGTGGACCGGAGCGGCGTCGGGGCGCTGGCCTGGGCGGAGGCTCCAGGAGGACAGCTGGTGTTCGGCACGTCGCCACTCGAGGTGGCGAAGCATCCGGCGGTGACTGCGGGCGTGTCCCGCCAGGCGCTCTTCGACTATCTCTACTTCCACATGATCCCGAGCCCGGGGACCGTCCATGCCGGCGTCGAGAAGCTGCGCCCGGCCCATTTCCTGCTCCACGAGCGCGGCCGGACGACGGTCCGCAACTACTGGATGCCGGATTTCGCCACCCGGGCCGGCACACAGGGCGCAGCCATGCACGAGGAACTCCGGACCGCCCTGCGCCAGAGCGTGGCGCGGGCGGCCGGCGCCGGTGGCGAGACCGGCGCCTTCCTGAGCGGCGGCCTGGACAGTTCGTCGGTGGCGGGCATGCTGGCCGAGGTTCGGCCGGGACCGGCGCGAACGTTCTCGATCGGCTTCGCGGCCGAGGAATACAACGAGCTCGGCTTCGCCCGTCTGGCCGCGAAGCGCTTCAGGCTGGACAGCGTCGAGCTGGAAGTGAAGCCGGCCGACGTCACGGCGGCAATACCGGCGCTCGCCGCGGCGTTCGATGAGCCTTTCGGCAACTCCTCCGCCGTGCCCACCTACTGGTGCGCGCGCACGGCCCGGGAACGGGGCGTGACGCACCTCCTGGCCGGCGACGGGGGCGATGAACTGTTCGGCGGCAACAAGCACTACAGCCGCCAGGCCGTCTTCGAGCTCTACCAACGCCTGCCCGGCCTGTTGCGCTCGACGGTCTGCGAGGGCCTACTGCTGAAAGCCCTGCCTGAAAACGCCCCATTCCCGCTGGGCAAGCTCCGCAGCTACATCGACCAGGCACGAATTCCCCTGCCCCGCCGCCTGAAGTCCTGGGACTTCATGTTCCGGACCCCTGCAGCGCGGGTCTGGCACCCGGACTTCCTGGCCTCGGTCCGCCCGGACCACCCGGACGACGTGATGAGGCCGGTGTACGAGGAACCCGACACCGACAGCTACCTGGACCGCCTCCTCTACTTCGACTGGCAATTCGTGCTGGCGGACAACGACCTGCGCAAGGTGAACGGCGCCTGCGCCCTGGCCGGCGTGGACGTGAGCTACCCGATGCTGGACCAGGAGGTCATCGACTTTTCACTGCGGCTGACGCCGGAGCAGAAGGTCAACGGACAACACCTCCGGCCGTTCTACAAGGAGGCCACCCGCGGCTTCCTGCCGGACGAGATCCTGGACAAGGAAAAGCACGGCTTCGGACTGCCGTTCGGGCTGTGGCTGAAGACTGATGCCGGGCTGCGGGAACTGGTCTTGGGAAGCCTGGCCGCCCTGAAACAGCGCGAGATCGTGCGCGCCGACTTCCTCGACGATCTCATGAGGGAGCACCAGGCAGGCCATGCGTCCTACTACGGGTACGTGATCTATGACCTGGTGATGCTGGAGCAGTGGCTGGGGGCGCACCGGACTGACATCTAGCGAGATCTTGCGTAAAGAGACATCAGGTTGGCGGTGAGCCGCATATTCGATCTCTGCCAGAGTGAAATTCGAGGGATCGCGTAGGGATCCGAAGCCGCGCTACAGATCCCCTCTGCCGTAGAAAAGGCGTGACTAAATCCGGCGTCACGGACCATCGTTTCGTGCTGTGGCGTGAAATCACGTCCGGGGCGGCCGTTCGGGTAGGCAAATAGTTTAGGCCGTTCGCCCGTGATGCCTTGGAGCTGAGCTGCTCCGTCATCGATCTCCCGCCATGCCTCATCAGGCGGTATGCGGGCAAGAATCGGGTGATTTACCGTGTGCCCACCTATCTCAACTCCTGATCGCCGGAGACCGCGCACCTCGTCGAATTTCAGCATCAGGTCCGTGGGCACCGCCACCTCTGCTTGTTCGGCAACTTGCGTAGCCAACGCGCTGCGTTCAGCGGTCGGCCTGTATCGCAGGGCGGCGATGACGGCGGCAACCCCAAGGCGCTTCGCTTCACTTCCGGTCAGCTCGAACCGGCCCAAGCCGGGGCCATCCCCAATATTCCCCAAGTCGAGGTAAGGCTTTCTACAACGCCTGAAGGCCTCGATAACGGTGTCATTCCACATGCAGCCACCATTCAGGTACCCCGTGGCCACGAACACTGTCGCCGGCACACCCAGCGACTGAAGCACCGGTAGCGCATGGGAGAAGTTGTTGGAGTAGCCATCATCGAAGGTGATGGCCAGCGCTCGTTTGGGCAGAGATTCCGCCTGGCACTTTGCAAGGGCTTCACCCAGCGGCAGCACTCGAAAGTGCCGAAGCAGGAAAGTCAGTTGCTCCCTGAATCTCTCCACGTCTGGCTCGGTGTGAAGCAGTTCGTCCGGGACCGCAAGGACGCGGTGATAGGTGACCACGGCAAATCCAGGCTGCGCCGCGACGGAAGCAGCCATACGCAACCCAAGATTCATAATGGCTTCGGGTATCACCGCTCAACCTTCTCAATGCAACTGGTACCTTGCGGGCGACATCTGGCCGGAAGCGGCATCACAGTTTTTACAGTGTCTGGCAAGCGCTGGGCGAGGATTCAATTAAGATTAGGCGTCCAGGTCATCTTGGCACATGCATGTCGACTACTGCCCTTGCCTTCCTGCTTGTGTTGGGGGCACTACTTCTGGCCGCCCTGTTCCGAAACCCGCGGTACGGGCTATACGCGTACATTGGAACATTCTACCTTCACCCAATCGATCGGTGGTGGGGCTCGGACCTTCCCAATCTACGCTGGTCCCTGATCGCAGCGACGGTAACTTTGTTCGCCACCGTCCGCCTCCCGGACCAAGCCGGCAGGCCAGCATGGACCGCAAATGCCGGCGCGAAATACCTTCTCGGACTGACAGCGTGGATCTGGATTCAGAATCTCTGGGCACTCAGCACCGAGGATCACCTAGAGCTTTCGATTCTTTTCACAAAATATGTCGTGCTTTTCTACCTCATCTACATGCTCGTCGACAACGAGAAACACATTCGACATTTCCTCATTGCACACGTCCTCGGATGCTTCTATCTGGGGTTTCTTGTACTGCAGGCACCCGACAGCGGCCGCCTCGACGGAGTGGGCGGCCCCGGCATTGATGAGGCGAATGCCCTGGGAATGCACCTTGGCACTGGCGCCATTACCGCCGCAGCGTTGCTCCTTCGGGGTAGCCTCATCGAGCGCGGACTCGCCCTTGCCGCACTCGCCGTCCTGGTCAATGGAGTTATCCAGACTGAAAGCCGCGGCGCCTTCCTCGGAGTTGCTGCCGGTGGCATTGCAATGCTTCTCTTGAGTCCGCCACGACTACGACGGTACTGGATAGTTGTCGGCCTTTTAGGGCTGCTAGCACTGATAAGAGTCGCACCTGACAACTACTGGGAGCGCATGGCAACAATCACAGAATCCGCCGGTCAAGAGACTCCAGTGGACCAGAGCACGGCCACCAGACTCCAATTGGTCCGGGCCCAGTGGGAAATGTTCCTCGCATACCCAATGGGAACTGGCCACCGCGGTACTGCGTACCTGAGCCCTCGTTACCTCAGCGATGAAAGCCTCACAAATTCACGAAGGGATCCCAACGGCCAAAGGGCTCGAAGCTCCCACAACACATTTATGACGGCACTGTCGGAGCAAGGCATTCCCGGTGCGATCTTGTTCGGCGGCCTCCTGATCTGGATTGCAAAGACCAGTTTCCGGGCTCGAAGCCGGATCCAGTCGTCCGCCTGGAACGACTTGCAAATATACCTAATGGGCGTAGGGGGAATGCTTGGAATCGTAATCGCCGCGGGAATGTTCACGGACTACCTGAAGTCTGAAGTATTCATCTGGGCACTTGCCTTGCTAGCGGTCATTGATACCGTTTCGCGACTAGCCATCGCCGACACAGAAACAGCAACCTCCGATTCCGCCTCAAGCGCACCATCGCCCGGCACGACGCAACGAGGTCGACGCACAGCTCCTGGTCCCACCGCCGGACCGCTCCAGTGACGATTACAAGACGCGAACAGACTAGCGAACGCCAATTGCTGGTAGTTGCATTTCACTTCCCGCCAATCCAGGGAAGTAGTGGAGTGCACCGGACCCTCGCTTTTGCGCGATACCTCAAGGATTTTGACTGGAACACAATAGTTCTGACTGCTTCGCCACGAGCCTACGCGAAGGCCCGGGCAGAGAACGAGCAACTGATCCCACCCCACGTCAAAGTGGTTCGCGCACCAGCACTCGATACTGGACGCCACTTGTCCGTCGGAGGCCGCTACTTGGGACTGATGGCGCTCCCAGATCGTTGGCAGACATGGATTCCAGCCGCTATCGTTACGGGACTCTGGACCATTTGGCGCAGGAAACCGAGCGCAATACTGTCCACGTTCCCCATAGCATCAGCGCACGTCATTGGCCTCGTCCTGTCACGACTTTCAGGTTTGCCGTGGATTGCGGACTTTCGAGACCCAATGGACCAAATCACCTATCCAACAGATCCCAAAGTTCGACGGACTTACCGGTGGATTGAGGAGCAGGCATTTCAGCACGCACACCACGTCATTGTGACCACCCCAGGAACGGCGGACTACTACACCAAGCGCTACGGGCGGCACTTGGGAGCAAAGATCCGGGTCATTGCCAATGGGTATGACGAGGAGGTGTTCCCCGAGGGGAGCAATAGCAATGCGAGCCAATCGCAACTGAATCAGCAGCCAATACTTACACTGCTACATAGTGGGATCCTGTATCCGAAGGAGCGCGATCCCCGACCATTCCTGCGTGCTATCGCTCAAATCCGCAATACCGGCGACCCCCGCTACAAGGACGTCCGCATCGTGTTCAGAGGCAGCACGACCTCAGAATATTTCACCGCGATGATTAATGACCTGAACCTTCAGGACGTCGTGTCATTTCCCCCGGCACTCCCCTATCGGGAAGCACTTGAAGAAATGCTGTCTGCTGATGCCCTTTTGGTCTTCCAAGCGGACAATTGCAATACCCAGATTCCAGCAAAGGTCTATGAGTACCTGTACGCGGGCCGACCTGTGATCGGCATAACCGATCCGGATGGCGACACGGGGCAGTTGCTCGCCAACGTAGGCGTACGACATGTTGCGAAGCTGGAGGACGAGGAAGCCATCGTGGGATTGCTGCTCCGATCCATTGATGACCTCAGGGCCGGGACGTTTGCACTTCCTGATCGGGCCCACGTCCTCACACTCTCCCGGCGCGCGCGAACTGCGGAACTCGCTGCGCTGCTCAACAGTGTGACTGCGAAGAATGGCCTGGCGCCAGCGATACCCCTAAGCCCGTGAAACCGCTCGCAACCAGGCCGGAAGCGGCCCATATGGCCCCGGGCATAATTCACACTTTCGTGCCCCTGTACCTTACCCAGCGGGACCGTTACCTTAGACTGGGAAAGATGAAGAATCGCATGGACATCTCGGTCCGGCCCCAAGCACGTTGGTTGCCATGAAGGCTTGGCGCATCTCCATTGCGACCACAATCTTGCTGCTAGCCGCAGAAGGGAGCTCGGCCGCCACGCTTCTGTGGCCCACCCCAAGTGAGTGGGCGAACTGGCCTGAATACTGTCGCGCCAAGTACGCCTATCTGCGCAGCTCCGAGACATTGGAATTCGGGCCACCGGTTCCATCCTCTCTTTTCGAGAAGTACGAAACCAGCCTCGGCCGCGCGTGGGTATTCGTCCACCATCATTGCGCCAGCCTTGCCTATCTACAACGCGCCCAATTGGCACTTTCACCTCGCGATCGCAATCTGGCCCTGAAAAAGGCGCTGGAAGAGAGCCGGTTCACTCTCACTCGCATTCCTGCCGAGCTGCCTATCTACGCCGAGATAGCCACTCACATGGGCACCGTATCCAGAGCAAGCGGTGACTCCGACGCAGCGCTGAGATACTACGAGATGGCGATAGCCACCCACCCAGAGTACGCGGGCGGGTATCAGGGCAGTGCCTTGATTCTGCAGGACAGGGGGAAGAACAACGAAGCCCTGAAGGTCCTGCTTGAAGGGAATACTGCCACCGGAGGTGAATCGGCTGAGATCCACTACTTTCTCGGCATGGCCTATTTGAAGCGCCAGGATTTCGGACATGCCGTGGAACACGCAACCCGCGCCTACGAACTTGGCTACCCACTCCCCGGCCTCCGGAACAAGCTTGCCGCCGCCGGACACCCCATCTCCTGACTGATTGCACGAGGCTTCTCGGGACTCGCCAAGGAATGGCTCGCCAGCAACCCTTTCTGCGCCCACAGGAATGGAACCTTGGTCCGTGAGGAACCAAATTCCAACTCGCGCTTCCGAGCCTGGCATGGCCCCGGTGCCCGCGGCACCCAATGGGTACCCCCCGCCTCAACTACCCATGCTACCTACCATCAGCCTGGGGTTCGCCGGCCACAATTCTTCGAATACATACTCAAGCGCCTTCCTGGATTTTGACGCCGCGCGGTGCGCGAGGGGGTGCGACGCTCTTCTTCTCGTCCTCGCTCATGCGAGGCTGACCGGTACCGACAGGGTTCTGGTACCGACGGTTCACTGCCCGTCGATCCCAGACGCAATGCTTGGAGGGGGCTTTCACCCAGATTTCTATTCAGTAAACGCCGACCTGACGCCAGCAATCGACGACGTAACCCGTAAGCTCCGGTCCGGGGCTCGCGCACTCCTGCTGATCCACTACTTCGGGTTCACTCAGAAGACGGAGCTATTCAGACGCCTGTGCGATCAGTACGGGACCCTGCTGATCGAGGACTGCGCACATACATTCTTCGGTCGTACAGGACGATCGTTGCCCGGACGAACCGGGCACTACGCGATTGCAAGTTCACGCAAGCTCTTCCCGATTCCCGACGGCGGCGCCGCCATCTCGAACACCGAACCCATGTCCGGTGCATCGCTAGAATCCATTTCACTACTGGACGAGATAAAACGGCTGGCACGAACCATCCAGCTGGCAGCGAATGCGGGAAAGGTTGGCAACCTCAGCCACGGACTAAGTCGCCTCATGAGTCGCCTTGATTCGGCCAGACGTACTGAGGTCCAAAAGATCGGCAATACCCCCACACCACGCGATGTTCATCTCGCGACGGCGAAAACGCGGCAACTCAAGAAGATGAGTCGCGTGGCCCGACTTCTTATGCAAGCCACCAACGTGGATAGGTTGACCGAGATTCGGCGGCGGAACTATGCATTACTTCTAAATGGCATCTCCAAGATGACGGGCTGCTCCCCACTTTTCCCCGAATTGCCCGATGACTGCGTTCCTTACGTCTTTCCAGTAGTACTTAGAGACCCATCCTTGGCCTTCCCAAAGCTCAAGATGCGCGGCGTTCCAATGTATCGCTGGGAGGACATGGCATCTTCCCAGTGCCATGTTGCCAAACACTACGAGAGCGCACTCATCCAGCTACCATGCCATCAGGAACTCACGACCGGGAATATTGCCTGGCTGCTAGACCAGTTGCGGGATGCAACGGATTCACCGCCCCAATGACCTGGGACTTTTCTAACGCGCGCGATGCGCTGGACCGGCCAGGAGGTGACGCCGCCTCCGAATGGTCACGACTTGGCCTCGACCAATTTGGCGATCACCCACTGCTTTCAGCGGACTTCGTCACACCCCTTGTCCGGCATTTCGCTGGACCCGAAGTTCTGCTGGCCCGACACTCCCACCTCGGGAACGTCCGAGCCCTCACCCTTTTGCAGCCGCGGCGCGCAGGCATGTGGGCAACCTTCCTTCCCAGCCAGGCACCTATCGCGCCATCACTCATTGCGCGCGACGCGCGGCTTGACGATTTATTCAGTGCCCTGCCCGGCTTCGTAGTTGGCATCGACTTTCTTTGCCAGGACTCGCCATATTCCGGACTCGCCGATGATCGTGACAATCGAGCCCACGAACACATACGCCACTCGACCACTACTGCCGCAGAAGTAAATACTTCGTTTGAAGAGTACTGGGCTGCACGCCCCAAGAACCTCAGGCGAAACATGAAGCGATACTTCAATCGCATTGCTGCCAGTACGGATGCTGCCCGACTTGAGGTCCGCACCGACCTTGGCGAACTACGGGCCGGGCTGACCCGCTATGGCCTGCTGGAAAGTGCGGGCTGGAAGGCAACCACCGGCACGGCAATCCACCCCAACAATAGTCAAGGCCGTTTCTATTCTGACATCCTCGAAGGATTTGGCCGACGTGGTCATTTTCGAGTCTATGAGCTGTACTTCGGCGACCGCTTGGCTGCGTCCAGGCTCTGCATCTCGAACGGGGCCATGCTTATCGTGCTGAAAACGACCTACGATGAATCCCTGTCGGCCCTTGCACCTGGTCGAGTGCTTCTTTACATGTTACTGGAGAGGGAATTCGCGGTCAGGCAGGTGTCGCGCATCGAGTTCTATACAAACGCCAACGCCGACTCCCTGAGTTGGGCTACGACTTCAAGGGACATCCTTCATATCACGCATTATCGCGCCACGTGGTTGCGCAATCTGGTGACACGACTTCGACCCGTGCGCCAGTCCCTTCGTTCGATGATTGCCCGCGGGGACGCCAATTCAACTGCTGCGCGATCGGAGTTGGAGGAACTTGACTAGCTTGGCCACCGAAATCCTCGTCGATCAGATCATGCCGTCCATCACCCCCAGCAATTCCCTCGTCTTCCCCTCCATCAACCCCACATCCCCCCGGCTCTCCACATTCAGCCGGATCAGCGGCTCGGTATTCGACAACCGCAGGTTGAACCGCCAGTCGGCGAACTCGAAGCTTAGCCCGTCCGTCTCGTCCACGGACAGCGCGTCGGGTGCGTACAAGTCACGAACGCGGCGCAGGACCGCCCCGGGATCCGCGACCTGGCGGTTGATCTCGCCGCTGCAGGGGAACGCCGCGATGCGCTCCGCCACCAGGGACGACAGGGGCTTGCCGGTCGCCGACAGGATGCCCGCGACCAGCAGCCACGGGATCATGCCGCTGTCGCAGTAGGCGAAGTCCCTGAAGTAGTGGTGGGCGCTCATCTCGCCGCCGTAGGCCGCGTCCTCGGCCCGCATGCGCTCCTTGATGAAGGCGTGCCCGGTCTTGCTCTGCACGGGAATCCCGCCGTTCCGCCGGACCACGTCGATGGTGTTCCAGGTGAGGCGGGGGTCGTGAACGATGCGGGAACCCGGCTTCAGGGCCAGCATGGCCTGCGCGAGCAGGCCCACGATGTAGTAGCCCTCGATGAAGGCGCCCCGCTCGTCGAAGAGGAAACAGCGGTCGAAGTCGCCATCCCAGGCCACGCCGAGGTCGGCCCCGTGGGCCCGGACGGCGTCGGTCGTGACCTGCCGGTTCTCTGGCAGCAGCGGGTTGGGTACCCCGTGGGGAAAGGTTCCGTCCGGCTCGTGCTGGAGCCTGATGAAGGTGAAGGGCAACCGGGACTCCAGCCCGTCGACGACGTGCCCCGCGCCGCCATTGCCCGCGTTGACGACCACCTTCAGGGGTCGCAGCGCCCGCGGGTCGACGTAACCGAGCAGGTGGTCCAGGTAGGCTTCGAAGGGCGACGTCCGGGAACTCCGGCCGGGCGCGGCGACGGGTGGAAAGGTCCCGGACGCGGCCATGGCCCCGATTTCCTTCAGGCCGGTGTCGCCACTGATGGGCCGCGACCCCTCCCGGACCAGTTTCATGCCGTTCCAGTCGGCCGGGTTGTGGCTGGCCGTCACCATGACGCCGCCCCCGGCGTTCAGGTGCGAGGTCGCGAAGTACACCTCCTCCGTGCCGCACATCCCGATGCGGAGCACGTCCGCGCCGCCCGCATTCAGGCCCCGGGACAACGCATCGGCCAGCGCCGGGCTGGACAGGCGCATGTCCTCGCCGACCACCACGGGGCCCGGCTTGCCGCCCTGCCCGCGCAGGAAGGCGGCACAGGCCCTGCCGATGCGGCTGGCAACGTCCTCGTTCAGCTCGTCGGGTACGCGGCCGCGGATGTCGTAGGCCTTGAAGCAGGTCAGGGGTCGGGCAGCCATGCAGTCGGCTCGGTCCCGGCCTAGTCCGTGCGGCCCTGCCGGCCGTACCGGTCCTCGAAGCGCACGATGTCGTCTTCGCCGAGGTAGTCACCGAGCTGGACTTCGATGATGCGCAGGGTATCCGTGCCGGGATTCTCGATGCGGTGCTTCGCGCCGAGGGGAATGAAGGTGTGCCCGCCTGCCGCCAGGTCGAAGACCTCCTCGTCGCGGGTGATCCGGGCCGTGCCGCTGACGACGACCCAGTGCTCCGCCCGGCGATGATGCAGCTGCAGGGAAAGCACGGCGCCGGGAAGCACGGTGAGGCGCTTCACCTGGAAGCCGGGCGCGCCGTCGAGGCTATCGTAGCTGCCCCAGGGCCGGAACACCTCCCTGCCCAGGCGGCTCTCGGTCCGCCCCCGGCGCTCGAGTTCCTCCACGATCTTCTTCACGTCCTGGGCATGGGCTTTCGGCACGACGAGGACGGCATCCCGGGTCTCCACCACGATGCAGCCGTCCAGCCCCGCCACGGCCACCAGCCGGCTCTCCGCCCGGACGTAGGAATCCGTGCAGTCAATGGCCACCACGTCGCCCTTCAGCGCGTTGCCCTGCCCGTCCCGGTCGTTCACGTCGAGCAGCGAGGCCCAGGACCCCACGTCGCTCCAGCCGGCCTCGAGCGGCACGACGGCGGCATGGCGGGTCTTCTCCATGACCGCATAGTCGATGGACTCCTTGCGGCAGCTGCCGAAGCTGTCCTTGCCGAGGGCCAGGAAGCCACCCTCGCCCGTGGCCGCTGCGAGCGCCGCGGCCGCCGACGCGGCGATGTCGGGCGCGTGAGCCGCCAGCTCGCTGAGGTACGTATCGGCCGAAAACAGGAACATGCCGCTGTTCCAGAGATAGGCGCCGGAGTCCACGTAGCGCCGGGCAGTCTCGTAGTCGGGTTTCTCCACGAACTCCCGCACGGGCTGCACGCCGGCACCGCGCGCGGATTCCCCCCGGGGATCGGTGCGGATGTAGCCGTAGCCGGTTTCCGGGCGCGTGGGCACCACCCCGAAGGTCACCAGCTGACCCGCTTCTGCCGCCGGCCGCGCCAGCGCAACCGCCGCGGCGAACGACAGGGGATCCCGGATGACGTGATCCGCCGGCAGGACGAGCAGCAGGACGTCGCTGCCGGCCCGGCGACGCGCCACGAGGGCGGCGATGGCGGCAGCCGGGGCGGTGTTTCGCCCCTCGGGCTCGAGGATCAGGGCCGGATCGGCGCCCGCCTCGCCGAGCTGGCCCGCCACCAGGAAGCGGTGGGCCTCGTTGCAGATGACCACTGGCGGGCCAGCCGTGCCCGGCAGCAGGGCCAGGCGGGCCACGGTGTCCTGGAGCAGCGAACGGGATCCGGCGAGGGCCAGGAGCTGCTTGGGGTACAGGGCCCGGGAGAGCGGCCACAGGCGGGTACCGGAGCCGCCGCAGAGGATGACGGGGACGAGGTTCATCGATCGCGGCTGTAGCCGCTCCTACACCGGCAGTGCCTTGCCGCGGCCGATGGCGTAATGGGCGAAGCCCTGCTTCGCCAGGAGCTTCGGGTCGTAGAGATTGCGGCCGTCGAAGATCACGGGAGCAGTCAGCGCCTGGCGGATGCGATCGAAATCAGGGCTGCGGAACTCCTGCCACTCGGTGACGATCACGAGGGCGTCCGCGCCCTCCAGAGCCTCCTCGGCGGAACCGCACAACCGGAGGTCGGGCCGGTTCCCGTAGAGGCGGCCGGTCTCCGCCATCGACTGCGGGTCGTAGGCACGCACCGTCGCGCCGGCCGCCCACAGCGCCTCCATCAGCACGCGGCTGGGTGCCTCCCGCATGTCGTCCGTATTGGGCTTGAACGCCAGGCCCCACAAGGCCAGCGTGCGGCCCTTCAGCTTGCCGCCGAAGTGGGCCGAAATCTTGTGGAAGAGCGTCTGTTTCTGGCGATTGTTGACGCCATCCACCGCGCGCACCAGTTCGGCGTCGTAGCCGATCTCTTCCGCCGAGCGGATCAGCGCATGCACGTCCTTGGGGAAGCAGGAGCCGCCGTAGCCGCAGCCGGGGTAGATGAACGAATAGCCGATGCGCGGATCCGAACCGATGCCGACCCGCACCTGCTCGATGTCCGCCCCGTAGCGCTCGGCGATGTTGGCCAGCTCGTTCATGAGGCTGATCTTGGTGGCCAGCATGACGTTGGCGGCGTACTTGGTCAGCTCGGCCGAGCGCACGTCCATGACGATGAGCTTGTCGTGGCTGCGGCTGAACGGCTCGTAGAGCTGCCGGAGCAGTTCGGCGGCCCGCGGGCTGTCGGTGCCGACGATGATCCGGTCCGGCTTCATGAAGTCGGCGACTGCGGCGCCCTCCTTCAGGAACTCGGGGTTGGACACCACGTCGAACGGAACGCTCGCCTGGCGCCTGGCCAATGCCCCGGCGATGGCGTCACGCACCCGGTCGGCCGTGCCCACGGGCACCGTGGACTTGTCCACCACCGTCTTGTATTCCGTCATGTGCTGCCCGATGGTCTCGGCAACGGTGAGCACGTGGCGCAGGTCCGCCGAGCCATCCTCGTGCTTCGGCGTGCCCACGGCGATGAACTGCAGCTCGCCGTGCCGGACACCCTCGCCCACGTCCGTCGTGAATGTCAGGCGGCCCGCCGCGTGGTTGCGGCGGACGATGTCGGCGAGGCCCGGTTCGTAGATCGGGATCTCGCCGGCGTTGAGGGCGGCGACCTTGGCCGCGTCGATGTCGACGCAGAGCACGTGGTTGCCGGCCTGGGCAATGCAGGCGCCCGTCACCAGGCCCACGTACCCGGTACCGTGTACCGTTATTCTCATTGGTTATTTCCGACGTGCGCTGCCGAAGGGAGTGCCTAGATTAGCCGCTCGGGTGCCCAAGGCAACCAACCGGGTCACGGGCCCGGCCAGCGGCTGGCGGCTTCCCGGACCTTGGGCTCCGGTGCTCTCCCGGACGCTCTCA
>Ga0268299_1002989_pt1 | contig 17309 bp, 14 predicted proteins | sample NOBtaG_FD_193484 | JGI IMG/M metagenome (GOLD analysis project Ga0268299, IMG submission 193484) | Activated sludge microbial communities from bioreactor in Nijmegen, Gelderland, Netherland - NOB reactor | ecosystem: Engineered > Bioreactor > Aerobic > Activated sludge | place: Netherlands...
GGCGCCAGGAGAATGTCCGGATCGCCCGCAACCACCGAATCGATCCCCTTGATCCGCGCCGCGTCTTTGCTGATGGCGTTGTCGAAGGCCAGGGGGCCATCCAGCAGGCCGCCGGTGATCTGCTTCCGGTCGGCCATCTTGCACAGGGCGGCGGCATCGATGGTGGCCGGCATCTTCGAGGTGACGGTCTCCACGGCCGCCAGCACTGCCACCTTGGGCTTCCCGACGCCGAGCGAGAGCGCCAGGTCGATGGCGTTCTGGCAGATGTCCACCTTTTCCTCGAGACCCGGCGCGATGTTGATGGCGCCGTCCGTGACCAGCAGCACCTTGTGGTAGGTCGGCACGTCCATGATGAATACGTGGGACAAACGCCGGCTGGTTCGCAGGCCGGTCTCGCGGGCCACGACGGCGCCCAGCAATTCGTCCGTGTGCAGGCTGCCCTTCATGAGCAGCTCGGCCTTGCCCTCGCGGACCAGCTCCACGGCCCGGGCCGCCGCCGCGTGGCTGTGGGGCGCGTCGACCAAATCCACCTTGCCGAGGTCGATGCCGTGTTTGGCCGAGATCTCACGGATGCGGACCACCGGACCCACCAGTATTGGCCGGATGAGGCCGCGCTGGCCGGCCTCGATGGCGCCCGCCAGCGCCGTCTCCTCGCAGGGGTGCGCCACGGCCGTTGGAACGGGCTCGAGGCCCTTGCAGCGCTCCAGCAGTTGTTCGTACTTGCCGGTTCCCGTGTCAGTGCTCATGTTTCATGACTCATTGAGGTTCCTGTGCCGCGCCCACCCTGGCTGCGGGTCCCGTTTCCCTAAGGACAAGCGCCAGCACGATGGCGAGGGCCACGCCGTACAGGAGGGGCGTGAACGCCTCCTGGTAGTGGGCCAGCGACATCTCGCCGGCGCCGCCGGCCGCGCGGCGCAACGCCCCGGCAAACACGGGGCCCAGCAGGGCGCTGAACGTGAAGTTGAGGAAATTCACCACCCCGGTGGCGGTGCCGCTCATCCCCTGTGGATTGGCCTCCTTTATGACGGTGTAGGGGAGCATCGCCGCTCCTGACGCCACGCCGGTGACGATGCCGAGCACGTAGGGTGGGAAGACGTCCGCCGGGCCGTACAGGATCCAGCCAAGGCAGGCCAGCAGTACCAGCCCCGCGGCCACGATGACGGGCTTGCGGCGGCCCAGCTTGTCGGATACGAAGCCCAGAAGGGGGCAGCCGATGATCCAGCCCAAGGGCACGCTGGCCGAGCGCATGACGGCGGTGGCGTAGTCGAAGCCCACGGCCTCCTGCAGGTAGCGCACACCCCAGACCATGTCGAAGATTGTCGTAGGTATGAACAGCAGTCCCGCGATGAATCCGCATAGGATCGATTGCGGGTTGCGGAACACGGCGCCCAGGGAGGAGAGGGCCTTCTGGACCCAGCCCGTGCGGGGCGCGGCCTGGGTCCGTGCCGGCAGCAGTAACCAGAGAAGTACGCTGATGACGAGACCGGTGATTCCCATGACGGTCCAGAAGCTGTTCCAGGGCGTGCCGGCGCTGATGGCCGGTCCGACCATGAACTGGCCGGCCGAGCCGCCGGCCATGCCGAACATCTGCGTTGCCCCGATCAGGGTGGCGGCGCGGGATGCGGGGAAGTTCGTGGTGGCGATGTAGGCGGCGCCGATCAGGGCGAACACACCACCCGCGCCCTGCAGAAGCCGGCCGGCGCTCGCCAGCTCCGTACCCCCCGTTGCGAACATCAGTGCACCGACACCCACCATGGCGGCACCCACCGGCACCACCTTGCGCGGTCCCAGCTGATCCATGGCAACGCCCGCCACCAGGCTGAAAGGGGAGTAGCCGTAGTAGAAGAGCCCGACCATGGAGGCCACGCCCATGGTGGTCATTCCGAAGGCGTCGGACAGCTGCGGCATCATGACGGCGGGCGCCGAACGCAGCATGTACTGGTAGAAGTAGTAAATGGCCGCGATCAGCCAGGCGATCGCGGCCGTGCGGGCGGCGCTTTTCACGGGGCGGCTTACCTCCGGGGCTGCCCGCCGGGCAGCAGTCCTAGCAGAGCACCAGGGAGACGGCGAGCCCGCCTTCCGAGGTCTCCTTGTACTTGGAATTCATCTCCTTCGCTGTCAGCGCCATGGCGCTCACCGTGGTGTCGAAGTCCACGCGCCGATTCGCCGGGATCTCGTTCCGCGCGATCATGTACCCGGTCCAGGCCTTCACGGAACCGAAGGCGCAGCGCTCGATGCAGGGGATCTGCACGAAGCCGGCTACGGGGTCGCAGGTCATCCCAAGGTGATGCTGCAGGGAGGATTCCGCCGCGTTGGCCGCAACCTGGTGCCCGAAGCCATTCGCCTGGGCGAGCAGCGCGGCCCCCATGGCAGAAGCCACGCCGATTTCGGCCTGGCAGCCGCCCTCGGCGCCCGACAGCGTCGCGTTGTGCTTGCAGAGGTAGCCGATGGCCGCCGCGGCAAGAAGTCCCTCGCGGATCTTCTCCTTGGGCAGCTTGCGCCCGCCCTCGCCAAGCATGTAGACGATGGCGGGGATCACGCCCGCCGATCCGCCTGTCGGCGCGGTGACGACCAGGTGGCCCCGGGCGTTCTCCTCGGAGCCGGCGAGGGCATAGGCAGCCAGCACACCGATACCCTGCTCGCGCACGTACTTGTCGTCCGCCATCGCACGCTTGTAGACGCCGCCGGCCTTGGTTTTGAGCTTGATCGGGCCGGGCAGGGTGGCGGCGGGTGCTTCGAGCCCCGCCTTGACGATGTTCACCATCGCGGTCTGAATCTTGTCGACGAACGCGTTGATCTCTGCCTCGGTCTTCCCCGATACCGCAATCTCGTTGGCCATGACGACCTGCGCGAGAGTGAGGTTGTCCTTCTCCGCATGGGCCTGCAGTTCAGCCATGGTGGCGTAGGGATATTTCGGCTGCCCCTTCTTGGGCGGCTCGTAGCCCTTCCACTCGATGAAGCCGCCGCCGACTGAGTAGTACTCCTGCTCCAGAAGTACCTTGTCCCCAGCGAGCAGCTTGCAGGTCATGGTGTTCGGGTGCGGGAAGTCGCCTTTGGGCGAGTCGTAGATGATGTCCTTCAGGGAGACATTGAACGTCGTGTCGCCGAGCTTGACCGGAAAGCTCTGGTCCGGTCTGGCAGCCAGGCCGTCGAGGAAGGCGGGCTCGACCGTCGCCGGCTCCTTGCCGACGATTCCCGCGAGGGATGCGCGCTCGGTGCCGTGTCCCTTGCCCGTCGCGCTCAGGCTGCCGAACAGATGGACCCGCATGGCAGTAGCCTTGGCCAGCTGGTCCTTCGGCAGCTTCGTGCAGCGCTGGTAGAAGTCATAAGTGATGCGCATCGGGCCGATGGTGTGGGAGCTCGAGGGCCCCGGGCCGACCTTGTAGAACTCGTCGAGCACGGTCATTACCGGGCCCTTGGACTTTCTCACCACGTTGAGGCTGGGTGACATACTGACGTTGGGCGGGGCGGCGGTGGCTGCCGTTGCCTGTTCTGCCGCCGATACGGTGCGACCAGTGATCACTGCTGCGGCACTGATCACGGCACTGCGCATGAGGAACGTGCGGCGATCTACGCCGGCAGGGATGCCAGCTTCGTCAAACTTATCCGTCGCATGCGGAGTGATTGCCGGAACATCAGGGGATTTCATGGGTTTCCCTCTCGAATGTAGGAAATTGTCGACGCAGGTAGGCGTACTTTCGTCCCCAATCTATGCTCCGAAAAAAACCTTAAGGCAAGTGGTTTTCCAGCCGGGAGTCGGCGGGATGTGCTCCTCGACCAGTGGTTTTCGGGTAGGGGCGACCGCATACTCGTCACGTCTGCCAGTGAGGTACCGGGAAATGGCCGCCGAAATCAGCAAGGTGGAAGGCGGGGTCGTCACCCTGCGCGTCAGCGGCCGGCTGACCCAGGGGGAGCTGGCCGCGGTCCAGGCGGAGGCAGCCGGCGTCATCGCCACGGCCGGCAGGATCCGCATCCTGGTCCTGGCCCAGGACTTCGCCGGCTGGGAAAAGGGCGGGGCCTGGAGCGACTTCTCCTTCCAGACGGCCCACGACGGCGACATCGAGCGCATGGCGATCGTCGGTGACGAGCAGTGGCGGGACCTGACCCTGCTGTTCACGTCCCAGGGCCTGCGGCCGTTTCCCATCGAGTACTTCACGCCCCTGCGGCTCGCCGAGGCGAAGGCCTGGCTGGCCGCCAGTTAGGGCGCGGCGGGCACGAAGTCGATCCGGTCGATGCTCCAGTTATCCACGTCCGGGTGATCCGGGATCATGCGGAAGTCCACGATCTCGGTCGCCCGCCCGCGCAGGTCGATCTCCATCGGCGCGAAGCGGACGTAGCCCAGCCGGTTCGTGCCCCGCACGGTGATCTTCAGGACCCCGGGCACCGCCGCGGACTGCACCCGGCCGCGCAGCCAGAGCAGCCGGGGGTTCACGTCGTAGGTCAGGGTGCCGTCGATGCACAGGATGCGCTCGCCGTCGCAGATGAGCTCGTTCTCCGCCAGGTAGAGGGTGCGGGAGGCGAGGGCGGCGGCTGACGCCAGCATCGCCATGACGACGGCCATTCTGCGGGGCCATGGCCCGACCTGAGTCCTGGCGCTCATCGGTCGGACTATGCGCCCGTGGCCCGTCTGGACGCCAGCGGGTGCGGCCGGTACGCTGGCCGGGCGCCTGTCGACCCGCCCCAGAACAACAACCGGTCGCCGCGGAGTCTGCCTTGGGTCCAAACGTCAGTAAGAGCATCCCGTGTGGCATCGCCCTGTTCCTCCTGGCCGGCTGCGGCCAGGGGCCGGGGCCGGCAGCGCCCCCGAAGCCCAAGGTTCCCGTCGTCACCGTGGTGGCCCGGGACGTGCCCATCTACGACGAATGGGTCGGGCAGACGCGCGGCTCCGCCGACATCGCGATCCGTGCCCGGGTGTCGGGTGTCATCGAGGCCATCCATTTCCAGGAGGGCGGCCGCGTGCAGGAGGGGGACCTCCTCTACAGCATCGACCCCAGCGAGCTGCAGCAGCAGCTGGCCGGTGCCCGCGCCGAGCTTGCCCGGGCCGAGACAATGTATGCCGACGCCGTGGCCAACCTGGCCCGGTACCGGCCGCTGGCGGCCATGAACGCGGTGAGCAAGCGCGACCTCGACGAGGCCGTGGCCCGGGAGGGGGCTGCCCGCAACCAGGTGAAGGCCGTCGAGGCCCAGGTGCGGGTCGCGGAGATCGACCTGGGCTACGCCACCGTGCGCGCGCCGATCTCGGGCCAGATCGGCATCTCGCGCGTGAAGGTGGGGGACCTGGTCGGCCCGTTGAGCAGCACGCCGCTGAACACCGTGTCGGCCATCGAGGACATTCACGTGCGCTTTGCCATCAGCGAGCGGGAGTACCTGGCCTACACGCGGAAGTTCGGCAGCGAGCTGCGGCCCGCCGACGATCCCAAGGCCGTGCCCCTGCAGCTCATCCTGGCGGACGGCAACACGTATCCGAAGACCGGGCAGGTCGTATCCATGGATCGCGGCCTGGATCCCGCCACTGGCACGCTGCAGGTGGAGGCCGCGTTCCCGAATCCGGACGGTCTCCTGCGCCCCGGCCTGTTCGCCCGGGTACGGGCGGCGACGGAGCAGCGCGCCGGCGCCGTCCTGGTCCCGCAGCGGGCGGTGCGGGAGCTTCAGGGCAGCTACCAGGTCTTCGTGCTCGGCGATGACGACACGGTCGAGATCCGCGCGGTGCAGACCGGGCCCCGTGTCGGGGGTGACTGGGTCATCGAGCAGGGCGTGACGCCGGGGGACCGGCTGGTGCTGGCCGGCACCCAGCGCCTGCGGGCCGGCATGCAGGTGGAGCCCCAGCCGGTGACGGCGCCGCCTGCGGATGCCGGCTCCCGGTAAGCGGGATGGCGGAGTTCTTCATCAATCGCCCGATCGTGGCGATGGTCATATCCATCGTCACGGTGCTGCTCGGAGCCGTGGCCCTCCAGGGCCTCCCCATCGCCCAGTATCCCGAGATCACCCCGCCCGAGGTGCTGATCCAGGCCACCTACACGGGTGCTGACGCCGTGACCGTGGAGGACTCGGTCGCGAATCCGCTGGAACAGCAGATCAACGGCGTGGAGAACATGCTCTACATCAAGAGCACCAACTCCAGCGACGGCCAGAGCCAGATCCGCGTCGCCTTCGAGGTCGGCACCGACCTCGATATCGCCAATGTGCTGGTGCAGAACCGCGTGGCGCAGGCGGAGCCGTTCCTGCCCGAGGATGTCAAGCGGCTGGGCGTGAACATCAAGAAGTCGCTCTCCTTCCCGCTGATGCTGGTGACGCTGACGTCGCCGGAAGGCAGCTACGACAGCGATTTCCTCAGCAACTACGCCCAGATCAACCTCAACGACGAGCTCGCCCGCATCAGCGGGGTCGGCCAGGTCAACATCTTCGGCGGCAGCGATTACGCCATGCGGGTGTGGGTGCGACCCGACCGGCTGGCCCAGCTGGCGCTGACGGTGCCGGACATCGTCTCGGCCCTGAAGCAGCAGAACGTGGTGGTCCCGGCCGGCCAGGTGGGCGGCGCCCCGGCGGTACCCGGCACCGACTTTGCCTACACGGTGACGACCCGCGGCCGGCTGGCGACGCCAGCCGAGTTCGGCGAGGTGGTGATCCGCGCCGACCCGGACGGTTCGGTGCTCCGCCTCAAGGACGTGGCCCGCATCGAGCTCGGCGCGCAGAACTACACCCAGATCGGGCGGGTCAACGGCAAGCCGACCGCCGCCATCGCCATCTACCAGACGCCAGGCTCCAACGCCCTGGAGGTGGCCGAGGAGATCCAGCGCACGGTGAAAGGCCTGTCCGCGGATTTCCCCTCGGACATCGAGTATTTCGTCTCGCTGGACACCACGCTGGCGGTCCGGGAGGGCATCAGCGAGATCGTCACCACCCTGCTGGAGGCGGTGGCGCTGGTGATCCTGGTGGTGTTCGTCTTCCTGCAGAACTGGCGCGCCACGCTCATTCCCCTGCTGACGGTGCCGGTATCGCTCATCGGCGCCTTCATGCTGTTCCCGCTGCTGGGCTTCTCGGTGAACGTGCTGTCCCTGCTCGGCCTGGTGCTGGCCATCGGCATCGTGGTGGACGACGCGATCGTGGTGGTCGAGGCGGTGATGCACCACATCGAGCGCGGCCTGAGCCCGAAGGACGCGACGCGCCAGGCCATGAAGGAGGTGTCCGGCCCGGTGGTGGCGATCGCGCTGATCCTCATCGCGGTGTTCGTGCCGGTGGCCTTCGTCCCCGGCATCACCGGCCGGCTCTACCAGCAGTTCGCGATCACCATTGCCATCTCGGTCGCATTTTCCGCCATCAATGCGCTGACCCTGAGCCCGGCGCTCTCGGCGCTGCTGCTCAAGCCCAAGGGCGAGAAGCCGGGCCCGCTGGAGCCGTTCTACCGGGCCTTCAACCGCGTCTTCGGCCGTGTCACCGAAGCCTATGTCGGCATCGCCGGCATCTTCGCCCGCAAGGCGCTGCGCGGCGTGCTGCTCGCGGGCGTCTTCGTCGTGGCGGTTGCCCTGCTGGGGCGGTCCCTGCCCACCGGCTTCGTCCCGGAAGAGGACCAGGGTTACCTGCTGGTGAACGTGCAGCTCCCGGACGCGGCGTCCCTCGAGCGGACCGATGCCGTCACCCGCCAGGTCGAGAAGATCCTGGCGGGTATCGACAGCATCGCCAGCTACACGGTGGTGGCCGGCTACAGCATGCTGTCCGGCTCCTCGGCGCCGAACAACGCGGTGGTGTTCGTTTCGCTGAAGGAGTGGAAGGAGCGGCCCGCCGCCCAGGATCGCGCCGACATGCTGGCCCGGCGGCTCAACGCCGCCTTCGCCACCTCCATCCCCGAGGCCCTGGTGTTCGCCTTCGGCCCGCCCGCGATCCCCGGTCTCGGCACGGGCTCCGGCTTCAGCATGATGATCCAGGACCGGGGCGGCGGCACGCCCGCGTATCTTGGCGAGCAGGTCGGGCTCTTCCTCGACGCGGTCTCGAAGCGACCGGAGATCGCCAACGCCTTCACCACCTACAGCGCCAGCGTGCCCCAGGTCTACGTGGACGTCGACCGGGAGCAGGCGCTGACCCAGGGCGTGCCGCTGTCGGACCTCAATACCACCCTGGGCGCCAACCTGGGCGGCAGCTACGTCAACGACTTCAATGCCTTCGGGCAGCTCTACAAGGTGTACGTCCAGGCCGAGCCCGAGTACCGGTCACGGACCAGTGACATCGGCCGCCTGTTCGTGCGCAACCGGGACGGCGACATGGTGCCTCTGTCGTCGTTCGTGGCCGTCGAGACGGCCAGCGGCCCCGTGTACACCAACCGCTTCAATCTGGCCCGGGCTGCCGAGATCACGGGCGGCCCGGCGCCGGGCTACAGCTCCGACGACGCGCTGGCCGCGCTGGAGGAGGTGGCCGGCCAGGTGCTTCCCCAGGACATCGGCTACGCCTGGAACGCGTTGTCCTTCCAGGAGAAGGCGGCCACAGGCAGCAGCGCGGTGGTATTCCTGTTCGCCCTGGTGATGGTCTTCCTCATCCTGGCGGCCCAGTACGAAAGCTGGGCGCTGCCGCTGTCCGTGCTGCTCGGTACGCCCTTCGCCGCCTTCGGGGCCTTTCTCGGCCTGTGGATCGCCCGCCTGGTGAGCCCGAGCTACGTGAACAACGTGTTTGCGCAGATCGGTCTGGTGCTGCTGATCGGCCTCGCGGCCAAGAATGCGATCCTGATCGTCGAATTCGCGCGGATGAAGATGGACGAGGGGAAGTCGGCCCTGGACGCCGCGCTGGAAGCGGCGCGGCTGCGCTTCCGGCCGATCCTGATGACGGCGTTCGCGTTCATCCTCGGGGTCGTTCCGCTGCTCACCGCCTCCGGCGCCGGCGCCGAGGCGCGCAAGGTGATGGGCATGGCGGTGTTCGCCGGGATGCTCGTGGCAACCGTGCTCGGCGTGCTGTTGATCCCCGCGCTGTTCGTGTTCGTGGAGACGCGGATCGTGCGCCGCCAACCGCCGGCGGCAGGCGCGGCGCCGGCCCCGGTGGCGACGGGGCACTGAGATGCGCGCGCCGCTCCGGTGGTCCGTCGTGGTGCTGCTGGGCCTGCTCACCGGCAGCTGCGCCCTCGGGCCGGATTTCTCACGGCCCGAGGTGGCAGAGGCCGGCAGCTTCCGCGAGGGCGCGACCGGAGAGTCCATCGCGAATCTGCCCTGGTGGCAGGTCTTCGACGACCCCGTCCTCCAGGACCTGATCCGCGTGGCGCTGGAGGAGAACCAGGACCTGCAGATAGCGACGTACCGGGTGGAGGAGGCCGCGGCCGCGCTGGGCTTCACCCGGGCGGAGCAGTTCCCGGCCTTCGGCATCGGTGCCGGTGCGGGACGTGGCGAGACCAGCAACCAGGTCAGCGGCATCCCCGGGACGATCGCCAACGACTTCACGGTCTACGCCAACGTGTCCTGGGAGATCGATCTGTGGGGCAGGTTGCGGCGTTCCACGGAATCGGCGCGCGCCGAATTGCTGGCCACCGAGGCCGCGCGCCAGGGCGTGACCATCTCGCTGGTGGCGGCGGTCGCGGACCTGTACTTCCAGCTGCGGGACCTGGACAACCGCCTGGACATCGCCCGCCGCACGCTGGCGAGCCGCCAGGAGTCCCTCGGGATCATCCAGACCCGCTTTGCGGGCGGGATCGTCTCGGAGCTGGATGTGCGCCAGGCAGAGATCGAGGAAGCGACGGCTGCCGCGGCGGTCCCCGCCTTCGAACGGAGCATCGTGACCGTCGAGAATGCGCTGTCCGTCCTGCTGGGAAGGCCGCCCGGCCCGATCGCCCGCGGCGCCCCGCTCCGCAGCGACAAGGTCCCGGCGACGGCGCCGGCCGGCCTGCCTGCCGAGCTGCTGAATCGTCGTCCTGATGTCCGCGAGGCCGAGGAGCTGGCCCATGCCCAGATGGCTCGCGTGGGCATTGCCGAGGCGCTGCGCCTGCCCACCCTGACGCTCACCGGGGCCGCGGGCTTCGAGAGCGACGAGATCGACAATCTCAACGAGAGCGACGCCAACTTCTGGAGCATCGGCGGGAATCTCCTCGGCCCGCTGTTCGAGTTCGGTCGCAACGTGCGCCGGGTCGAGGTCGAGAAGGCCCGCACCGAGCAGGCGATCCTGGGCTACGAGCGCACGGTGCTCACGGCCTACCAGGAAGTGGACGACGCGTTGGCCGCCCTGCGTACCGGCGCCGAGGAGTTCGGGGCGCGGGAGCGGCAGGTGGCGTCGGCCCAGGCCGCCGCAGTCCTGTCCCGCGCCCGCTATGACGGGGGCATTACGAGCTACCTCGAAGTCCTCGACATCGAGCGGTCGCTGTTCACGGCGGAGTTGCAGGCCTCCAGCATCCTGCAGCAGCGCTATGCCGCGCTGGTTCAGCTCTACAAGGCGCTCGGCGGCGGCTGGCAGGAATAGGGGTCAGACTGCATTTTGTCATGGTGACGGATCTGTATGCGCGCCACCGGTATCGCGTGCTGTTCTTCGGCCTGCTGGTGTCTCTTGCGGTATCGCCGATCCTAGATCCCCTCGGCCTGGCGACGGGCGTGATCGAGGCCTTGCTCGCGATCAACCTGGTCGCTGCGGTGCTCGCGCTCGACGCCGGGCCGGTACGGCGTGCGGCGCTCGCAGTTCTGGCCATAGCCCTGTTGACGCGGCCGGCAGCGGCCTGGCTGGGCGAGGGGGGCGTTTCGTTGGCGAGCCTGGCAGTCTGGGGAATCGTGGCCCTGGGAACTGCGGCGGGCGCCTTGCGCTTTGCCCTGCGCGGCCAGTCCGTCGGTGGTGAACAGATCTATGCGGCGCTAAGTGCCTACCTGCTCGCCGGCCTGTTTTTCGGCGTGCTGTACTGGGTGATGGCCCAGGTCGTACCCGGTTCGCTAGGTGTTGCTGGCGCGGCTATGGAGGAAGGGCTGCGCCTTCCGGCCGCAATTTACTTCAGCTTCGTGACGCTCGCCTCGCTCGGTTACGGCGATATCCTTCCCGTGAGCGATCCGGCACGCGGACTCGCCGTGGTACAGGTCGTCGGTGGGCAGCTCTACCTCGCTGTGCTGGTCGCCCGCCTGGTTGGCGCCTGGCGCTAGCAACTGGAGATCGGGGAATCGGGGGTCAGATGGCAATTCCTCTCCGCGGCCGTCCGGCCCGTCCCTGGCGGACAGGCCGGCCAATCTGCTGCGACACCATTTCCTTGAAACTGTCGCTTCCGAAGAGGCGGCAACTGGCGGTTGCCAACCGGATCTCCTCCAGTTCTCCCTCAGGACCGCCACTGGTGAACATGGCGCGGTAGGACGCGCATCGCTCGGCCGCACCAGGCGCCAGGCTGAGGTAAGTGTTGTGCGGGGTCACGAGCGCATCAGCCCGCCCGAGAGCATTGCACCCATAACTCGAATGGCGGTAACGGGCGGGATCCTGCGTCATGCCAGCTCGGACGGGATTCAGTTCGATGTAGCGGTAGCAGGCGAGAAGGTAAGCGTCAGTCGCGACCAGGCAGGCCTTGTACCTGCCTTCCCAGAGAGTGCCTGTTCGCCCGTGGGTATCGTTGACATACCTGACGTAGCGTCGTCCGACCGCCTGGACTAGTTTCGGGAGTGAGTCCTCTGAGTCCGGCGTGACAAGGAGGTGCACATGGTTGGTCATGAACACATAGGCGTGGATGGCGCAACCGTGTTCTAGCGCCGCGGCTTCGAGGTATTTGCGATACCGTCGGTAGTCATCCGGGCTGAAGAACGTCGTCTGGCGATCATTGCCGCGTTGGACGACGTGTTGTGGAAGTCCGGGGATACGATAGCGGGGCTGGCGGGGCACCAAATCACTCGCAGGGATCTTGATCTAGCGGAATCGTGATCGTGACGCTTTGCGGGCCGTGGTGTCGCGCGGAGAAACATCTGTTATTGCCCGGATTTGCCCCGGACGCGCAAATCGCAGTCCGACCCCGATTAGCCAGCTAATTGGAGTCTGACCCCGGGTAATCAGCCGCCGAGTGCGATGGCCGCCCCCACCATGGCCATGCCGAAGAGCGTCAGCGACGTCGCAGCCCGCCAGGGCTTGATGGTGGTGTAGCCGGCCCACTGCCAGCCGATGACGAAGAACAGTGTGATCAGGATGCCATTGGAGACCCGCAGTGCCAGCCAGGCGTCCTCGATGAAGACGAACGGAAGGGCCGCCGGGAAGCTTGCGAAGACCACCAGCCAGAACACGCTGAATGCCGCCAGCCAGTCCTCGCGGCGGACGCCGGTGCGCTGCCCCGGGGAGGTCCTGACCTGCCCGACGACGTGCCGGTAGAGGTCCTGCCGGGCCTGCGGCGCGGTCACGTGCTCCAGGATCTCGTCCATCTCCGTCGCCACCGCCGCCATGGCATGCCGCTCGTCACTGGTCGTCCGGATCGCCCGGCCGATGCGGGCCGCCCGGCCCCGGTCGAACACGCGGCCGAGTATCAGCAGCCCGCCGTCGATGATCCCCCAGGCGATGTTGCAGCCGATGGTCGCGATCAGCAGCTCCCGCGCCGCATCCCGGCCCTCACCCACCACAAAGCCCGCCGTCAGGGTAAAGGTCAGCGTCATGATGAGGCCGAAGAGGAGCTCACCCAGCCGCTCTCCGGCGGTCAGGTGGCGGGCAATGAACGGGATTTCAAGGCCGGTCATGGACCGCTCCTGGCGATTGGAAACAGGCGTCCCGGGGCGCCAATGACTCTACAATGTCCGGGCGCCCAATTGCACCGTAGCCCGGGGGTGAACCGTGGTAGCCAATCTGGTTGCTCAGACGGGAACGTTCCTGTTGCTGGCCTTTCCGGCCCTGTTCTCGATCATCAACCCGCTGGGAGGCGCTTTCGTCTTCCTCGCCGCCACCCGGGGCATGGATCAGCCCGGCCGCAGCCGGCTGGCGCGCCAGGTCGCCACCTACAGCTTCGTGACGCTGAATGTCTCCATGCTGATCGGGGCCTTCGTGCTGCGGATCTTCGGCATCGACATGCCGGTGTTGCGCCTGGCTGGCGGCATCGTGATTGCCCTGACGGCCTGGCGGCTGCTGAATGCGGAGGATGACCACCCCGAACGGGGTGCCGTGCTGGAGGAAGCAGAAGCCAGGGACGCCAGCCGTCTCGCGTTCTATCCACTGACGATGCCGATGACGACGGGTCCGGGCACGATCGCCGTGGCCATTGCCCTCGGCACTGGAGGCGGGGGGCCTGGCGCCGACAATCCGCTGATCTTCGCCGTTCAGGCGCTGGTGACGACCACCCTCGTCAGCTTCCTGATCTACCTGCTGTACAGCTCCTCCGGCCGCATCTCTCGGGCCATCGGCCCGACCGGCACGAACATCGTCGCCAGGCTGTCGGCCTTCCTCCTGTTCTGCATCGGGATCCAGGTCATGTGGACCGGCATCGCGGAACTCGCCGCCAGCCTCTAGCGGCGCCGCGCCGCATTCCGTTTGCCGGCGGGTCTCACCCCGCCATCAGCAGAACTATCACCGTACCCCACAGCGCCAGCAACACGTTGCCGACCGCGTAGCTCACGCCGTAGCCGAGGGTCGGGATCGTGCTGCGGGCCACCTCCTGGACCGCGGCCAGTCCCGGCGCGGACGTGCCGGCGCCGGCGCACACCCCGAGGAGGATGCCCGGATGCATCTTCAGCAGGTAGCGGCCGACCAGGATCGTCGCAATGTGCGGGACGCCGCACACGAGGACGCCCGCCAGCACGAGCGGCAGCCCCGATTCCTGGAGTCCCCGCACGAAATCCGGCCCCGCGCTGATACCTACCAGCGCCAGGAACGCGTTCAGGCCCACCGAGTCGAACAGCCACAGTGCCGGCTCCGGAATGCGGCCGAAGCGGCGGTTGACGGAGCGTAGCCAGCCGGCCACCAGCCCGCCGACCAGCACGCCCACCGCCAGGCTCAGGCCGATCTCGAGGGCGGCGACGCGGATGGCGGGCAGGCCGATCAGGCCGCCCACGACCACCGCGATGCCGACCGTCACCATGTCCGTGGCGGCGGTTGGCCACTCGGCGTAGCCGATCCCGGGCGCAACGCGTTCGACGTGCGTTTTCGCCCCCGCGACGGTCAGTACGTCACCCCGCTCGAGGACCGTCTCGAGGGTCAGCGGCAGGGGCTGGCCATTGCGGGTCACCTGCCGGAGGAACACGCCACGGCTATGCTCGCCCAGCGTCCGGGCGACCTCCCGCAGCGGGCGGCCGGCGATGGAGCGATTGGCAAGGGTCATGTCGACGACGACCACGGGTATGTCGAGCAGCTCGGCGTCATCCACTTCGTGGGCCGCCAGCGGGTTGGTGGAGCCCAGCAGCAGGTGGCGCCGGCCCGCCAGTGCCACCGTGTCACCGGCCTGCAGCACCAGTCCGGCTGCGCTTTCCTTCACGACGTCGGCCTGCCGGATCCGCTCGACGAACACTCGTTCACCCCCGAACGCTTCCTCCAGCTGGCGCACCGTATTGCCGGCAATGTCCGCCGTGACCCGATAGGCCCGGACGCCGTGCTGCGAGTAGGCGGAAAGCACGCCGGGCTCGGTCGAGACGGTGCCCATCCGTTCCTCCAGCTGGCGGCACTCCGCGGCGAGGTCCACGCGCATCAGCTTCGGTCCCAGGACCGACAGCACCCACACGGCCGTGACCAGGCCGACCAGGTAGGTGACGGCAAAGGCGACCGCCACGTTCGACACCAGCTGGTCGCGGACGGCCGGGTCGAGGGTGAGGCGGGCGATGGCATCCCCGGCCGTGCCGACGGTGGCCGACTCCGTCAGGCCACCGGCCACGAGGCCAGCCGCCGTGCCCACGTCAAAGCCGAACAGGGTCGCAACCAGCCACGCAGTCCCGAGACCGGTGCCGCACAGGAACACCGTGAGGCCGGTCTGGGGCAGCCCGCTGGACTTCAGGCCCGAGAAGAACTGGGGTCCGGTCTTGTAGCCGATCGCGAACAGGAAGAGCAGGAAAAACGCGTACTTGAGGTCCCGGCTGACCGGGATGTCGAGCTGGCCGACCAGCACGCCGGCGATGAGGCAGCCGAGGACCGGGCCGACCTTGAAGCTGCCAACCCGCAGCTTGCCGAGGGCGTAGCCGAGGGCCAGGGAAAGGAACAGCGCCAGCTCCCCGTGGGAACGCAGCGCCTGGATGAGCCAGTCAAACAACCGCATCGGGAATGACCCCTGTTCCGACCCCGTGGCCGGGCCGACGGCCTTGTGCCATATTCAGCCACCAGTACCAAAGGCGAGGCGATATTGCCATGAAAACCAAGCCGTATCTGGCCCTTCTGTTCGCCGCAACCCTCCTGCCGGGCATCGCCGGGGCCAGGAAGGAAGAACTGCCCGCGGTCTCCCACGACGGCCTCGAGCTGCGCAAGGGCAAGGTGGCTGACGTGGTCTACGTCAGGCCGGGGGTCGACTTCAGCGCCTACAAGCGCATTGCCATCCTCGACTGCCCGGTGGCATTCAGCAAGGACTGGGAACGCGACCGCAAGCACGGCCCGATGCGCGTGAGCCAGAAGGACATGGACGACATGAAGGCCAGCCTGTCGGCCGAGTTCCTGAAGGTCTTCACGGACGAGCTGCAGAACAAGGGCGGCTATACCCTCGTCACCGAGGGCGCCGAGGACGTGCTGATCCTGCGCCCGGCCATCGTCGACCTGGAGGTGACCGCGCCGGATACGATGACGGCGGGCCGGAGCTACACCCTCAGCGAGTCGGCTGGCGGCATGACGCTCTATCTGGAGGTGTTCGATTCCGTCACCGGCCAGATCCTCGCGCGCGCCATCGATCGCCGGGAAGACCAGGGCATGGGCCGGATCCAGTGGCAGACCAGCGTCACCAACAAGTCAGAGGCGGATCGCATCCTGCGGCGCTGGGCCAGCGCACTGCGCGAACGGCTCGACGAGGTGCACGGCAAGGCCCCAGGCGGGTAGCCGGAGGCAGGGGGCATGGGGCGCGCAGGCAGGATAATTGCCGGACTGTCCATCGCCGCCCTGGCCGCGTCGGCCGCCGGGCGCGACCGCTACGAGCTGCACGACTCCCACTTCCACCTGACCAACTACGTCCAGGAAGGCACGGACATCCGGGATTTCCTCGGCATCATGGGCGACAAGGTCGGCCGCGTCGCCCTGTTCGGCATTCCCCTCCAGCAGATGTGGTCGTACGAGAACTCCCAGGACTTCGCGCCCACCTACTACCTGCAGTCCGACGCGCCCCTCTACTACTACTCCTTCACCGACGCCTGGATAGCCACGGCCTATCGCTCGCTCGGCAAGGCGGAGCGGGCCCGCTTCGACCCCATGATCACGGGCTTCAATCCCGCCGACATGTATGCCGTGGACCACATCCAGCGCGTCCTGCGGACCTTCCCGGGCGTGTTCACCGGCATCGGCGAGTTCACCATCCACAAGGAGTTCGTTTCCGCAAAAGTGGCAGGCGGCGAGCCGAGCCTTGCCAACCGCGCCCTGGACCGCATCTTTGCGTTCGCCGGCGAGTCGGGGCTCGTCGTCCTGATCCACAACGACGTGGACGTGCCCTTCGCCCGGGAGGGCGCGACACCGGTGTACCTGCAGCAGATGAAGGACCTGCTCCTGCGGCACCCGGACACGACGGTGATCTGGGCGCACATCGGTCTGGGCCGGGTGGTGCATCCCGTGCAGACCGCGGGCGGCGCGGGCGCCGCGGAACGGACCGCCGGGCAGGCCGGCATCATCGAGAAGGTGCTGGCCGAGCCCAGCCTGCGACACCTCCACTTCGACCTGTCCTGGAGCGAGCTGGCCAAGTACGTCGTCGCCACGCCGGAAACGGCGGCCCGGGCCGCGGAGGTCATCAACCGCCATCCCGACCGCTTCCTGTTCGGCACCGACGAGGTTGCGCCGAAGGACCAGGCGACCTACCTGCGCGTCTACCGGCAGTATGATCCGCTCTGGCAATTGCTCACGCCTGATACCCGCCGGAAGGTCCTGATGGGCAACTACGAGCGGCTGTTCGACGCGGCGCGGGTGAAGGTCCGGAAGTGGGAAGCAGCGAATCTCGGCAGGAAGAATCCCTGATGCCAACGATAGTTATGCGTTTCGCATTCATCCTGCTGGGCAGCCTGGCCCTCGCCGGCCAGGCCTTCGCGCAGGGCGAAGTCGCCGATGCCACGCCCGAGTCGCCCACGGCCCCGGTCCGCCTGGACGGCCGCGTACTGCTGTCGGTGGTCGGCATCTCGTCCCGGTCGCCGGAGGTGCGGGCCGAGGGCATCGCCCAGCGGATCCAGGCGATTGCCGCCGATCCCTCCGTATCTGTGGAATCCATCGACATCGTGCCCGGGCCGGGCAACATCGGCCTGGAGATC
>Ga0268299_1002990_pt1 | contig 17304 bp, 14 predicted proteins | sample NOBtaG_FD_193484 | JGI IMG/M metagenome (GOLD analysis project Ga0268299, IMG submission 193484) | Activated sludge microbial communities from bioreactor in Nijmegen, Gelderland, Netherland - NOB reactor | ecosystem: Engineered > Bioreactor > Aerobic > Activated sludge | place: Netherlands...
CCAACCCCCTGCGTCTCCGCGCCTGGCACACCTGCTTCGTCGGCCAGCACACCGTCCTCACCGCGCCCTCGGCGCTGCACGAGACGACGGGCGCCGTCGCCGCCGCCGCCGAGGCGCTGACCGCGCTGGGCGACGGCGCCGGCGAGGCCAAGGCGCACTACGTCCACGCGCTGGCGCTCGCGCGGCTCGGCAAGGTGGGCGCCTGCGAGGCGGCACTCGACCGCGCCCTCGCCGCCGCACGCCGCGCACACGATCGCCGCCGTGCGAACACGGTGCTCGCGCTCGCGCCGCTCGCCGCGCTCTGGGGTCCGAGCCCGGTGACGCGCGCCAGCGGCCGCTGCCTCGACGTCGTGCGCGTGCTGCGCATCACGCAGGGAGCGCCCGCCGTCGAGGCGGTCGCGCTCTCGTGCCAGGGCGTGCTCGAAGCGCTGCGAGGCCGCACCAAGGCGGCGCGCCGCATGATCGCGGCGGCGCGCAAGCTGGTCGAGGAGCTCGGCATCACGCAGCGGTTGCTCGAGGCGGACGCGTCGGGCGGCTTCGTCGCACTGCTCGAAGGCGACGCGAGCGGCGCCGAGCGCTGCCTGCGCGGCGCCTACCACGGCCTGCGCGATCTCGGCCTCGGCACCGACGCCGCGCGCGCCGCGGCGCTGCTCGCGCGGGCGCTGCTCGCGCAGGGTCGCGTCGACGAGGCCGAGGCGCTCTCGCACGAGAGCGAGGCGCTCGCGGGCGACGATCTGAAGGCCGCGATCGCGTGGCGCGGCGTGCGCGCCGAGGCCCTCGCCCGGCGCGGCGAGCACGGCGATGCGATCGCGCTGGCGACGCGCGCCGTGGAGCTGGCGGCGGCGACCGACGCGCTGCTCGATCACGCCGACGCGCGCATCGCGCTCGCCGCCGCGCTGCGTGCCGCCGGTCGCGCCGCCGACGCCCGCGCCGAGGAGGGACGGGCGCGAGAGCTCTGGCAGGCGAAGGGCGCGACGCTGCTCGCGGACCGCGCGGCGAACGCCGAGGCTCCCGTGGCACGACCCTTCCTCTCGCTCATGGTCGCCGATGCCGACGGGAACCTCGCGCGCGCCGAGTGGTCCGACGACGACCGCGAAGCCCAGGCGCTCGCGCGCTTCGAGGCGCTGGCACCGCACGACCCCGAAGCGCCAGCGGAACTCTTCGCCAACGCAGCCTCGCGACTGCTCGATCGCGCGGCGCATCAACTCTGGGCCGCTCGTGACTGGGACGGCATCCTCGCGATGATCTCGCCGGCGATACGGATGGACGACCGTCGACGCATCGCACGCCTCGAGATCGGCTACGAGGAGTTCCTCGCGCAGTTCCGGATGGTCTTCGACCAGCCCCGAAGCCGGTGGCGCGCACGGCTGTGCGCAACGCGCGGGGAGCGGCTCGCACTGATCCGCACCTGCTTCGAGGCCGACGTCGCGGACGGCGGGGGTCCGCTCGCTGTCGACGAGCATCTCAGTCTCGCAGAGCTCGACGCGGAAGGCCGGATCGTCGCATTGGTCGTCTTCGATCTCGAGGATGCGGATGCCGCTTGCGCCGAGCTTGACGCGCGCCATGACGCCTTGGAGGCCGAGCTGACGGCGCCCGAAGCGGCGGGCCTCGGCCCCTTCGAGAACGCCGCGTCCAGCGCCTGGCGCGCGGTGAACGAGGCGTGGAGCGCCCGCGATCTCGACCGCTTCGAAGCACTCCACGCCGCGGTCCAGCGCTACCGCGATCATCGCCGCCTCTTCCAGCTCGACCTCGATCGCGCCGGCTTCCTCGACTTCACCCGCCCGTTGCTCGCGATGCGGGCGGGCGACGCGTCGCTCGATCTCGTCGCGACGCGCGGCGAGCGCCTCGCCCTGATGCACTCGGTGATGAGGATGGAGGACGACGCAGTCGGACCGAGCACGATCGAGTCGCTGATGATGATCGAGACGGACGAGGACGGCGCGATCACGGCCTACGACCGCTGGGATCTCGAAGACCGGGAGGCGGCGGTCGCCGAGCTCGAGGCGCGCTGGCTGACCGGCGAGGGTGCGCAGCCCACCCGGCCGCAGGCCGCGGTAGGTTTCGACGCCGCTCTCGCGCGCCGCGACTGGGACGCCGTCGCCGCCTGCTTCACACCCGAGTTCGTCGGCCACGATCAGCGGTTGGTGGGCTGGGAAACGGTCCATGGCCCGGCCGAGCTCGTCCGCACGCTCCAGGAGATGGTCGCACTCGCGCCCGACGCTCGGATGCGTCTGAACCACCTGCGCGTGTGCGCGCGCGGATCGATCGGCGACGTGACGTGGGTGGGAACGCGCGACGGGGGCGCGTTCGAGATTCCGTTCCTCAACGTCTCCGAGTTCGACGTCACCGGCCGGTTCGTCCGGGTCGACTTCTACGACGCGCAGCACGCCGATCGCGCGTTCGCGCGCTTCGAGGCGCTGCGGCCCGATCCGCTGCGGATCCCTCCCAACGCGGCGGCGCACGCGCAGGTCCGCCTGGACGCGCTGACCGAGGCCGCCGACTGGGATGGGATGCGCGCGCTCTGCGCGCCGGTCGCGTTCGACGATCGGCGGCGCGGCCTCCGCACGACCGGGGACTGCGACACCATCGTCGAGAGCGCCCGCTTCTTGCGCGACGCCGGCCAACGCCCGGCCCACACCCTGCTCGCGACCGCGGGAGATCGCCTGGCGCTCCATCGTGGTCTGTGGCGCGACGAGCCGGAGCGTCCGACGAGCGAGGCGGAGATGCTCGAGCTGATCGAGGTGAACGAGCGCGGCGAGATCGTCGCCCTGGTGCTCTTCGACGCCGAGCAGCACGCCACGGCGCTCGACGAGCTCTTCGAGCGCTACGTCGCGCTCGGCGGCGAGGGCATGCCGGCGTGCCTGGTCGAGTTCAAGCGCGCGCTCGATGCACGCGACCTGGCGCGGGCACGTGCCGTTCTCGCGGACGACTTCATCTACCACGATCGCCGCCGCACGGGCGCAGGTCGGCTCGTCGGCCCGGACGCCTACCTCGCGTCGCCGCGCGCGTGGTGGGATCTCTCCGACGACGCCCGGATCGACATGCTCTACTCGGTCGCCGTCGCGCCGCACGGTCGCGTCGCCGTCAACCGGATGGCGGGCAGGAATCTCGAAGGAGGCGCCTTCGAGTCGTTCATGGTCACGCTCCTGTGGACGCGCGGTGAGCGCGTCGCGGGCGCCGAGCTGTTCGAGGTCGATCAGATGGATGCTGCGCTCGCTCGGCTCGAGGAGTTGCGACCCGATCCGCCGGCCAGTTCGCCGACCCCGGCGACACGCATGCGCGATTGATCTCGGCACGCCTTCGTCGCCCAGGGCTGGGGCGCGCCGTGGCGGATCAGCCTGCCTCCGGCCATGGGAGACCAGACGGGTGTGCGCCGCGCATCCCCTCGGCACGCCGCGTGGCCGCCGGCCAGGCCGTCACGTCCTGGCCCTCGTGCCGTCACAAGCGTTGACCTCCATTCAGCTTTCCCAAGTCGCGGTCGAAGGTTCCGAGGGGCAGATGGCCGGCCTTTCGTGCGACTTCGAGAACGAGACAGTCGGAGAACCCGAGGGACGGCTTACGACGGAATTGCACGAGGGCGGCCGTGACTGCGTCCGCATCCTGCACGGTGATGCTCGCGTGGCTCAAGAGCATGTCGACCGCCGTCGCGCACGCCGCGGGATCGAGGTCGTAGACGGACTCCAGCACCCACAGCGTCTCGGCGAGCACCACGTGCGACACCCACGCACCGGAGGCGATGAACCCCTCGGCCGCGGCCACCTGCGTCGCATCGTCGCGCGCGATCAGGCGTACGAGAACGTTGGTGTCAATCGCGCGCATGCTTCTCCCGCACGCGCCGGCGGATCCCTTCCTTCAGCTCGGCGAGGCTGCGCGACTTCGGCTTGCGCCTGAAGAGCGCCTGATGGATCTCTTCCGACGTGTACCGGCCCGCCTTGCGGACGACGATCCGTTCCCCGTCCTCGTCCCACTCCAGAATGGAGCCCGGCCCAAGACCCAGTTTCCGGCGCACCTCGGCCGGAACCGAGATCTGCCCCTGCGCGGTCAACTTCGATTGCGCCAGCGCCATGGGCGGGATGAATCTCACATTACCAGGGTAATGACAAGGGCCGCCGGGCCGTCCGCCTGCTCAGGGCGCGCCATCATCCCGACGACAGGACCGCGGCCATGGAGGCGAACGCTCCCTTCCACGGGCGCGCGAACCTACAACCCCGTGTGGATCGAGTTCCAGCGAACAGCGAGGACGCGATCCTCTTCATCGAAGTCGATCTCGACCCGATAGCTGGTGTGGACGAGCCAAGCCCACTCGAGATCTCTGAAGATCGCGTTCACTCGGCCAGAGGTGCGTTCGGGGACAGGCGTCCTACCCAAGAACTCGGCGCTTCGCTCGAGTGCTGCGCGAGGTGAGTAGCTGTACTCGACCCCGGTTCGGCTCAGATACGCCTCCACTTCTTGGCGTCTCATCCCCAAGGGACAAGCCCTGACGAGTTCGTCGACCTGCGGCGGAACCGAGATCGCGTCCGAGACGGAGGGTGCCGTCCATGCCCAGATCATGGAGATGGCACTGAACACCAGAAGAGCCCTCGTCCTCGCGGCTCGGCTCGCGGGGAAGCCGCTCGCGGCTCGAGCGCTCACAACGGCGAGGTGCGGCAGCGCGCCGCCAGCAGACCGGTGGCGGCGGCGAGGTCGAGGTCGGCCACCAGCAGGCCCTCCTGCCCATAGGGCTGGTAGCAGAGCAGCGTGCCGTCCGGGCGCGCGATCGCCGAGGTCGTGCCGGAACCCTCACTGGCGCAGTTCACCGAGGCGAAGTAGCAGGTGTTCTCGGCGGCGCGGCAGAGGACCGCCTTCTCGTGGAAGGTGTTGGCGGGATCGGCGAAGGTGACGGGGCGGTAGCTGCCGGGCTCGGCGACGTGCGCGTGCGGGTGGAAGACGACCTGCGCCCCGCGCCGCACCGCCCAGCGCACCGTCTCGGGATAGCGCCAGCCCTCGTGGCAGATCACCACCCCGAAGGTCAGCGGGCCGGCGGTGAAGACGCGGCGCTCGCTCCCGAAGGCGGGGTAGATCCCCTCCTCCGAAGGGTCGAGCTGTCCCTTGTCCTGCCAGCCGGCGAGCGAGCCGTCGGGCGCGAAGACGCAGGCGCCAATCTGCAGGCCGCGCTCGGTCACGCGCTCCGTGCCGAGGATGACGGTGATGCCGGCCGCGCGCGCGGCCTCCGCCACTCGGGCCCGCGCCCGCTCGAGGAACGCCGGATCCGGCGGGGGCGGCGTCGTGCCCGGCCAGCGGTATCCGGGAACGAAGCACTCCGGAAAGCAGAGCACCAGCGCGCCGCGCCGGCCGGCCTCGGCGACCGCCGCGGTCGCCAGTTGCACGGACTCCTCCGCCGTCGCCGGCACGCGCAGGTTCGCGAGCGCGATGCGGACCGTGCTCATCCCTTCACCCCGGTGCGGCGTCGCGCCGCGCTCGTGCGCTTCATCGATCACTCTCGACCGTTCGGTTCTCTCGCTAGCCGTAATCGCCGCGGAAGGGAACAGAGAGGAACGGGGATCGGGGAAGATGGTCGAGATGCCGGGTGCCGGGGGACGAAGATCCACGGGCGGCCCGCGGTTCTGCCGTTACTTCCGGCGCTTCCAGACGTTCGGATTCCTTCGGACATGGAAACAGGCGACGAACACGATCCGCTCGTCGACGACACGGAAGAAGAGAGCATAAGGGAAACGGCGAACGAGGGCACGGCGAGTGTTTCGACGAAGAACCGGAAACGCTGCGGGCCGGGCGACCACCGCTTGAAGGCTGGCGTAGACCTCGTTCAGGAACTCCTCGCCGAGGCCAGGGCGTTCACTCTCGTACCAGGCATACGCGCGCTCGCCGGTCGAAAGACGTGGGACGTCACCGCGCCCGCGCGCGAATCTGCTCGACGAGTTCGTCCCATCCAATGCCGACCGGGCCCTCGTTCTCGAGATCGTCCAACCGACGATCGAGCTCTTCCGTGTGCAACTCGGTCAGCGGCAGGATCCCGGGATCGCGACCCAGGCTCTGCCAGAGCTGGTCCAGCAGTTCGAGCTGTTCGTCGCGGCTCAGCGCGCCGATGTCCACCGCAGCCCTAGCCATGGCGGAAGCCTCTCACAGTCGCTGCTCGTTTTCCACTCACGAGATGGCAGGAGTGTATCGCTAGCCGTAATCGCCCCGGAAGGGAACAGAGAGGAACGGGGATCGGGGGAAGATGGTCGAGATGCCGGGTGCCGGGGGACTCTCGGGGTCGCGTTCACAGCTCGATGACGTACCCGTCGGGGTCTGCGACGTAGGCGAACGCCACTCCTGGGGCGTGTTCGCCACGGCGGATCAGCCTTCCGCCGGCGCCTTCGACCTCCGCGATGGCGGCGTCGAGATCGCCGGGCCGCGCCAGTCGAAACCCGAAGTGCGCGACGCCGCCGTTCACGCCGGCGAGTCGGGCTTCGGCTGGGTCCTCGTTGAGGGTGATGAGATCCTGGCTACCCGGAGTGTTGAGAAAGACCATCGTCGGGCCGTCGCGGAAGCGTTCGACCATGCCGAACACGGAGCAGTAGAACCGCAGCGAGCGCTCGAGATCGCGGACGACGAGATGGATGTGCGTGAGGCCCTGGGTTCGGATCATGGCAGACCAGACGAGTGTGCGCCGCGCTTACCTGGCTCGCCAGATCCGGAGCGGACGGACGACGACGAGCGCATGACCACGGCCGATCGCACGGGCTTCGAGCCCCGCCGGTTCATGGACGCAGCACCTCTGCCGGCAGTGGACGCGACTTGGCCGTGGGCGTCGATGGCGGAGCTGCCGGCGGCAGTTCCATCACGAACGACTCCATCGCGTCGAGCGGCAGCGAAGACACCACGCCCGAATCGGGGACCGCTGCCGCGGCGAGCGAGGTTGGGAGTTCGATGTCGGCGGTCACGAGCGTCACGAACTCTCGGCCGGAGCTGTCGTCGTAAATCGGCATCCGCCCCCGGCCGGCGTGCGCGATGCCGTAGATGGGCCGGCTGCCGGCAACGATCGGCGGCGCAGCCCGATCGGGTTGGTAGAACAGCTCGGCCTCCCCGGCACGCGCCGTATCCCGCCGCAGGAACAGCAGCGACCTCTCGCCCGGAGTCGCCGTCGCGATGTCGCAACCCCACGTCGGCTCCGCAAGGTAGTAGAGCGTGCGCGCGTCCAGGACGCCATCGAGAATCCGCTCGACCTCGAGCTCGGCAACGCGCCATCCCTCGACCTCGAACACGCGCACATCCCGACCGACGACGATGACATCGGACATCCGGCTCAGTTCCTCGAGCGTCGTCGGCGACACCATGGCCGAGGCGGCCGCCGCCCAGCTCATGGCCGCCAGCATCGAGACCAACGGGGACAGACGCGAAGGATTCACCATCGCGTGCCGCGACCTCGGATCGAAGGGTACGGGGATGAACGAGGATGGACGGAGATGGACCGGGATGGTGGGCGTGACAGCGTCGCCCGTGCGCCGACCTATCTCCGGCCATCCTCGTTCATCTCCGTTCATCCCCGTCCCTCCTCGACCAGGATCACCCCGCCCCGCGTCAGAGCGATGCGGACCGTGCTCGTGCCTTCACCCCGGTGCGGCGTCGCGCCGCGCTCGTGCGCTTCATCGATCACTCTCGACCGTTCGGTTCTCTCGCTAGCGGCAATCGCCCCGGAAGGGAACAGAGATGAACGGGGATCGGGGGAGGATGGTTGAGATGCCGGGTGCCGGGGGACGAGGAGCCCGCAGGCGGCGCTCAGTTCTGCCGCGGGCCGACTCAGATCGGTGTCCGCTCATCGGGCGACTGTCGCTTGGTCCGACGCAGCTTCACTGCAACGTAGGCACCCAAGCCCCACAGGCCGACGACGCTGGTCGCCAGGAGAGGCAGGATGCACGGCCAGATCGCCCTCAGGGTGCCGCCGACCAATCTCGCCAGGAATGCTTCTGCTCCGAGCACGGCCATGAGGATGGCCTGCAGCGCGAGCAGGCCCAGCGGCAGGAACCCGATGCCCATCGGTACGGTAAGGCTCAGCATCAGCAGGAAGGTCGGGAAGGCCGGATCGGGCTCGCGCACCCGTTCGGCGAATGACCGGTGCTGGGCGGAATCTCTCGGAGTCGCGTTCACAGCTCGATGACGTACCCGTCGGGGTCTGCGACGTAGGCGAACGCCACACCTGGGGAACGTTCGCCGCCGGCGGACCAGCTTGCCTCCGGCCATGGCAGACCAGACGGCTGTGCGCCGCGCATCCCCCCGGCACGCCGCAGCTCGAGAATCTTCCCTCGATCCCCGTTTATCTCCGTTCCTGTCCTTCGGGATCGGCCAGCCGCCCGCCGCGCCTCAGTGCGACACCCGCGGCAGGTCGGTGGCCTCCTCGATGATGCCGAAGCTCTCCTCGTAGCGGCGGATGTTCTCCTGCATCGCCTTGACGATGCGCTTCATGTGCTCGGGCGACGTGATGACGCGCGAGCGCAGGTTGGCGACCGCCTGTCCCTGCGGCGAGCGCTGCGGCTGGACGAAGAGGAAGTCGAGGATGAACTCCTCCTTGCGGTGGGTGATCATCATCAGGTTCGAGTAGACCCCGACCACCGTCTGGGCGTCGGTCTGGATCGACATCTGGTTCTCGGGCGGCTTGTCCATGGCCTTGGGATTAGCCGCTTTTCGCCCAGCGCGCGATGGCGTCGCACAGCTCCTCGACCACCGGCTGGCCGCGGGCGAGGCGCTTCGGCACGGCGAAGGAATGGTCGCCGCCTTCGAGCACGTGCAGCGCGACCGGCGCGGAGAGACGCGCGAGCACGGGGCGCAGCAGGGCGAGGTCGCAGAGGCTGTCGCGCGTGCCGGCGAGAAACAGCATCGGCACCCGGATCGCCGGCAGGTGCGCGTCGCGCAGTTGCTGCGGCTTGCCGGCGGGATGCAGCGGGTAGCCGAGGAACACCAGGCCGTCGCAGGCGAGGCCCTGCGCCGCCAGGTGCGACGCCACCCGCCCGCCCATCGACTTGCCGCCGAGGAACAGCCGCGCCGGGCGCAGCTCGCGCCGCACGTGCTCGACCACGGCGCGGTAGCAGGCCTCGAGTGCCGGCATGCGGTCGGGCGCGCGCCGGCCGGCCTCGGTGTAGGGGAAGTTGAACTTGACGGTCACGAAGCCGCGACCCGCGAGGCCGAGGTGAACGGCGCTCAGCAGCGGGTTGCACATGTCGTTGCCGGCGCCGTGCGCCAGCACGATCGCCGCGTCGCCGGCGCCGGCGATCTCGGCCGAGACGGTGGCGCCGCCGCCGATCTCCACCCGTGCGCGCTCGAGCCGCGCCTCACTCTGGTCGCGCCCCTGGCTCATCGGCGTCCGAAGAGGAAGTAGAACGGCAGGCCGGTGAGCAGCACCCCGACGGCGATGGCGCACTCGAGCGGCCGCCCCCAGATCATCGAAGCGGCGATGCCGGCGTTGGCGGCGATGTAGAGCGCGGGCACGACCGGGTAGCCCCAGGCGCGGTAGGGGCGGCGCAGCTCCGGGCGCGTCCAGCGCAGGTGGTAGAGCGTCCACGTGTCCGCCATCGTCGCCAGCACGATCGCGAAGGTGGTGTAGTCGAGGATACTGGGGAAGCGCTGCAGCAGCGCGATCAGCGCGATCGCCGCCGCCCCCTGGGCCACCACCGCGACGTGCGGCGTGCCGCGGGTCGCGTGCACGCCTTCGACGCCGCGGAAGAAGCGCTCGTCGAGCGCCATCGCGTAGGCGATGCGCGGCCCGACCAGGATGGTCGCGTTCAGGCAGCCGAGGATCGAGCCGAGGATCAGCACCGCGGCGATCGTGCCGCCGGTCTCGCCGAACAGCAGCCGCGCCGCCTGCTCGCCCGCCGATGCCTGCTGGCGCAGCTCGCCGATCGGCATGGCGTAGAGATAGACGCCGTTGAGCAACAGGTAGAGCGCGGCGCAGATGCCGAGGCCGAGGAAGAGCGAGCGCGGCAGGTTGCGCTCCGGGTTCTCGATCTCGCTGGCGACGTAGATCGAAGCGTTCCAGCCGAGATACGAGAAGAGCACTGGCGAGAGCGCCAGGCCGAAGCCCGCGAGCGGGATGTCGCTCGCGCCCGCCAGCAGCGGCCGTAGGTTGGCGACGTCGCCCTGGCCGAGCAGCGGCCCGGCGACCGCCAGGCCGATCATCGCCGTCACCTTGAACGCGGCGGTGGCGTTGTTGAAGCGGGCGCCGGCGCGCACGCCAACGTAGTTCACGCCCGAGGTGAAGATGGTGACCGCGATGGCCACCAGCACCTTGGCGGAGTGATCGAGCGCGACGAACGGCGCCAGCGCGTCGGCGAAGCCCATCGCCAGCGTCGCCACCGTGCCCGAGTAGATCACGAAGAAGGTCAGCCAGCCGACCAGGAAGCCGGCGAGCGGATGGAAGGCCTCGCGCAGATAGACGTAGTCGCCGCCGGCGTGCGGGTACATCGCGCCCAGCTCGGCGTTCGCCAGCGCCCCCGCCAGCGACAGCGCCGCGCCGACCGCCCAGGCGGCCAACATCACGCCCGGATGGGGCAGGTCGTTGGCGACGGTGCCGGGCGTGAGGAAGATGCCGACGCCGATCACCGACGACACCACCAGGAACGTGGCGTCGGTCAACGTCAGTTGGCGCGTCAGGCGGTCGCGCGGGTGGCGGTCGTTGGGCATCAGAGCGGCAGCAGAACGCGGAAGACCGTCCCCTTGCCCAGCTCGCTCTCCACCTCGACCGAACCGGCGAGCAGCTCGAGTAGGCGGCGTACGATGTAGAGGCCGAGGCCGACGCCGCCGAAGCGGCGGGTGTTGGAGCTGTCGACCTGGCGGAAGGCTTCGAAGATGTGCCTCTGCTCCTCCGCGCCGATGCCGACCCCGGTGTCGGCGACGCTCAGCTCGAGCCTCTCGCCGGCCACCCGCGCGCCGACCGTGATCGAGCCGCGGGCGGTGAACTTGGCGGCGTTCGACAGCAGGTTCTTGAGGATCACCTTGACCTTCACCGCGTCGGTCCGGACCACCGGCAGGTCCGCCTCGGCCTGCCAACGCAGCACCACGCCCGGCTGCAGGCGGAAGCGGTGCGCCTCGCCCTGCAACTCGTCGAGCAGCGCGGCGATGTCGACCGCGCGCAGATCGAGCGGCAGTTGCCCGGCCTCCAGGCGGCTGACGTCGAGCGTCGCGGTGATCAGCTCGAACAGCTCGTGGCCGCGATCCTGCAGGCGCTTCACTGCGCCCGCCTGCTCGCCCTGCAGCTCGCCGTAGGCGCCGTCGAGCAGCAGATCGCAGTAGCCGACGATCGCGTTCAGCGGCGTGCGCAGCTCGTGCGACATGGTGGCGACGAAGTCCGACTTGAGGCGGCTGGCGCTCTCCAGCTCCGACAGCAGGCGCGCGTTCTCGAGCGCGAAGGAGGCGAGCTGCGCCACGCCCGCGGCGATGCGCTCCTCGGGCCACTCGAAGCGCGTGCGCTCGCCGCGATAGCCGGCGACCTGCAGGGCGCAGATGCGCCCGCCCCGCCGCAGCGCCATCGCCAAGGCCGCGCTCAGGCCGAGCTGCCGCAGCACCAGCGCCAGCGCGCCGTTGCCGAGCGGCGAGACCAGCGCGACCACGTCGCTCTGCTCGAAGGCGTCCTCGACCACCGCCGGCACGCGCAGGGCGCGCGCCCCCTCCCACCACTCGGGCGACGCCCCCGCCTGCGCCGCCGGGGCGTAGACGTCCTCGCCCTCGCGCAGCAGCAGCGTGCAGCTCAGGTCGCACTCGAGCACGTCGGCCGTGAGCCGGCAGACGCGCTCGACCAGGCCCGGGCGATTGAACGACGCGATCAGGTCCTTTCCGACGCGCGCCAGCGCCGCCGCGATCGCCGCCTCCTGCTGCTGCGCGCGGTCGAGGTCGGCGCGCTCCAGCGCCAGCCCCAACTGCCGCGCGATGCCCTCGAACAACTGCACCTCCGCCGGCGTGAACGGGCGCGCCGGCGCGCCGCGCACCGCCGCCACCGCCGCGCGCGCCCGGCCGCGCACCTGCAGCGGCACGATCACCAGCGCCCCGACCTCGAGCTCGCGCAGCACGGCCGCCGGCAGATGGCTCTGCGCCTCGATGTCGTTGATCACCAGCGGTGCGGTGCCGGGGAACTCGACGTTCAGGTGCGCCTCGAGCCGCGCCAGCGCCGCCTCGAGCTCCGGCGCGAGGCCCCAGTCGCGCGCGGCGACGTAGGCACCGCGCTCGGCGTCCCAGTAGTACGTGCCGACGCGATCGCACGGCAGCAAACCGGCCACCCGCTCCTGCACCCGGTCGAGAATGACCTCGAGATCGACCGGCGCGCTCAGGTCCTGCGCGACCTCGAGCAACGCCAGCCGCTCGGCCGAGACGCGCCGCGGCGCGGTCACGTCCTCGATCAGCGCCAGCGCCCCGACCACCGCGCCGCTGGCGTTGCGCAGCGGCGCCACGCTCAGACTGACGTCGGAGGTCTTGCCCCACACCGACGAATACGAGGTCTGCAGGCGCTCGACGCAGTTCTCCCGCAGGACGCGCTCGAACACCGCGCTCACGCCCGCCTGCCGCAGGTTGGGCATGGTCAGGACGTTGAACTGCCGCGTCGCCTCCTCGCTCGGCGAGCCCAGGGTCTCGAGCGCGGATGGATTGACCTTGGTGATCCGCCCTTCGACGTCGGTGACGACGATGCCGACCGGCGACTGCTCGACCAGCAGGCGATAGACGTCGCCGCTCTCCGCCGCCGCGAACGGCTCGCTCCCCCTTCCCGGTGAGGCTGGCTCCTTTCGGGCTCTACCTGACACGCATCGTCTCCGCGCGGGCGCGTTCCGCCGCAGGCGGCGTCGAACCGGCCGTTCGCGCCCCGTCGTTACAACCCCCGGCGGGCGCGGGCAACCCCGCCCGCCGCGACCGCGCTTGCCCGCGCGCGACCGCCGACGTAGGTAACCGGCATCGATGCACACCAGGGGCTTCGCGCAGCCGGGCCGGTCGGCGCGAGCGGGTCTGGCGGCGCTGTGCGCTCTGGCGGCTACGGCGTTGCTCGGCCTCGCTCCCGGCCGGGCCTCGGCCGATGACCTGCCACCGGCGCTGCGCCTGGTGATCGCGGGCATCTTCGTCCCGCCGCAGCCCTTCACCGCCGCCGACGTGCTGAAGGAGATCGAGGTGATCGCCGCCGGCACGCCCTCGCCCTCGCCGAGCGCGACCGCCACGGCGACAGCGACGCCCACCAGCGCCAGCCCGCCGCCGAGCACGTCGACGCCGACGGTCTCGCCGACCGTCACGCCGACGTGGACCCAGCGCGCCTGCTCGCAGGACACCGCAGCGCTCGAGATCGAGACCGAGAACGGCACCGGCGTCGCGCCGGCACGCGTCCGCCTGCGCGGCGCGCGGCGCGAGGGCGACTGTCTCGGCGGCAACGGCGTCACCGCCTACGACGTCACCGTCGACTGCGCGGCCGGCATCACCACCTGCGCCCAGCTCGGCGACCTCCGCCCGGGGTCGTGGGTGCACACGGTCGAGGTTCTCGTTCCGGCCACCGGCCAGGTGCAGCACCGCAACTCGATCGTGGTCGCGAAGCCGCTCGCCGATCGCCTGCGCCACCGCCTTTTCCCCGCCGTCGCCACCATCACGACCACGGCGGACAACGGCGCCGGCTCGCTGCGCGCGATCCTGCAGTCGGCGCCGGCGGAGCCGAAGCCGCTGCTGGTGCAGTTCGACCCGGCGGTCTTCCCCGCCGGTGTGCCGACGTCGATCGTCTGGCTGTCGGCGCCGCCGCCGTTGAGCGCGAGCCAGGTGACGCTCGACGGCATCGACGCCACCGGCGCCGTCGGCAACCGCGTCATCGACGCCAACGGCGGGCCGCGCGCGGCGTTGACGGTCACCGGCGGCGGCAACCATCTGATCGGCATCCGCCTGCGCAACGCCGGCAACAACAACCGCGACGTCCTCAGCATCTCGGGTCCGCTGGCGGTCGGCAACCTGGTCGAGCAGTGCATCGTCGACACCGCCGCCACCGCCGACGCGATCGGCGTCGACAGCCAGGCGGGCACCGACTTCGCGGCGACGGCGAACGTCATCCGCGACTGCGAGGTCTTCGGCGCCGCCGACAAGGGCATCAAGGTCACGACCGGCTCGCACGCGCGCATCGAGGGCTCGTGGGTGCACGACAACCTCAACGGCGGCATCCAGGCCGCGCTCGGCGGCCACGTCGAGGCCTTCGACAACCTGGTGGAGAACAACCGGGGCGCGACCGCGCAGAACGGCATCGCGGTGCTGGGCGCCGACGACAACGGCGGCGAGGTGTCGTTCTCGGAGCTCGACGCGCGCGGCAACGTCTCGCGCCGCAACGGCGCCAACGGTCTGGCGGTGCGCGTCGGCGCCTCGGCGCGGGTGCGCGACAACTACCTCGCGGTCAACGGCAGCGCCGGCATCCGCGTCTTCAACGACGCCGGGCCGGCGGCGACGGCGATGGTCGAGGGCACCTGCGCCGCCTGCAACGGCACCGACGGCGCGGTGGTGGCGAACGATTCGTTCGCCGACTTCGGCGGCGGCTCGCTCGAGAGCCCGGGCAACAACGCCTTCACCCAGAACAACCTCTCCGGCGGCTTCGAGAACTTCGTCAACCTGACCAGCGTCGGGCCGATCAGCGCGATCGACAACCAGTGGGAGCACTGCGGCCGCGAGGCGACCTGCAACGACGCCGAGATCCGCCGGCTCGACATGAACAACGACGGCGCCAACACCCTGATCGCGCCGGCGCAGGCGCACCGGACGCTGCAGCCGGAGGTGTCGGAGGTCGCGCCGCTGCGCGGCCGGCGCGGCGATCTGATCCGCATCTTCGGCGCGGGCTTCAACGCCATCGACGGCCACTTCGCCGAGGAGCGCTGTTCCGAGGTCACCGCCCGCAACACCTGCGTGCCGCTGCGCGGCAACTGCGTGCAGATCGCCGGCGTCGCCGCCCCGCTCGAGGCGGTCACGCCGACCATGCTGGTGGCGCGCTGGCCCTTCACCTGCACCGCGCCCGTGACCCTGATCGTCAAGATCGACAACGGCTCGTTCGGGGTGGTGGAGAGCGAGCCGGTGACGGTCTGCGAGTGACCGCCGCGGGCGCCGGGCGCCCCGTGGTTGACTCGCCCCCGGCAACCCCTTACTGACACGCCCGTCATGCCGGGCCCCTGGGTCATCGACGCGACCGACCGCGACTTCGAGGCGTCGGTCATCGAGCGCTCGAAGCAGGTGCCGGTGGTGGTCGACTTCTGGGCGCCGTGGTGCGGGCCCTGCCGCACGCTCGGCCCGCTGCTCGAGAAGCTCGCCGACGAGCACGCCGGCGCCTTCGTGCTGGCGAAGGTGAACGTCGACGAGAACCCCGGCCTGGCGCAGGCCTTCGGCGTGCAGAGCATCCCGATGGTGCTGGCGCTCGACAACGCCGAGGTGGTGCAGCACTTCGTCGGCGCGTTGCCCGAGTCGCAGTTGCGGCAGTTCCTGGCGACGATCCTGCCCAGCCAGGCCGATCACCTGGTCGAGGAGGGGACGAGCGCCCGCACCGTCGGCGAAGCGGCCGAGGCCGAGGCCAAGTTCCGCGCCGCGCTGGCGCTCGAGCCGCGCCACGGCGGGGCGTTGGTGGGTCTGGCGTCGGTGCTGGCGGACGCCGGCCGCGACGCCGACGCGCTGGCGCTGCTCGACCGCGTCGACCCCGGGCCGCACCGCGCCCGCGCCGACCAGCTCGCCGCCGAGATCCGCGTCCGCCAGGCGAGCGCGGCCGACGTCGAAGCGCTGGCGCGCGAGGCCGAGGCGCGCCCCGACGATCTGGAAGCGCGCTTCCGGCTGGCGCAGGCCTACGCCGCCTCGGCGCGCCACGAGGAGGCCCTGCGCACCTACCTCGCGATCGTCGCACGCGACCGCACCTTCCGCGACGACGGCGCGCGCAAGGCGATGGTCGATCTCTTCGCGCTGCTCGGCAGCGACCATCCGCTCACCGATCGCTTCCGCTCCGAGCTCGGCAAGGTGCTCTTCCGCTGATCCCCATGCGCGCCTCGTCCATCCTCGCGCTCGCCGCCGTCCTGCTGCTGACGGCCGGCTGCAACGGGCGCCGCGGGCAGCCGATCGACACGCGCGGCTACGTCGGCATCGAGCAGGGCTCGCTGTTCGCCTTCGCCTGGGGCGGCGCGCCCGGCTTCGACGACGACGACGCCAGCGAGGTGCAGGTTCTGTTCGACGCCGAGCCGGGCGATCGCGACCATCGCCTGCTCGCCTGCGACCCGGCCGCGAGCGACTGCAAGGAGCTGCGCGACTTCACCGACACCGGCCGGAAGCCGGAAGGCGGCGACGCCAGCTTCTTCGAGCGGTTCGAGACCGGCGTCGAGAAGCAGGACATGCGCTTCGTGGTCACCGCCGAGCGCGGCCGCAGGCTCGCGACCTCGAGCGTCATCGTCGCCACCGCGCGCAACCGCCCGACGCGCTTCGCCCCCAACGAGCTGCGCTTCGAGCGCCAGAGCCAGTTGCTCTCCTGGCCGCGTCTGCCCGACGGCGACCTCTTCGTGGTGGTCGTGGTCGACGAGAAGAACGACCTCCCCGCCACCGCCATCACCACCCGCCGCCGCTCCTGGACCTACCCCGAGTTGCAGGGCCTGGTGCAGTACTTCCACGACCCGGCGCAGGTCCGCGACCTCCGCCCCGGCGGCCGCTACCTGGTCGAGCTCTACGCCGTCAACAAGCAGGGCTGGGCGACGGTGGTGAGCAGTGCGGTGGTGAAGCCGTGAGGGAAGGGGGTTAGGGGGTTAGGGGTTAGGGGTTAGACAACCCCCTAGCTCCCTAACCCCCTAACCCCCTAACCCCCTTCTTTGCCGTGGACCTCCACCGGCCGATGCGCTAGTCCCAGCCAGCACCAAGGAGGGGCACGCCATGGATCGGCCAGCCGCGCTTCACGTCGTCCAGCTCTCGGAGCTGCCGCACGTCGGACCCAAGGGGACGGCGCGCATTCTCGCGATCAATCGCGCCCTCGGGCGCTCGCTGGCGCAGTTCTTCCACCTGCCGGCGGCGGCCTACGCCGACGAGTACCGGCTGGCGCCGGCGGCGGTCGCCTGCCTGACGCAGCACCGAGCCGCCTACGAGGAGCACTGCGCCGCGCTGGCCGAGCGCCTGCGCGCGCACGGCGGGCTGGCGCTGGTACAGGGGGAGCCCGACTACCCGCGCGCCTGGGTGCAGTACCTGTCGCAGCCGCCGCCGGTGGTCTTCGCGCTCGGCGATCCGGCGCTGTTGCAGTTGCCGGCAGCCGCGGTGCTGAACTCGCGCGCGCCCTCGGTCGACGCGATCGTGGCGACGCGCGCGATCGTCGAGCGCGCCGCCCGC
>Ga0268299_1002991_pt1 | contig 17298 bp, 7 predicted proteins | sample NOBtaG_FD_193484 | JGI IMG/M metagenome (GOLD analysis project Ga0268299, IMG submission 193484) | Activated sludge microbial communities from bioreactor in Nijmegen, Gelderland, Netherland - NOB reactor | ecosystem: Engineered > Bioreactor > Aerobic > Activated sludge | place: Netherlands...
GCAGCCGGTCGATCAGTTCATTGACGCCGCCGCCATTGCGGATGATCGCCAAATCCTGATCCAGAATGGTCTCACTGGAACCCCGCGAGAAACGGCCTTTGGCATTGGCGGACAAGGCCCAGTAGCGCAACTGCTGCGCCTCGTCGTTGCTCAGCGCATAGTCGCGGCTGTGTCCGAAATACGCCAGTACAACCAGCAGGAAGGGCGACGACAGCAGCGCCGGGCTATCGATGCCCAGGTTGCTCCGGGCGAAGTTGAGCGCGAATTCCATTCCCTCGCAGGCTTCTTGCCATGCCTTCTGCAGCTTCTCCACACTAAGGCTGGCGACGATCTGGAACCGCGATTGACCGGTGGCAAACGCCATCAGGTTCTTCAAGTGCAAGCCGAGATCGAGGTCAAAGCCCGTGTCTGCGCAGGCTTTCTGAAAATCCTGGAATGTCTGCAGCGAGTGCCGCCACTTGGCGGTGATCTGCGCCAGCGCCAGGTCGGAACTGCGCAGCTTGGCGCCCAATGAATTCACGCGAACGAAGATTTCCGTGACCTCGTCATATGAAAGCGTGCGCTCCAGTACATCCATCCGGTAAACGTACTTGCGGATGCCTCGCAGCCGGGCCAGGCGCTGGCTGTACTTCTCGTAACGCGGATCGTCAAAACCACTGACGCCGGCACGCTTGAGGAACGGCGCATCGTTGTCGGTCTTGAACACGTCCGATACCTTCACCCACTGCGGCAGCTGCTCCAGCTTGCGGGTTGCCACCACGAAGGTCATCTTGTTGAAGCGCTTGAGCAGTTCGTCCTCGGTCGAGTCCGTCTCGTCACCGATCAGTTCGCCGTCCTCATCGAAATCCTCCTCATCGCCACCGTTTTCTTCCACTTCGGTCACAACCGCCAGTTGGTCGGGATGCTCGAGGTTGAACAACAGGTCGATGGGCCGACGACGGCCGCGCACCGACACCGGCTCGCCGCGAATGACGGCCGAGAGTGATGTCAGACGCTGCTGACCATCCAGCAGAAGCCGCGTGCTTTGGTAGGGGTTCGTGCTCTGGCTGACCGCGAAATCCTGCAGCGGCACGGCTTCATCCGTTTCCCAAAGCAGGATGGCGCCCGATGGGTAGCCGCGATACAGCGAGTCCAGCAAATCGCGCACCCGCGTGGAACGCCACACATACTGGCGCTGCATTTCCGGCAAGCGCAGCTCGCCGCGCTCGATCATGGAAACCAGTTCTTCAACGCTTGCTTCGGCCTTGGCCATGCTATTTCCTCGATCAGGATGCGAGCAGGAAGCGCTCGCGGTGCCATTGCAGATAATGCAGGTGCTCGCGGGCCAGCCAGCGCAGCCTCATGCCCGGCTGAATGCCAAGCCCCTGCAGATCGCCTGCGGACAGGCGGGCGCTGGTCAGCAAGTGCCCGGTATCGTCGAAGCTGATCAGAAAGCGATCAAACAACGCATCCAGATTGGCCACCAGCAGAAAACCGTTAAAGGCATCCAGCCGCTCGGCATCATCGGCGCACTCGGCCCAGGGTTTGGCATGGCTGGCACGCAGCACCTCAGGCACATTGATGCCGGTTACCGCACAGGCACCACCCCAGTAAGCGAGCAAGGCATCGCGGTAACGCGCCTGTCCCACACGCTGGCGCACCAGGCGTTCGACTTCCGTGCCCCGGGCTTCGGCAGGCATCGCTTCCACCGCTTGCGCCACGGCAGCGTGGTAGTCGCGCACCGCCTGGTTCGGCAAGGCCTGCGACAGACTGGCTGCACGGCGCAGCAGGGCGGCCAGATCAGCCAGGGTAGGAGCACAAAACACATCACCAGCGGCGGACCAGGGCTGGAAGCTGCGCAGCAACTCCGGCAACAGCGCGGGCGTGGCCGGCTGAAAGCGCACTTCAAAGCCTTCGGCCAATGCTGTCACCACTGCCTGACTGCGATGACGGGCCGAAGCCAGTGTCACCGCATCGCCAGCCGGCGATAGCACGTGCTCGAAGCCATTGTCGTGGCCGGCTTTTTCGATGAGGGTGCGTTGTAGAGGGTTCATGTCTGAGTCCAATCCGCCCGGTTCCACTCGATGGTGCGCTTGCGCCAATGGGTATCGATGGCTTGGACAAAATCCGGGTGTACCAGCTTGGCGCGAGCCTCGCACCAGTCGATCGATTCCCGCCTCACTACGACGCCTTCCAGCGGTTGGACGGCGCGATAGCGGCTATGTGTATCCATGACCAACTGCTTCGGTGCCGCCAGGGTGGTGCGGTCAATCGATACCCGGGGCACGGTGGACAGTCCATCGAGCATTTCCTCGACGACCCCATCGCCGGACAACAGCGCCTGCGCTTCGGCGGGCGACAACACCTTGACATCGCGTGGCATGTCGTCCTTGGCCAGCCAGGCCAGGCCAGGTGCGGGGTGGAGGGGAAGCGGAAGAAGTCAGGCATCGCCAGCTCCCCTGCCCGGGTTTCCGGCTGCTTGTCTGGATGGTGATCCGCAGCTATAATCGAAGCACTCATCAGCCCAAGGCTGAAGGAGCTGGGCCAACGCCGTGTGCGTTGGCCTTTCTGTTTTCAGCGCATTCATCTCAGCCGTCTCTGCCATTTCTTGCGCAAGGTGCGGCGCTTGCTTTCATAGTCCACCCAGTAAGCAGTGATCAAGCGTCGTTGACCATCTGGATAGCGTTTCATCACGATCACGTAGTCCAGCGCCTCCAGCCAGAGGTAGGTTCTGACATCGCCGTCACCCTCTTCGTAATCCCACGCCTTGACCTCTGGCGCACCAACGTTGTCGAGCATGGCGCGTGCCCAAGGCAGACGCTCGCAACGCCGGAAATCAGGCAAACGGTTGCCAGAACGGGGCGGGTCTTCACGCTCCACAAGGTGCCAGAAAATCAGTTCCTTGCCGCGATCACGCTCGGGGAAGAACCAGACCCTGTAGCCCTGATAGAGAGCGGGATTGTCGATGAAGTCCCGCCGGAACAACGCGTATAACTCCTCCATGACCTCTTCGCTCCAGGGCGACATGGGCCACAGCGGCGGCAACCAGTACGGATGGCCGCTCATGCTCACCCTCCCTGGCGTGGCTGAAAAGGGAACACGTTGAACTTCTGCTCACGCAGTGGTGTTTCCACCAGCAAGCTGCGAGCTAGCCTGGTCTCCAGCCGCTCGATCACCGCCAGTTTTGCCGCATTTCCGTGCAGTTCCCGATGCCGGTATGCCAATGCCCCAGTGAAGTAATCGGCCAGCTGCGTCAGCTCCATCTCGTGAGAACGGACGTTCTGGATATGACCGATCATCTCGCTGGTGAAATCGAACACGTTATTGCACAACACCTCGCGCAGTTTCTGCAGGCGCTTTCGGCTGCGCGTATCCTTGATGTCCAGATAGATCGCATAGCGCCTATTTGGTGAAAGAATCTTGCTCAGCAGCGAAAACTGCATCTTGTAATAGAACAGGTCGGGATCACCCTCATTGAAAGCGTTGTGATCCAGTGTCTGCTTGTTACGCACTACCACGCCCCGGTAATGCAGCGCTTCTTCAGCCAGAAACCAGTCCACGACCTCCAGATAAAACGACTGGCGGGAGACAGAGGTTTTGGACCACTTCAATTCACCTCGAGCACGATGCCGAGCCTTGATGTCACGAAGTTCACCTGCAAGCCGCTTCGCTTCACTCTTGGGGCACCAAACGGCCCCCAGCACCATGACAGGCTGCCGATCATTGGGCAGATGACAGGACTCATCGCAGTAAACGTTGTAGAGCTCGGGTTGTTCCACGCTCATACCAATGCTCCTAGATTGATTCTGTCCCATGCCTCCAGCACCAGCCTTTGCGTGCGGTATTCACCATACTCACGAATTTCTTTTTCCTTGAGCACGCGGAAGGTTTCGCTGGGGTAGTCGTCGCCCATGACGTCGGCGGGGTCGAGGATGTAGCGCAGTTCTTCCTCGGTGAGGCCGTAGAGTCTGGCGTAGTAGGCATCGAGTTCGGCGCGCAGGATGGCGCGGCGGTCGGGGTCATAAGGGAAAGGGGTGAGCGGCGAGCGGCGGATGGCCTCGGGGGTGCCGGGCTTCCAGTCGCCGGTTTCCGTTTTCCATGCGCTCACCAACTCCTCGGCCCAGGGCTGCAAATCCCGGGCGGTGTAGGTCAGCTCCAGTACGCGAGGGACGATGAAGGCGAGGTCGGCTTCGGTGTAGCGGTCTGGTGGAAAGACAGGCAACTGCTTGGGGATATAAAAATTAAAATTTGCCCCACCGATTTTCTGCCTAGCAACGAAATCAAAAACCAAAGAAGAAATATTCATCAAAAATGCAGCTACTTTGCCAGCTGCTATTGATTCAGATGTCTGCACAAGGTGGCAACTGTTTCCGACGCCAGAAAAAGGCATAACGGTGCCAATCACACTTCGCTCATTCGTCGCATTTGTAATACCTCGCCACCCCATCAACCACTGCGGGCAGGCGGCCTGCAGCCAGCGTTCGGCCAGGTTGAGCACGTCGGGTTCGTCCGCCAGCGGGGCTTCCGGCGCCGGCAGATGGCCGTAGTCGGCGGCGAGCGCCAGTACGGCGTGCTCGGCGTCTGGGTCGGTGGCGTACCAGGCGGTGGCGTTGCGGGCGCCGGGCGTGTAGGGCTGCACCCTGGCTTCGCTTTCGGCGGGCAGGTAGTCCTCATTCAGCGGTTGCAGACATGGGGGGTTATCCCCGACGAAGCCCAGTGATGTGGGGGCGATGGTGCGTGCATAAGGATGCTGGGCGACAAAGGCTTTCCATGCAGGGTAGATGCCCATGCCCGGATGGGTGCGACGCTGTTCGGCCAGGTAGCGACCGAACAGCAACTGGGTGACACACAGCACGGCGGCCTGGGGGTTGCCGTCCTTGAGGGCCTTCATCAAGCCTTCGGGCAGGCGGGCGACGCGCAGCCAGACTTCGCGGGCTTGCACCCAGTAGCGCGGGGTGACGGTGAAAGCCGGGTCGGCCTTCTCCGCCGGCGTGACATCACGGCTGTTGCCGTCTGGCGTGTAGGTGGCCCAGCGGTGGTCGAACTGGTGGATCAGTTTGGCTTCGTACAGCGGCAGGCGGTCGGGGGCTGGCTCGGTCTTGAACAGATGGCTGTCGTTCGACATGTGGAACATGGTCATGAACGAAATACCCCACGGGTTTTGCGCGGGTTCCACCACCTTGGCCTGCTTGCCCTCGCCTGCGATCACGGCATCGCGCATCAGCACCGGGGCGGCGCGGTAGAGCTTCTTGGTCAGCTCCGCGTCGCGCTCGCTGCGGAACACCGGGCAGGTCAGCGTGTTGGGGTTGATGAGGCGGAATTCCTCAGGCGTGAGGGTGAAACGGCGGCGCGGGTCGGCCAGTTGGCTGACCTGGGTGGCGAAGCAGACGAATTGTGCCTGTTCCGCCGCACCCAGGGTGAGCAGGCAGAACTTGTAGCTGCGGTGTACCGAGGGGAATACCGCCTCGCGGTTCTCGATGTCGTACAGGCTGACCAGCCGCCGGTTCTGGGTGATGTGCCCGAAGTAGGCCTTGGTGCTGTCGTCGGTGGCGATGCCGGTGGGCACGATGAATCCGGCGCGGCCGCTATCGGCATGGATTTGCAGGATGGTTTCGGCAAACAGCGCGTAGGTGTTCACATCGCCCACGCCGGTCAGCGGGTAGCGGCCGCCGTCGGTGCCTTTCACATGGGCGAACACGCTGGCGGCTTCCGCCGTGCGGCGGGCGATGACGAATTCGCGGTAGAGGCGTTTTTCAGCTTCGTCCTCGTGCGTTTCGTGGGCCAGGTCAGGGTACAGGTGGCATGCCAGCATGCCCTCGCTGAGCCACTGGATGCGCTGGGCGCGTTCGGCCTTGTTGCGGGCCTCCGCCACGTCGCGGTGGCGGGTGGCGAAGAACTCTTCCTCTTGCAGCTTGATGCGCTCCCACGGCGGATTGCCCAGCACACAGTCGAAGCCGCCCTGCGCAAACACCTGCGGGAAGGCCAGCGGCCAGTGGAACACGCGGGCCTGTTCGCAGGCCGCGCGTGCGGCGGCGATGGGCGCGGCGTGCTCGGTCTGGGCGCGTTGCGGGCCGGTCAGCAGCGCATGCAGGGTGATGCTGGTGGGCACGGTTTCTGCCGTGTCTTCCGTCTTGGGCAGCAGGTAGGCGCCCACCAGCGCATCGGCGGCGTGGGCCAGCGGGCTGTGGGCAGATTCTTCCAGAAAGCGGCGCCAAGCCTGTTCCTTGGCGGCCACCTGCTCGGGGGTGTCGGCGGGCAGGGTTTCGATGGCGCGCAGGGCATCGAGGCCGCCGCGGTTGTCCACACCCAGCAGCATCTGTTTTCGGTTCAAATCCTTGTCTATTTGCTTGAGACCGGCGGCGTTGGCCTTGGCCAGTACCTTGCAGACGTCCTTGTCGTCGCCGCTCAAGGGCTTGAAGGCGTCCTTGGCGATGCCTTGTTCGAGCACGTTCAGGTCAGTCAGGCCCAGCAGGGCGTCGCCCACTTGCAGGTGGTGGTCAAGAAAGCCCAGCGGGCGGCCTTCCTCGTAGCCTTCGAGCCACAGCGCCATGCGCGCCAGTTCGATGGCCATGGGGTTGCGGTCCACTCCAAAGATGCAGCGGGTCACCACCTCGCGCAGGGCATGGCGGTAGTCCTGCGGCTGGATGGCGCCTTCCTGCCCACCTTCGAGACTGCGCAACTGGGCCAGTTTTTCGGCCAGACGGCGAGCGGCGGCGAGCAGGAAGTGGCCGCTGCCACAGGCCGGGTCGATGACGCGGATGGCCAGTAGCGCCTCGGTGGGGTTGGCCGGGTTGGCTGCCAGACGCTGTTCGATGACGGGGTCGAGCGCGCTCCTGATCAGCTCCTGCACCAGGCTGTCGGGGGTGTAGTAGCTGCCGGTGAGCTTGCGGGCGTTGCCGGCGGTGCTGCCTTCCTCGGTGCGGCCGACGAAGCCGAAGGTGCGGGCGGGCAGGTCGATGGCGGGCACCAGTTCCAGCAGGCTTTCGTAGACACTGCCCAGTTCTTCCGGGCCCATGTTGCGGTAGTCCACCGGCACCAGGCTGTGCGCGCCGGCCGGCTTGGCCCAGCGCAGGTGCTGCAGGGCGGCCAGCAGGTGGGCGTTGTCCAGGCTGGCGGCATCCAGATCTGGGCATTGCGCGGGAGCGAACAGGCCGCCCAGGGCGGGCAAGGCCAGGCGCGGCTCGCCTTGTGCCAGGCCCCGGAAGACGATGCGGATGGCCTGCCACTGGTCGTCGTGCCGGCTGCGGGCACGGCGTTTGAGGCACAGCTCGCGCAGGCGGGCCAGGGCGTAGCCTTCGGCATAGGCGCGGCGAGCGGCTTGTGCTTCGGCGCTATCGCTCCGTGGGTGCAGCACGCCGCGCTCTTCCACGGTGAAGACGAAGATGAGCCGGTAGATCAGGCGCAGCAGTTGCTGGAAAAAGGCGTCCTTGCTGAGTGTGCCGTCATGCAGGGCGGTGCGCAGGGCGTGGTTGTCGGGGTGTTGCAGGAAGCCCTGACCGAAGGTCAGCAGCGCCTGCTCGACGCCATCGCGCAGGCCGTCGCGCACGCGGGTGCCTTCTTGCTGGCCTTCGCTGCGCCATTGTTCCCAGATGCAGGTTTCAGCTCCTTGTACACGGTGACCGGGCGCACGACTGGCATGCAGCAGGCGCCAGACGTTGGCGAATTCGGCGTAGCGCTGGCCACCCAGCAGGTCGGCCAGATCGACTTCGAGAAAGCTGGGGCGGGTGAGGCTGGAGGCGTCGCGCAACAGGCGCAGTTGCTTGCCGTTGCTGACGATGCCCCAGAGGTGGTCGGTACTGGCGTTGAGCAGCTCCTGCATGGCCTGGAAGGGGGCCTTCCTGCGACTGCCGCCGCCCTGCACGGCAAAGTGCGCGTCGGCCTCGTCCAGCCCCAGGGAATACGGGGCAACGAGTACGGGCAGGCTGCCGTTCGTCAGGCTGACGGGGTAGCGCAGTTCCCCCACCGACTGTGCCGAAGTGGCTTGCAGGGTGGCGTAGCCGAAGGCATCGCGCAGCAGTTCGTGCACGAAAGCGGTGGTGAGCTGGGCGGCATCGACGTCGGCGCGCTCCATCTGCGCGGCGAAGTGCTGCCACTGGGCGCAGGCGATCTGAAAGGCGCGGCTGTATTCGTCCTTGAGCTTGACGCCCTTGGGCGTGCCGTAATCGGCCTCGCTCTGGGCGCTGGCGCGGCCCTGGGCGGCTTTTTCCAGTTGGTCGGGCAGAAACAGACCACCTTCGAGCTTGAGGGTGGGCAGATCCAGCGTGGCCTGGGTCTTGCGGATGCGTTTCATGTTATTCGTCGGCCTTTGTAACAACTTCCCAATAGCCGCCCTTGGTGGGGCCATGGCGGCGTAGCTTGCCGGTGCGTTTGAGCTGGTTGAGGTGGTACTTGACACCGTCGGGGCTGAGCCCCGTTACCCGCGCCAGCTCGACGGTCGTGATGCCTGGCTGGCTGCGCAGGTGTTGCAGCAGGATTTCTTGGGTAGTCCTTGGTAGTTCTTGGGTAGTTTCTTGGGTAGCCTGCGGTAGTTCCTGGGTAGTTTTCAGGCTGGTTTCCGGTCTGATCGCGGGTGCATCTTGCGAGGCATCCAGCGCGGATGGCCGGTTGAAACGGGTGATGAACAGACCGCCAATTTCGTCAAAGCTGGTGCTTGGGGCATTTTCCAGAATCAGCGGCACGCCCCGCCCCCAGGCTTCCACCAGATGAATGCGGCGCAGCAGTTCGGCAATTTTCGGGTTGCGGCGACGGGAGATGTTGCCTTGGCGTATCTCGTCAAACGTCAGGCCGCCGTAGAGCTTGCCGGGGCTGCGGATTTCCAGCCGGTCCCGGAACACGGCGACCTGAACGAAATCCGGGTCACGCCAGTCGCGGTGGCAGAAGGCGTTAACCAGTGCTTCGCGGATGGCTTTGAGGGGAATTTCTGGCACATCCACGCGGCGCAGGCCTTCCAGCCTCATGCCGATGTGGATGTTTTTCAGCGCGTATTTTTCGGCTTCTTCGATCAGTTCGAGGATGTCGCCATCGAAATCGTGGCGGTCGATGATGGTGGAGCTGGTGTGGGTGGCAAATACCGCGCAGCGCAACTGGATGGGTGCATCGGCAAAGAACAGTTTGGCGGCGTTGAGGGGTACCCCCTGACGTAACAAGTCGAGCTTTTCCAGGGCGCTGGCGGCGCTGTCTGGCGGCAGGTCGGCGAGCGCAAGGAAGCGGCTGATTTTCTCGGGATTCAGTTGTTCCAGTGTCAGACCGCTGGGTTCGTTTTCCCAGCGCAGCGCATCCTGGTTGTTTTGCAGGATGAGATTCTTCAGTTCGCTGGCGCTGAGTTTTTTGTCTTCATCCGCCACCCGCATGTAAGCACGACCATAGGCGAGATAAGGCTGCTGCCAGCCTTCGGCCTTGATGTGCAGACAATGCTTGCCGTCGATGCGCTGTTGGGTGATGTGTGGATAGATGGCCGGTTCGATATGCGCGGTAATGGCCTGGGAGACATCACGCAGGGTCTTTTCGTTGATCTCCAGGCCTACGGCTTTGCCGTTGGGTGCAATGCCGAACCACAGCTCGGCCTGGCCGTGTTTGTTGAGCATGGCGGCCAACGAGATCAGGCCCTGCTTCAGCTCAGCCAGGGATTTTTTCAGCTCGACGGTTTCGGTTTCCGTCATGGTGAGTACCTGGTCCATCAGAGCGCATCCGGCAGCAGGACGTAAACGCCCATGACGTCGACCGGCAGACAAGGGCTGACGCTGTGGTGGCCCACGTCGCGGGCAGCGGCGCGCACGCGCTCATGGTCGGCCAACAGGGCTTGTGCGCGTTGCTCTGCCAGGGCTTGCAGTGGCTGGGGATGCGCAGCGAGAAAATCGAGCGCGGCGCGCACTTCGCGTTGCACGGCTTCTGCGGGCAGGTTGCCACTGGGCGTGCATTCGAGCAGGCGGTTCACGCTGTCATCGGCCAGCCATTGCGGATTGGCACGGCCACGCACGGCCAAGGCCACGGTCTCCTCGGCCATCATCTGGAAAGGCTCACGACGGCGCACATAGCTGAGCTGATGCCGCAAGCGCAGCAAATAGATCGTGGTGGCGACATCGACGTCGTCGGTCAGCGTGGCGGCACAACGGGCAGCCAGCGGACGTTCGCTGCTGAGTGCATCTTCCAGCAGGTGCTGCGCCAGCAGGCCTACCAGTGGGTGGCTGCGGTGCAGCTCGGCGAAGTCGATGCTTTGCGGTTTGTTGATGCCTTCGTCGGCTAGACGCTGGCGCAGGGCTTCGGGCAGATGCTGGGGCAGGAAGCGGGCCTGCTTGCGGCTCATTTCCAAGGGCGATCCGAGGCGCACGCAGGCGCTTTGCAGGAAACGCTGTACATCGGCCTGGGTGCCCAGGGCTTGTTGCTGTTTATGCCACTCTGGCAACACCTCGTCGGGCTTGATGCGGCGTTGGGCAAAGACGGTGCGGTTGGCTTTGGCTTTCTCCAGGGCGTCCTGCCACTGGGCCTGCAATGGCGCCAGTAGTTGCTCGGATTCACCGAAATCGAAACTGGCTTGCGGCGATGCCATGCTGCTGTTGCTGCGCCGCATGAGCGCGGCCTTGACCAGGGCCTGGTTGATGCGGGCTTCGTCCTCAGGGAGGGGCACCAGCACGCCCAGTTCCTTTTGGATGGTTTCGCCCTTGCGCAGGATGACGTTGAGCACGAAACCATCGACCGGGTTGTCCTGCCCGTAGAGCATGGTGCAACGGACTTCCTCGGCCTGCTGGCCGAAACGGTCGACGCGGCCTTCGCGTTGTTCGTGGCGTGTGGGGTTCCAGGCCAAGTCGTAATGGACGATGGCGGTGAACAGATGTTGCAGGTTGATGCCTTCGGAAAGGCAATCTGTGGCGACAAGGATGCGCTGCCCGGCATCCTCCATGTCTTCCACGCGCTCACGGCGCTCTTCCGGGGTGAGCTCGCCGGTGACGGCATCGACGGTGGCCGTGGGAAAGGCGGCCTTGAGGTGCTCGGCCACGTAATGGGCGGTGGCGACATAGCGGCAGAACACCACGGGGTGATAGCCATCTTCAAGCAAGGAACCGATGTGCCGGATGAGCGCGGCCAGCTTGGGATCGCCCTTCTTGCCGGAAAGGCGCTGTGCTTCGGCAATGAGGTCGTGCAGGCGGCTGGCGTCCTGCAATTGGGCGGGGGGCTCCAGGTCACTGCCCATCAGGTCGTCGGCTTCGCCATCGTGCAGGCGCTCGTCACTGAGCAAGTTGTCATCCATCATGGAGCCTTCCAGCCGCGTGGTCAGAGCCTTGACGGCCGCCGCAGGCGAAGAGGCCACACAGCGCAGCAAGGCCAAAGTGGCGTACCAGATGAGGCGGGCGCCACCTTGCTGCGTGTCCTGCTGTTCAATGGCTTCCGCCATTTCTCGGCAGTAGTCCTGCACGGCATCGAAGAACGCACCCCATTCGCCGCTGAGCTGGTAGGTGAGCTCGGTTTTCATGCGGCGGGGGAAACCCCGTCCATCCTGGGTTTCAGCCTGCCACTCGACGATGTCTTTGCGGCGGCGTTGCACAAAATGGCGGGCGAGTTCCTGACGCAGCGGATCGGAGGCCGTCATGCGCCCTTGCAGCGCTGCAAAGCGGGGATCGAGCAGCGACAGCAGGTTGTAGAAGGCGGTTTCGTCACCGGAGTGCGGGGTGGCGGTCAGCAAGATCAGGTGTCGCTGCGCGTCACGGGCAAGGCGCTGCAGCAACTCGAAGCGCAATTGCTTGCCGGCGCCACTGCTGGCGCACGTGTGGGCTTCGTCAACGATGATGCATTCGGGGGCAGCGGCAAGAAACTGTTCGCGGTGGCGTTCGCTCTTGATGTAGTCCAGGCTGACGACCACCACGGGATGATGGTCGAACAGGCGCACGCCATGTGGCAGTTCGCGTTCGATGCGCGATGCGGATGCCGAGGTCAGCGCGATCGCGTGCAGGTTGAAACGGGTTTCCAGCTCACTTTGCCATTGCTCGACCAGATGTGGCGGGCAGAGGATGGCCAGGCGGGCGATTTCGCCACGGTCCATGAGCTCGCGTGCGATCAGGCCGGCTTCGATGGTCTTGCCGATGCCGACGTCATCCGCAATCAGCAGGCGCACGGTAGAGAGGCGCAGCGCCATCAGCAGTGGCACCAGCTGGTAGCCGCGCGGCTCCACGGCGATATTACCGAAAGAGCGGAACGGGCCAGCGCCGGAGCGCAGTGTCATCCGCAAGGCATCGCGCAGCAACAGCGCGGCGGCGTGGTTGCCGGCGTGCGCGGGATCGGGCCATTCGAAGGAGGCTGGTTCGACGGGATGGAGTTCCAACTCTGGGATCAGGGCGATGCTTTCGTCCTCGGCGCCGCTCAATGGACGCAGGCGCAGCCAGTCGCGGCGGGAGTCGTTTTGCACCACCCATTCGCGGCCTCGGGCACGTACCAGGCTGCCGGGCAGAAAGTCGTGTTCAAGGGTTGTCATGTGCCTTTATTCCTTGGGGCCGAACACATCGGCGTGTGCGGCGAACTGTTGTGGCCAGTGTGAAGCGTCCGAAAAATCGAGCACCTGCCAGCCTTTGTCCTGCAATACGCTGGCGGTCTGCTCATCCACTGTGGACAGAAACACCAACGCACGAGATGCCTTGTACTGGGCTGCGGCGATGGCCGCGCCATTGTTGACGGGTACATTGACCGCATCAGGTTGTCTAGCCCCGACCTGGCGGAGTGCGGACAGCCAGACGTCGAGCAGCTCGTCTTCTGAAGTCGTTGCGGCAACGGTGGCCGGGCTGTTCGTTACGGGCTGCACCTGGGCATTGGCCAGCGCGACCAGCAGCTTGAGTGCATCCGCGTTACGGCGGTTGATGTGCTCGTGATCCGGCTGATTGAAGTAGGAGAGCAGGCATTGGTAACAGCCGGCCTCGCATTGATGATTGCCCAGTTCATCGGTCTGCTCCAGTGACGGCAGATCGTCCAGCGTCCAAACGCCGCTCTGCGGTGCGCGGTAGTGAATCAGTTGCAGCGCATTGCTGGCGACGAGTGCAAGGTCGTCGCGATGATTTGCCAGACGAGTGAGCACGCCTGCACCGCCTTCGGCCGCTTCGTAGAACAGCAAGGCACGGCGCTCATCTGCCTTGGGCAGTGGCTCGACCACCAGCTCGGATTCCTCGATCTGGAAGGTCATTTCGATGCCACGCTTGAGAGCAGCCTGCAGAGTGGCCATGGCCTCCAGCGACAGGGCATGCGAAGGCGCGAAGATCAGCAGGTTGCGATGATCTTCCACAAAAGGAACGATGCGCTGGGGCGGCACCTTTTCCAGCAAGGCATCGTCGTTGCCGTTGTCGTCTTCCGCATCCGGTGCGTCCTGCTTTCTCCAGGTGCCGGTAATGGGATTGATGTAGAAGCCCAGTTGCTCTTTGTTCTTACGCCTGCGCCAGCCGCGGTTGATACGCCAGATTTGCGCAGCAGGTGCATAAGTGAGTTCGCCCAACAATTCATCGCCCAGCCGGACTTCGGCTTTCTGCTTCTGAATCTGGCCATCGGGCCCGGGCAGGAAACGGTAGGTGGTCTGCAACTCGAAGCCCTGACGCTGACGCTCCTCGTCGTTGATGGAGATGCGCTCGGTGGCTACCGTCTCCACGGTTTCGATGCGGTAGAGCTCACGTACCCAATCTTGCTCGGTGAGCAAGGCATCACAGTTCTCGCAGCGATTGACCAGCGGCTGTTCGCCGCCCGGCTCACCGAGATGACCGTAGCCGCACTGACTGCACACCAGAGAGGCAATGGTGGCCAACTGGCTGTTGCCGGAAATGTGGTCTGTATTGCCGACGTTGAGTTTGGCGCGCACCACGCGGTACATGCGGCCCTGGTGATAGATGAGGCTGCGAGGGCCGAATTCTGACAAGGCCAGGAAACGCGGACGGCTGACCATGCTGCCTTCGTCATCCTTGCCATTGACGGTCTGACCGCCACGGGCGGGAATCCAGGCCATCAGCGGCAAGCGCGGGAAGTTGTAGCCGGGCAGGAAGCCCTGGCTGGCCAAGTAGCGATAGGTGTAGAAGTCGTTGTTCTGGCCATTACCGGATTTGAGCAACACGGCGTACTGGCGCGCGGCATCGCCGTAACGGCGCTGGGCGTTCTGGCGCTCGGTGTGCGAAGCGGTATGGCTCTTGACGATGCGATCCGCCATGTCCATCTGCTGACGCGTCGCATCGAACAGCACGCGCCAGCGTTCCAGCGCTTCGGAGAACGCCTTGGGTGCATTGGCGATGACCTGGTGTACGTAGTCAGGCGTGAACCAGGCGCTGCTTGCCAGCTCTTCCTTGAGCTGATCGATGACCCGGCAGGCACTGGCCAGGGCACGCTGCTGGACGGTCTGCGCTTGTAGCGCTTCCTGCAAGGGCTGTTTCAGTGGTTTGCCGGGCCGCTCAAGATCCAGCATGGGCGCAATGCTGTCGTCCAGCGGCACCTGGGTGCTGGCCAGCCAGACCGCTTGCAGATGGCTGTCGATCAGGTCACGGTTGGCCAGATCGAGTGTAGGTGCGCGTACCACGCCATGCACCATCTCGCTGGCATTGTGGAAGAACCACTGGTCATGCGGGCTGAGTGCCGCGCAGTAGGTGATGACCAGCGCCTGCTGGCCCGAACGCCCCGCACGGCCGCTGCGCTGAGCGTAGTTGGCCGGGGTCGGCGGCACATTGCGCAGGTACACGGTGTTGAGTGCGGAGATATCCACGCCCAGCTCCATGGTGGGAGAGCAGAACATCACCGGCAGACGCTCCAGCGGTGCTTCGTGGGCCGGGTTCTGCGCCCACTCCTGCCTGTCTTTCTCGGTGTAACGGAAACGCTGCTCCAGCAGTTGCCGGCGCGGCGCATCCACCTGGGCGGTGTGTTCCTGGGCCTCGAAGTCGAACAGCGGATGTGAAGGCTGACGCAGCAGGTCGGCAATGCCGAGATACAGGGTGCGGAAATACTGGTTGATGCGATTGCTATCGGTTTGCGGCTGATCGGCAATCAGGCACCAGTCCAGGGCGGCTGCGTTCAGGCGCCAGCCGGCGAGTTGCGAATCAATGGCATGTTTTTGCACATAACCATAGTTGCTGGCTGCCTTGAGCATGTCTTCGATCAGAACAGCCCACTCGGCATCTTTCCACTGCGCTACCTCGCTGGCGCATGCGCTGTTGCGCCAGAAGGCGACCGTCTTGATTTGCCGCAACAGTCGGGAGCGTGGGCCACCCGTCACCAGGTCGGTGCGCGGCTTGCCCTTGTATTCCGGGCGCTTGCCGAGGATGAGATAGCGGCCGGTATCGAGTTTTTCGTCGGGAGCGAAGGCCCAACGTTCATTCAGGTAGGTGTGGGCGCTGGTACGTGCCTTGTCCTGCTCAACCGGGTCGAGGTAACGGCTTTCCAGGCACAGATGGCGGCGCAGCGTGTCGAACAGTAATTCGTACAGAACTGCTCGCTGCACCGCCGTCAGTTTGTTCAAGGTGCTGTTTGCGGCAAAGATGCTGGTGTCAGCGCTAAAGGCAGCCAGGTCTCGGTACTGAATCTGCAACAGGCCAAGCTGATCCAGATTCGGATTATTGAAGCGCCAGCCACGCCGTAGATCGCGCAGCAGCCGGTAGGCAATAATGAATCGCAAGGTGCGTTGCGCTTCCTGCCGTGCCAGCCCCATGAGCTTGGGAGTGCGCAGATATTCCACCAAGGTGGCTTCATCGACCCCTTGAAAGCCGAGGGCCTTGAATACGCTTTCGGCCAGGTTTTCTTCATCAAGCTGGCCGCCACTTGCCTGTAGTGCGCCGATCAAGCCGGCACGCAGCGTCAACAGGAAAATGAAATCATTGAAGTGACCCGCCTGCAGCGCTGCATCCTGGCGGTTGTCGGTAAACCCAAGCAATTTACGCGGATCAGGTTGGCCTGGAGCCGGATCGGGAAGTGCAAACAGTTGCTGTAAGGCCGCCAGGGCAATCATGGTAGTGGCCGAAGAACGGCCTTCCCCGGACAAACTGGAGAGGCGGTTGGCATCTTTGCCGTGGGCTTCGTGTGTCGTGCCGCAGTTCAGGCAGAAGCGGAACTTTCCGGGAATGAACCAGAACTCCGTCCCGGAGCCTGTTTGTCCTTTGGCATCGACCGTGACCATATAGGGAACGGCATTCTTGTAGGCTGACTTGACTTTGGGCTCGCTTCGGCTGAGGTCGATCCAGGTTTCCGGCAGGTCTTCAAGCAGGCCACCGTATTGCTGCCCGGGCACCAGTGGGCACAGGAAGCCATAGCTGGCGGTGTCGTCTTCTGCTGCGATATCGTTGATTTCACGCGGGCTGAAGCTGACCGGTTGCTGTGCGCGCCAGACAGGCAGGTATTCCTGGCCGCAATCGCGGCAGAAATGCGTGGGGTAAAGCAGCACATTCTCTTGCTGCCGCCCGGGTGCGAAACGCTGCGCATCGAGCGTGACATGGCGCTTGCCACGCTCTTCCAGCGTGGTGAGCACCTTGCCCGGGCCACTGATGAACTGGTGCAGCTTGAACGCGAAAGGCGGCCTGCCTTGGGGCGAGCGCACATCATGGGCTGCCACCAGAAAACGTTGCAGGGCGGCACGAGCGGCTTCAGGCTGGCAGCCCGCGTCTTCGGCGAGACGGCGGCTGGCCTCTTCCAGCGTCATGGGTCTCGCACGCCTTGGAGGCTCGTCCGCAGGCAGTTCGATGCCCAGATTCAATTCCACCCAGATGGCCAGCGGATCATTGCGAAACGCGTCAAAGTCAGCCCAAGCATCCTGATTTCGTGAAATTGTTGCCGGCAGTTCGGTGCGGATGGCGTTGACGTCCTTGAGCGGGTTAGTGACGCGCTCCAGTGTCTCGCCTATGACGTCATGCTCGCTGATCCGGGTGCCAAACAATTTGCTGGCTACATCAGCAACCACGCGGTTGCGGTCGGCTTGGCTGCCTGTGCTGGACATGGTGGCTGATGTGCCGATGCAGACCAGTTGCTCGGCTTTCAGGCGCTCTCGCAGGCGACGCACCAGCAAGGCAACGTCCGCCCCTTGACGGCCACGGTAGGTATGCAACTCATCCAGCACCAGGAACTCAAGTCCCTCGCAGTGTTCCACCACGCGCCGATCCACTTCGTCGAAGCGCGTGAGGATGTACTCCAGCATCATGAAGTTGGTAAGCAGGATATCGGGTGGATCATCCGCAATAGCAGTGCGTTCCGCCTTGCTTTCCTGGCCGGTGTAGCGTTTGACGGTGAAGGGATGAAGCTCTGGCGCATAGCCATGCAGAAACTTGTCGAGTTCTTCCAGCTGGCTGTTGGCCAGGGCATTCATCGGATAGATGACAATGGCCCTGG
>Ga0268299_1002992_pt1 | contig 17284 bp, 13 predicted proteins | sample NOBtaG_FD_193484 | JGI IMG/M metagenome (GOLD analysis project Ga0268299, IMG submission 193484) | Activated sludge microbial communities from bioreactor in Nijmegen, Gelderland, Netherland - NOB reactor | ecosystem: Engineered > Bioreactor > Aerobic > Activated sludge | place: Netherlands...
TCCCAACCCGACCGCCGGAACCTGCGACCAGGACAACGACGGCCTCACCAACGACGAGGAGACCACCGCCGGAACCGACCCGACCAATCCCGACACGGATGGCGACGGGCTGAACGACGGCGAGGAAGTAACCGGCACGGACGACCCGGGAACGCCGCTCGTGGCAACGGGCGCCAGCGATCCGACCGATCCCTGCGATCCCAACCCGACCGCCGCGACCTGCGACCAGGACAACGACGGCCTCACCAACGACGAGGAGACCACCGCCGGAACCGACCCGACAAACCCCGACACGGACGGCGACGGCCTCAACGACGGCGAGGAAGTGACCGGAACGGACGACCCGGGAACGCTGCCGGTTGCTACTGGAAGCAGCGACCCGACCGATCCCTGCGATCCAGCACAACCTGGTGGTTATACTGGCTTTGACTCGCAAAACCCGATTTGGGCAGCAGCCGACTGCGACGGCGACGGTATCACAAACGGCGACGAATACGACAACGATACCGATCCATACTGTGCTGAGATTAGTTTTTCCGCCACCGATGCAACCTGCGTAGGCATGAGCAACGGCACGATCACAGCCACCTTGGTGGCGACAACTGGCCCATTTGATTTTGACTGGAACAACAACAGTTTGGATATTACCGGCGTAACCGGGTCCACTTATACCTGGATGAATTTGGCGGCAGCCACGTACACCGTGACGGTCACATACGGAAATCAATGTTCCGCAACCGCTTCGGCTACGGTTGGAGAGGGCGAGGACATTGACATGACCGACCTGACGGATATTGGCCCGCTTTGCCCGGGCACCACCGTTTCGGCAAAACCCTTGGTTTCCACGCCGTCCGACCCGAACACCCAGTTTGCCTGGAGCGGCGGTGCAGGCGCAGGCTTGCCCGATGGAAATAGTACCGGTCAAAATCCGGCAATACCCGGATTTACCATCGGTGCGACTTCGGGTACCTGGACGGTAACGGTTACGGCCACATTGGGCCAATGCTTGGACACCGAAACCTTCGAGATCGAAGTGGGCAGCAAACCGGATTTCACGGTTTGTCCGAACAACTTGACGGTCAATACCGATGGCGAAGTATGTACGACGACGCAGAATTTCACCGCTACGGCAACTGGTGTTCCCGCACCAAACATAGCCTATACGTTCACAGGAGCAACCACCGGAAGTGGATCCGGTACCGGAAGCGGCTCGACATTTGGCCTCGGTGTTACCAACGTGCGCATCATTGCGACAAATACCTGCGGGGCCGATACCTGTTCGTTTACCATAACGGTGGAGGACAACGAGAATCCCGAAATATCCTGTCCGGACGATGTGACTGTTTCCTGCAACCTGCCGCCTGATCCCTCGGGGGTTTCGGCTGCTGACAATTGCTCGGTGGAATCGGTGGAATTTGTACACGACGTATTTCTGGATCCGCCTTCGGCTTGCATGACCGGGCGCAGGGCCGTGCGGACCTACAAGGCCACTGACGCTTCGGGGAACACCCGTACCTGTACGCATCAGGTGACGCTGATTGATGTTACAGCCCCGAACTTTTCGTATGTCCCGGCCAACGTGACGGTGCAGTGCAACAGCATCCCGGCACCGGGAACCCCGGTTGCCACGGACAATTGCGGCGGTTCGGCAACGATCGTGTACAACGGACAAACGGTATCCGGCATGACCTGCCTGAATTCGTACACGCTGACACGCCAATGGACGGCTTCGGATCCTTGCGGCAATACGCGCACGGCTACACAGCGCATCACGGTCATTGACACTCAAAAGCCGGCGTTTGTGAATCCGCCGGCCAATGTGACTGTTCAATGCGATGCCATCCCAAGCGCGACATTGCCGGCTGCCACCGACAACTGTGATACCGAGGTAGCCATCACGTACATCGGCCAGACCAAGACCAACGGCGCCTGCCCGAACGCGTTCACCTTGACCCGCCGGTGGGTGGCCGCCGACAACTGCAACAACACGGTTTCCATTTCGCAGCGCATCACGGTGGTGGACAATGGGAAACCGGCAATCACCGTGCCGTCGAACGTCACCATTGCCTGCAACGACCCGATACCGCCCGTGGGCACACCGACGGCAACGGACAATTGCGGCGGCAACGTAACGGTCGTTTACCTCGGCCAAACAACTGCCAATGCCAGCTGCCCGGGCCAATACGACCTGCGCCGTACCTGGCGCGCGACCGACGTTTGCGGAAACAGCACTGCCGCTACACAGGTTATTTCCGTGCGCGACATGGCGCCGCCGACCTTCGTTTCGGTGCCGCAAAACACGACCATCGAGTGTGTGCAAGCACCGCCTCCGCTGGGCAACCCGGTCGCCACGGATGCATGCGGGGGGTATGTGAGCATCACCTACCTCGGGCAGGTGCGCACCAACGGCAACTGCCTGTACAACTACACGCTGACGCGCACCTGGCGTGCCACCGATCTGTGCGGCAACGCTACCACGACGGCTCAGGTCATCAACGTGCAGGATACGCATGCGCCAGACTTCGTCAACCCGCCAGCAGATGTGACGGTGACCTGCGCGCCCGACTGCGTGCCGCCGCCGCTGACGCTCGTGGCCATAGACAATTGCGGTTCCGTTACCGTGACCTTCCAAGAAGATCAATCGCCTGGCGATTGCTCCACCGGATACACCGTGTCGCGCACCTGGACGGCCACCGACCAGTGCGGAAACACCAAGCAGCACACGCAGACGTACACCGTGTTGCCCACGCCCAACTTCGGGCCGAGCAATGCGCCGGGCACGCAAAGCATGCGCACCACCAAAGTGTCCACACCAGTACAGAATCGCGACCAGAACGACGAACTCAAAACCCAAAACTCAAAACTCAAAACTGTCTCCCTGGCGCCAAACCCGACAACGGACTGGGTCCGCATCGGCCTGAGCGACTTCGAGGGCGAAACGGCCATGGTCTCGATCTACAACGATCTGGGCAATTTGATCTGGGAGCAACAGACACTTGGCGGCGAAACGGTGCAGGTGAATTTGCGGCAGAGCGGCGCTACGGCGGGCATGTACACGGTTTTGGTGCAAACAAACAACCAAGTCGTAACCAAGCGACTGATATTGCGCGAATAAACGAGCAAACGTATTTTTCAAGACCATCGGCGACAAACCGAGATTAGAGCGTGGATTACCGTGAGCCGTCCCGAAATTCGGGGCGGCTCACATTTTTTAGAGAATAGTATCGAACTTTGTACATCGAACACTATTCCCAACCTTTTAAATACGACATCATGAGCGCACTCGGCTTAAGCAGCAGAGGATTCAAAATCGGGAGCTGTATGTTCGGAAACCACGGCTCCAAAATGGGCAGCGTCAAACAGATCGTGCACGACGGCGACACGGTGGATGCCCGTTTGAACGACAACATCGGCATTCGATTCCTTGGCATTGACTCGGCGGAGGTGAGCATCCCCCTTCCCGGCTCCACGTTCGTCAGCCTGAAGAACGACCGCTGGGATACGTTTTTTACCTCCGGGCAATGGCGAACGGGCCTGAACTTCGATGCCGGGCTATTGCAACACCTCGACGAACGCATCGGCAACGGCCACGATGTGGCGCCCAACCATGCCCGCCACGCCGATCGCGCCCAGCGCGCACTCGAAGAAACGATCCAGAATGATCTGAACCTGAGCGGGAAAAAAGCCGCCGAGTTTGTCATGTTTATGGCCTTCGCCCATGAATTCCTCGACGGGACGGGGCGCCTGCTCTGCTACCTGAACAGCGCCGACACCAACTTCGACGACCCCGCCGTGGCCGAAGCCGTGACCAAACTCAGTTATAACGAACGCCAGATGGCATCCGGCGCTGCCCTGCCCTACTTCATCTGGCCCAACATCCAACCCTTCCTGCTCGGAAGCCCCTTTGCGCCGGCCAATATTCGTCCCGAGACATTTTGGAAAACCGTGAAGGGGAGTTCCAAACTAAAAAACGCCCGCAAGAACGTGCTGACCGCCCGCAACGCCGGCAAAGGCGTTTTCGATCCTGCCGACCCGCTGCGCCTGGAGCCGTCCGAACTGCGGTTTATCAGCCGCCGAAAACCGCCCACCCGCTACGTGATTGACCTTTCCAAACCGGGCGACAACCATTTGCTGGCGCCCCATAAGTATTTCCAAATCCCCAATCCCGAAGACCGGCTCTACGTACCTGCCGAATATGTGCTTTTATTCGAACACCTCGGCTGGGCAGTGGAGGGGGTTTGAACAGGGCGTTTGTTTGGCAAAAACTTTAGCGATACTTTTGCAAAAAATACGAACATGACAGCGGCGGCCATTCAACAACGAAATCAAGGTGCACCAAACGGGAAAACCAGGCCCATATCCTGGAACGAGTTTCAAAAACGTTATCAGGATCGGGAAGACGGCAACAAATACGAATGGGTCAATGGCACGGTCGTAAAATCCAAACAAATGGACTATACCCAATTTTACATCGTGCAAAACCTGCTTCGAACCTTCGAGACCTTGCATAGTGCCGGAAAAGCCGCCGGGATGCTTGTCATGGAAGGCGATATTTTTTTCGGCCCCAACCACCGCCGCCCAGACATAGCCTACCTGACCGTCGAACAAATCGCCCGAACGGCGCATGGCGAAAACCAGGTTCCAAACTTTGTCATGGAGGTCATCTCCACCCATGACCAAGCCAACCTGATCCACCAAAAAATGGAAAACTATCGGGATGCCGGCGTGCAGGTAGTCTGGCATATTTTTCCTTTGATCGGACAAGTCCATATTTACTCGGGCAAAAAATTGAAACAGATGCTGGTCTGCCAAGGCGAGGACCTATGCTCGGCCGCCCCTGTTCTTCCTGCATTCGCGCTTACCGTATCCCAGATGCTCCAAAAACCGCCCAAACCGGCCTGATCGTTCTGTCATTTCTAAACCGATCTATATGAAAAACAACCTTTGCTTCGCCCTTCTTCTGATACTTGCCCTTGCCGCCTGCGGTGGCAAAAAGGAATCATCCACCACCACATCCGTCGAGCAGCCAACCACGCCTCAGGAGGCCATAAAACAGGTCGAGAAGGCCATGAAACAGACCGCCGACCAGCAGCCCGTGGAACCGGTCAACTTCCGAAAACTGAAGGAACTCCTCCCCGAAAATGTCGCTGGCTACGAGCGCACCAATGCGAGCGGCGAATCGGCCGGGGCCATGGGCATCAAGTTTTCAAAAGCCGAGGGCAGCTACAAAAACGCAGACGGCCAAACCCTGCGCATCCAGATTTCCGACACCGGCGGACTCGGGATGGGCCTGATGAGCATGGCCGCCTGGTCCACCATTACCGTGGACAAAGAGGACGACAACGGGTACGAGCGCACCACGACGCTCAACGGCTACAAATGCTTTGAAAAATACCGCAAGCGAAACGAAAGCAGCGAACTTTCCGTGCTGGCCGAAAGCCGGTTCATCATCAATACCACCTGTCGCGGCTGCAGCATGGAAACCCTTCGGGACGTCGTCGGCGCCATGGATTTCAACTCCCTGAAAAACCTCGAACAATAACCACTTTGTAACAACCAACCTTTTTTTGTGAAAAAGACAATCATCTTTGTTTTCGGCCTGTGTACCCTGTGGGGCACGCAATCTTGCAACAAAAACCACGAAACGCCCGATTCCACCGTCGGCAGTGGCGTGGTGGTCGCCACCGTGGACGGGCGCGCCTGGAGCAGCCTGACCACCGTGGGTGGCGCAGACTTCAACAACGTACTCGGGACGACGACCATCACGGCCATCGCATCCGACGGGTCGTCCATTGTCCTCGCCGTTCCGTCGGGCATCTCGCTTGGCAAGGAATACACCGTTGCCGGCGGGACATTGGACGCCCAGTACAAATCCGACGCGGCAGCCACGATCGTGTATGCGGCAGTAGGCTCCTTCGGCTCGGGCACCGTCGTCTTTTCGGAAGCCACCACCCGGCGGTTGAAGGGCGCGTTCCAGTTCACCGGGATATCGAACGGCCTGCCGGACGTGGTCGTCACCGACGGTACATTCGACATACGCGAGTAGATTGACCGGATGAACATACTCAACAAACTCCGCATCCGCCCGCCGCACACATTGCTGTGCGTGGCCGCGCCGACGGGTTTTCAACAAATGCTGGAGGCAAACGCTGGCACCTGTGCATTTGTCAACGACCCGGCACAGCCCTTTGACTCGGTGCATTGGTTCGTGAAAACCCGAGCGGAAGTGGATGCCGGTGCCGCCGACATCCTAAAAATCCTCCGGCCCGGCATTCCGGCCTGGGTGTATTTCCCGAAGGGCAAAAGCGGCATACAAACCGACCTGACCCGTGATGTGGGCTGGGAACCGATCCTGTCCAACCCGGACGTGCGCTGGATCAACCTGATCGCCTTCGACGATACGTGGTCGGCGTTTAGTTTTCGGATAAAAACCGAAAAAGACCGCGCCGAGGAATCCAAGTCGCAGCCCTCGCGCGAGATTTACCAGTACGCCGACTCGGCCACGAAAACGATCCGCCTGCCCGATGATCTAGAAAAACTGTTGGAACAACACCCGGCGGAAAAAGCCTTTTTTGATGCCCTGAGTTTTTCCCACAAGCGGGAATACGTCGAGTGGATTATCACCACCAAGCAGGAAAAAACCCGACAGTCCCGGCTGGAGGGCACTTTGCAACGGCTGCGAATCGGTCAGAAAAATCCTGCGGGGCGATGAAAAACGCGGCGCTGCTCCTGGCCCTTGTCACCTTAGCCCTTTCCGCCTGCATAAGTACCCGCCGCCTAGAACGACGCGCCGGCAGGGAACTGGAAAAACGGATCGGGCTATCGCCAGTGTTCGCCAAAAGTTTCACCGGGTTCGTGCTGCTCGACCCGGAAACCGGCAAAACGCTGGCCGATGTCCACGGCGACAAGTACTTCACCCCGGCCTCGAACACGAAAATCCTGACGCTGGCGACCTGCCTGGAGGTATTGGGCGACTCCGTGCCGGCGATGCAAACCCGACGCCATGTCCTGCATGAGGCTGAAAATCGCAGTGTTCTGCTCCTGCGCGGCACCGGCGACCCGACGTTTTTGCACCCGCAGTTTCAGGTCTGGCAATCCGCATTCAGTTGGTTGAAAAACAAGAGTGACACGGTGCAGATTTGGCCTCGACCGCCTAAAGTCGAGCGTTTTGGCCCCGGCTGGGCCTGGGACGATTATCCGGACGACTACTCGGCCGAGCGCGGCGTTTTGCCTGTGTACGGCAACACGGTGCATTTCACCTACGACACCGGCGGCTATGCAGTGGAGCCGTCGTTTTTCCAGAAAAACTTCGACACCACACTTTACACCGACCGGATCAAACGCCGCGAACACGAAAACCTGTGGGCGCTGCCTCCCTCCCCCAAGCCGCCGGACACCGCGCGCTGGTTTCCGTTCACCCGCCACGGCCTCGACCTCGGCGCCTTGCTGGCCGATACACTCGGCAGACCGGTGCAGGAACTGACCGGCTGGGAATACGAATTCGTCCCCGACGACTGGCACACCCACTACTCCACCCCGCTCGATACCGTGCTGCGCCGCATGATGCACCAGAGCGACAATTTCATTGCTGAGCAAATGCTGCTGGTGTGCGCCGGCCAAAAATTCGGCTTGACCCATCCGAACATACCGATCCGCTGGATGCTCGACAGCGTGCTCGTCGGCCTCCCCCAACGCCCGCGCTGGGTGGACGGGTCCGGGCTTTCGCGCTACAACCTCGCCACGCCGCAGGGGCTGGCATTCGTACTCCGAAAACTCTGGCTCGAACAACCGCACGAACGTCTGCTCGATCTGTTCCCGGCGGGCGGCGTGAACGGCACCATCGCAGACCGGTACGCAGGCGCCAACGGTCAACCCTATGTGTTTGCCAAAACCGGCGGCATGAGCGGCGTGCATTGTCTGAGCGGATACATCGTGACAAAACGGGGCAAAACGCTCGTATTCAGTTTTATGCACAACAACTTTGTCGGCACCAACCGCCCATGGAAGGAAGAGATGGGGCGGGTGCTGGAGTTTGTTCGCGACGCGTACTGAGGGGAAGGAGATGCCGGTGTCCGGTTTCTTATCTGAATCTTTAGTTTAAAAACTACGCAACGAAACAAAAGACGGTATTGAGTTTATTAGCCACGAGGTCAGCATTCTCTACTTTTCCGGCTGCCCTCTCAAGGAAGCCGGTTGTGACATCTAATAAAGGGGAAAAATGAAAAAAATTCCGATCAGACAAATCACTGCTACGCGGCAAGAACAAAGCAATGTTGGCCGGTTCAGCATCAGAGATCTGCGTACGATTCTCAATGGAAAGCGCTTGGTCCATGATCTTCACAAACACGACTTTTATTTCATCTTGGCAATAGAAACAGGTACGGGTATGCACGAAATTGACTTTGTCCCGTATGAAGTTCACAATAATACGGTGTTCATTCTGCGCCCCGGTCAGGTACACCAACTGCACTTAGAAGCCGATTGCACAGGCTATTTATTTGAGTTTGACCAATTATTTTACCAACAAAAAAACGTCAATGAAGAGCAGCGTTGGAAAAACCTCTTTGGTAGAAACTATTGCGAAGTAGAAAAAAACCGTTTTAAGAAATTGCATTCATATCTATCCATTATTTTCGAAGAATACACCGCAAAGCAGAAGGGATATCACGATGCAATTAAGGCATGCCTTGATCTTTTTTTCATTGAATATGCCCGGCAAAGTTCAAATTCAAAGCAAGTATTGCCAAATATAAACAACTACATGCAAGAACGCTATGAAGATCTGTTGATGCTACTGGATGAAAAGATTGCAGAGATCAAGAGTGCTCCACAATATGCCGCATTACTAAACCTCTCCGTTTATCAGCTGAATACCATCACCAAGGCATCCGTCGGCAAAACAACGGCAGATCTTATTAACGAACAAATCATTCTGGAAGCAAAAAGATACCTCCTGGCTTCTCATAATCAAATTAAAGATATTGCCTGGCACTTAGGTTATGAGGATGTTTCCTACTTTATCAGGTTTTTCAAGAAACACACCGGGCAATCGCCGGATGCCTTCCGGAAGAACTTCAAATGAGTCCTACTCATCTACATCTTAATCCTACCAAACGCTTTGTTTTCCAATTGACCTTTGTGGTGTGAAAAATGATCGTTCAATCAATAAAATTAAGATTATGAAGGCAAAAGCAAGGTTGTTAGCCTCTTTAAAAATTTGGGTTGTTATTTACCCCTCTATTACGTTGTTCCTGTTTTTTTTTGGCAAGGAACTGTCGGCGTTCCCATTGTACCAAAGAACATTTATACTTACCATCTCATTGGTACCGTGGATGGTATTTGTGGGAGTTCCGTTTGTTGACTTACTCATTCGCCGATTTTTATCCAAAACATCTGTTGAACAGGATTGAAAACTGAAGGTATAATTAAACGTAAAAACATGAAAGCATTTGTCAGAGATATGTACGGCGGGCCTGAGGTACTTCGGTTGGCGGACGCGGAGAAGCCGACCTTGAAGGACGACCATATTCTGGTCAAAGTGTTTGCAAACTCAGCCAATCCTGCCGATTGGCATATTCTTCGGGGCAAACCTTTTTTTGCACGCTTCACTTTTGGATTATTCAAACCAAAGGACAAGGTTCCGGGCACTGATTTTTCTGGCGTAGTGGAGGAAGTTGGGGCAAATATTGGGACATTTAAAGTTGGGGACCGTGTTTTTGGAGAAACACTAAAAGGCGGTGCTTTTGCTGAATATGTATGTGTGCCAGCAAACGTTTGTGCTGTTATGCCCGAAGGGACGGATTTCCCCGAAATGGCAAGCGTCCCGATAGCCGGATTAACGGCATTGCAGGCACTTGTTACGCACGGACAACTGAAAGCAGGGGAAACAGTGCTGATCAACGGCTCTTCAGGCGGCGTCGGTCATTTCGCTGTTCAAATTGCAAAAGCTTATGGCGCAATAGTCACGGCCGTTTGTTCCAGCAAAAGCGTGGATTTTGTCAAGTCCTTAGGTGCCGACCAAGTTATTGCATACGATAAAGAAAACATTCACCAGCACAACGGGAAATACGATCTCGTGGTTGACACGAACGGCAACCTTTCGCACAAAGACTACACACGTATGGGTCAGCGGGGCGTCATGGTTGGTTTTACGACGATGGGGCACATGGTATCTACATTACTAAAAAAGTCTGTCAGCAAGTTTCCATTGGCTCAGTTTACAGCAGAGGCGAACACGAAGGACTTGCAGACTTTGGCATCGTTAATCCGGGCCGGAAAAATAAGCCCACATATTGAAAAGACTTATTCTTATACGGATATACCTGCAGCCATTTCTTTCATTGAAAATATGCGAACAAAGGGCAAAGTGGTAATGCTTTGGGAAAATGCCGCCGATGATTGATTTCCCGAGCACTTGCGCATGATCCTCAATTCCATTTTGCCAATGCTTCGGCAGCAAGTCATAAAACCACATTAACATCACGCATCAATTGACAATTATACTTTTCAAAGCATGGAAAAGGTGAATTCGAACCGAAAGCATGAAAAGATCACAGGGGTATTTTTTATTGCTGCCACAACAGCCGCCATCATTGGAGTTAAACTATACGACCCTGTTTTAAAAAACGACAATTTCCTAAGCGCTGCGAACAATGCTTCAGCACAATTAGTTTTTGGGGCCTTCTTTGAATTGATTCTTGCATGTTCTGCTGTGGGAACAGGCATCATGCTATATCCGCATCTAAAAAGGTACAACGAAAGTTGGGGATTGGGATATGCCTTATTCCGATTACTGGAAGTTGTTTTTATTCTGATCGGTGTGATTAGCATGCTGTCCATTGTGAAACTCAGCCACGAGTCTTCAAACTTACCTGAACATGTGCTTCCATCACTTCAGGCATCTGGAAACATCCTGAAAACGATATATGGTTTGGCTTTTATGCTGGGGCCTCATTTTATGCTGGGAATAAACACATTCATATACAGCACTATCTTTTATCAAACGAACCTTGTGCCCAGAAAAATTTCCGCTGTTGGAATGCTGGGGGCTGTGCTAATATTTATAGCCGCCATTTTAGAATTATTTGGCTTCATTCCACATTTCTCCGCTCAGATAATATTTTGGGCGCTTCCTATTGCTGTTTATGAAATGGTACTGGCAGGTTGGCTTATTGTTAAAGGATTTAGCGAAGAAGCAACAGGCAACAGCCGTCTCAGCAGTTGATTGGCGAATGTGAGTAGCTGGCCCGTTTCTGTTCAGGGGTTTAAATGAGAAGACCAACTTCCCAGGTTTTCAAAACCTAGGAAGTCTCACGCACTTCCCCCCTCCGCCGCGTTCATGTTTTCGATGCCCTTCAGCAGGGCATCGGCGTTGAACGAAATGCTGTGGATGCCCTCGTTCACGAGAAACTGCGCAAATTCCGGCATGTCGCTGGGAGCCTGACCGCACAGGCCGATCTTGATGCCTTTTTCTCGGGCGGTGCGGATAGCCGTGGCAATGAGCCGCATCACCGCTGGATTTTTTTCGCTGAACAAACCGCTCACGAGCGTCGAGTCGCGGTCGAGGCCGAGGGTCAGTTGCGTCAGGTCGTTGGAGCCGATGGAAAACCCGTCGAACACCTCGGCAAACTGCTCAGCCAGGAGCACATTGCTCGGGATTTCCACCATGACGTAAATTTCGAGGCCGTTTTTGCCGCGCTCCAGCCCGAACTCCCGCATGGTGGCCACCACCTGCTCGCCCTCCTCCACGGTGCGGCAGAAGGGTATCATCAGTTTCACGTTGGTGAAGCCCATCTCCTCGCGCACGCGCTTCATGGCCTTGCATTCGAGTGCAAAACCATCTTTGTACAGCGGCGAATAGTACCGCGAAGCGCCCCGGAAACCGATCATCGGATTTTCCTCCACCGGTTCGAACTGCCTGCCGCCGATCAGGTTGGCGTACTCGTTGCTTTTGAAATCGCTCATGCGCACGATCACGTCGTGCGGGTAAAAGGCCGCTGCGATGGTGGCTACGCCCTGCGCGAGTTTGTCCACGAAATAATCCTTTTTGTCACGGTAATGCCGGGTGAGGCGGCTGATTTCGGCGCGCACCCCGACGTCGGTGATTTGCTCAAACCGCGTGAGCGCCAGCGGGTGCACGGCAATATGGTGAGTGATCAAAAACTCCATGCGCAACAGGCCGACGCCGCGGTTGGGCAAAAACGACTGTTTGAACGCCAGCGAGGGGTCGCCGAGGATGAGCATGGGCGCCGTGCGCGGTATTTGCAGGTTGGAAATGTCCTTTTCCTGCTCCGTCCAATCGGCCTTGCCGGCGTAGATGAAACCGGTTTTGCCCTCGGCACAACTGACGGTGATGAGGTCGCCGTCGTGAATTTTGTCCGTCGCGTCGCCGCAACCGACAATGGCCACCGTGCCCAATTCGCGGGCCACGATGGCGGCGTGGCTGGTGCGCCCGCCCTTGTTGGTGACAATGGCGGCGGCGCGTTTCAGGATCGGATCCCAGTCGGGATTGGTGATGTCGGTCACAAGCACTTCGCCGTTTTTCAACAAATGACCTTCCTGCGGCGAGCGCAGCAACCTGGCCCGGCCAAAAGCGATCTTTTCGCCGAGGGCAATGCCTTCCGCGAGTTGTTTTCCTTTCGTTTTGATCTGAAAAGAGCGAACAATGGTTTGTTTGCGTTTGCCGGCGTGCACGGTTTCGGGGCGGGCCTGCACGATGTAGAGTTTGCCGGAAAGGCCGTCTTTAGCCCACTCGATGTCCATGGGTTTGTCGTAGTGGCGCTCGATGTCGGCGCACCAGCAGCCCAGGGTGAGCACGTCGGTTTCGGACAAGGAAAAAGCGTCGCGTTTGTCGGCGGGGGTGGGCATGTTCACGACCGTTTCGCCGGAGCGGACGTGGTCGGCGTAGGTCATCGTCCATTCCTTTTCCCCGATTTTTTTTGAAATGACCGGGTTGAAGCCGGAGTTCAGGTGCGGTTTGAACAACACAAACTCGTCGGGGGTGGAGCGCCCCTGCACGATGTTTTCGCCAAGGCCGTAGATGCTGTCGAGTACCACAACTTGGTCGAAACCCGTATCGGGATCGAGCGTGAACGCCACGCCGGAGGCCGCGAGGTCGGAACGCACCATTTTTTGCACGCCCACGGAGAGCAGCACGTTTCGGTTGCCGAAGCCCTGGTCTTCGCGGTACTTGATGGCGCGGTCGGTGAACAGCGAGGAGAAACAGCGGTGTACGGCGCGGAGCAGTTCCTGTTCGCCGCGGATGTTCAGAAAACTTTCCAGTCTGCCGGCAAAACTGGCCGTCGGCAAGTCTTCTGCGGTGGCGCTGCTGCGCACGGCGAGGGAAATGTCGGCGCCTTCGCGGGCGCGCAGGTCCCGGTACGCCTGCCCGATGGCGGTCTCGACGGCTTTGGGCAAGGCGGCTTTCAGAATTAGAGCCCGGGCCTGGGAGCCGATGGTGTCGAGGTTGGAAAAATCGGCCTTGTCCAATTGCGCGAGCAGGTTGTCGAGCGGTGCGCGCAGGTTGTTTTCGTCCAGAAATGCTCCGTAGGCATCGGAGGTGACGGCAAAACCGTCGGGTACGAGGATACCTTTGGGCACGAGTTGGCAGAACATTTCCCCCAGCGAGGCATTTTTGCCGCCCACGAGGGAGAGGTCGCGGATGGAAATTTCGGAGAATTTTTTGATGAAGGTCGGCATGGCAAAACGGCATTTGATTGTACGGCAAAGGTGCCGGGGCGGGCCGCTTTTGGGGGTGATGCGGGTCAGGGGGCGGGGTGAGGTTGGGGTGGCGAGAGGATTTCTGAAGAAATTTTGGATATGTCTCGTCCTAAAATAACTTTACAGGTTAAGAGATAGTTCTGCTCCGGCTTTACAGGCTAAAATGACGTCCTGTGATGGCTTTACAAAGGTAAGCCCAATAAGCCTCGGAGCAGAGTTGATGTTGAAGTATTGATAGGTTTTGTTCTTTGACATAGGTTTCCAACGTTTGGCTAAAGTGCCGTTTTGGCTATGCGCTTGTACTGGTGTGAGGTAATCACAACTGGCGTGCGGCCTGGAGTGGTTGTAGTAGTACACGGCATTGTCGATCGCGGATTGAGCTTGTTCAAACGAGTCGAATGACTGGTCCAATTTCCATTCTTGTTTGAGTATTCCATTGACTCGTTCAGCCAGTGCATTTTCGTAGGGGTCGCCATTTTGCGTCATGCTGATCCGGCATTTGTTTGCGAGCAGGACGTTGACGTATGCCTGGGAGCAGTACTGGATTCCTCGATCAGAATGGTGCATCAGTTGCCGTTCGGGGTATTGGCGCTGGGCCAGGGCTTGTTGTAGGGCACTCACACAGAAGGCCGCACTCAAGGATTGGCTGAGTTGGTGGCCGACGATCTTTCGGGAGTAGGCATCCGTGATCAGCATCAGGTAGCCGAATTTGCCGCCGACACTGATGTAGGTGATATCGCTTACCCAAAGTTGTTCGGCTCGTTCGATGGACGTGCCTGCGCTCAAATTGGGGTATTTCCTGAGCCAATGCCTGCTGTCCGTGGTCGTAGCGTACTTTTTGCGGCGCCGGATGAGCAAATCATGCCGACGCAGCAAGGTGAAAAATTGGTCGCGCCCCAGATGAACGCCGTGTTGTTGCCAAGGCTCCTGCAGTATGTGCAGCAATTTGCGCCCGCCCACACCTGGTGTATATTCCGGTCCATCTGACCCCCCTGTTCCGATTTGGTCTGACCCCCCTATTCCGGACCTTTGACCCCCCTAAATGTTAGTAACGTTCTGGCCTTTGGCCCCTGAATGTTGGTAACATTCCGGAGGTCTGACCCCCCTGAAGAAATGTGGATTCATACGGATAAAATCGCCAGTTTTCCATCTAAACGATGGATTGATGGCAAAGCAAAAACGTATGGATCAGATCAAAACCTTGCTACGCAATTACCTGGCCAGCGGCTCGATCAAAGCCACTGCGCGCCAGTTGAAGGTGTCCAAGAATACGGTTCGGGAGTATATTCGACGTGCCGAGGTGTATTCGGCAGATTTATCCGTATTGCTCGAACTGGACGAGGAAGTCTTGAGCCGGATTATCCACGCCCCAGCTGGTGATCAGGCGGGCAAACGTTCAGCGGTATTCGAACAAAAGGTCGATTATTGGCTGGGAGAGTTGCGTCGGGTAGGCGTAACGCGTGAGTTGCTCTGGCAGGAATACCGGGCAGTACATGCTGATGGTTATGGTTACAGCCAGTTTTGCGAACACCTGCGTCGTCAGGTCGCTCACCGAGACCTGACACTGGCCCTGGACCATGAAGCGGGCGAAGTGCTCATGGTGGACTTTGCCGGCAAGAAAATGCACTGGGTAGACCCCTACAGTGGCGAAGAACATGCCTGCGAAGTGCTGGTGGCGGTTCTGCCCTTCTCTCAATACAGTTTTTGCATTGCGCTGCCATCGCAAAGCCTGGCTGACTTTATCGAGGGACTGAACCAAGCCCTGCTGTTTTTAGGCGCTCTTCCCAAGGTGCTGCTGTCGGACAATCTCAAGGCATACGTCAACAAGCCTGACCGCTACGAGCCTACCTTCACCCAGTTGTGCGAGCAATTAGGCGCTCATTATCAGCTTGATTTACAAGCCACCCGGGTTGCTACGCCCAAAGACAAGGCCAGCGTAGAGAATGGCGTCACACAGGTTTACCGCCGCATTTACGCGCCGTTGCGCCACGAGATTTACCACAGCCCCGAAGCGCTCAACGAGGCCATCCGGGGTCAATTACTACAGCACAACACACAGCCTTACCAAAAGAAAAGCGGGACAAGGCAATCCCTTTACGAGCAGTACGAGTTGTCTCAAATGCGGCCGCTGCCAGCCGACTTGTTTGAGATCAAAAAGATCGCGAGCGCAAAAGTCCAGCGCAACTATCATGTCTTTTTGGGCCAGGAAAAGAACTTCTATTCCGTACCCTGGCAGTATGCCGGCAAACAGGCTGAAGTGCTCTACACCAGCCGCATCGTTGAAGTCTATGTGGCCCAAAAACGCATCGCCACCCATCAGCGCCTGTCGCTGCGCGGGCCCGAATACCGCTACCAGACCCGCGAAGAACACATGCCGCGTCACCACCAGGAATGGAAAAAAGCACAAGGCTATGACGCTGCTTACTTCCTGGAACAAGGCCGGCTCATCGGCCCTTCCACGCAATGGGCTATGCAGCAGGTGCTCCTCAGCCGTATTCACGAACCACAGGCATACAACAGCTGCAAAGGCATCCTCCAACTGGCTAAAAACCATACGCCGGAGCGACTCGAACAAGCCGCAAAACGCTGTAGGGCCGCTGAAAAAGCCACTTACAGCATGCTCAAACGAATCCTCCAACTCAATCTCGACCAAGCGGAAGAAGAGCCTGTACAACTCAGTCTCGGCTTACATGAAAACATCCGGGGACCGGAATATTATCAATAACGCATTCAACATTGAAAAACACCACGCATGAAAAATGAATCACTGCAAAGCATGAAACGCCTCAAACTCTCAGGTATGGCTTCCGCTTACGAAGCGACGCTCATACTGCCTGTCAACCAGCACCCGCCTGCTCATGAAATGATCGCCACCCTGGTGGATGCCGAAGTACAACACCGCGCCCAGCGCAGAATGGAACTCTTCCTTCGAACCAGTAAATTGCGCTACCGCGCTACTTTGCCGGACGTCCAGTGCTCAGAAGATCGAAACCTTCAACCCGACAAACTCGCCTCTTTGGCCGATGGGGCCTACCTGACCCGCGCCGAAAACATCCTCATCACCGGCGCCACCGGTTGCGGAAAATCCTTCTTCGCCTGTGCCCTGGGTCATCAGGCTTGCGCTACCGGCTACCGCACCCTCTACTTTAACCTCAACCGCCTGAGCGAACAAATGGCTATCGCCAAAACCGACGGAACGCTCCTAAAATGGCTAAACCTGCTCAAAAAAGCCCAACTCATCATTCTCGATGACTTCGGATTGCAACCCATTACCCAGCAGGTCAAACTCATCCTGCTCCAAATCCTGGAAGATCGATACGAAGAAAGTTCAACCATCATTTGCTCCCAACTTCCGCTGGCCAAATGGTATGAATACCTCAACGAACCAACACTGGCTGATGCGATCCTCGACCGTATCATTCCAAAAGCGCACCGAATCGAATTGAAAGGAAAAAGCAGACGAAAAAATCTAAACCAAGTACCTTGACACCCAATTAGTGCCGTACTTATCCACATAGGGGGTCAAACCTCCGGAATGAGGGGGTCAGATACTCCGGAATAAACA
>Ga0268299_1002993_pt1 | contig 17283 bp, 16 predicted proteins | sample NOBtaG_FD_193484 | JGI IMG/M metagenome (GOLD analysis project Ga0268299, IMG submission 193484) | Activated sludge microbial communities from bioreactor in Nijmegen, Gelderland, Netherland - NOB reactor | ecosystem: Engineered > Bioreactor > Aerobic > Activated sludge | place: Netherlands...
AGAGCCACCCAAGGGAATCGAACCCTCGACCTACCGATTACGAATCGGTTGCTCTGCCAGCTGAGCTAGGGTGGCGTGCAGGTGGGACGGCGGGTGAGGGCGAGACCATAAAGGCTCGCGGCAGGATGGTCAATCGTCCAGCGGCGTAGCCGGTGGCATGGCTCGGTTGGGCTGCTACACCGCCCCCATGCGCGCCGTCCTCTTCAAAGAGCCCGGGGTCCTCGCCGTCGAGTCCGTTCCCGATCCGACACCCGAGCCGGGTGAGATCCTGATGCGGGTTCGCAACTGCGGGATCTGCGGGTCGGATCTGCATGCGGCGAAGTTCGGGATCGGGATGCCGGCCGACGCGATCATGGGGCACGAGTTCTCCGGCGAGATCGCGGCGTTGGGGGAGGGCGTCGAGGGGTGGCGGGTCGGCGACCGCATCACCTCGCTTCCTTATATGTCGTGCGGCGCCTGCGACGCCTGTCGGCGCGACGACGGCCTCCGCTGCGCGGCGATGCGGGCCATCGGGCTCGGGCCGCTGCCCGGCGCCTACGCGGAGCTCGTGCGGGTGCATCCGCGGAGCGTGCTGCGCGTCCCCGATGAAGTCAGCTTCCGGCACGCGGCGCTGGTCGAGCCGCTTGCGGTGGGGCTCCACGGCGTACGGCTCGGACGACTCGGACCCGACACGGCGTGCGTGGTGATGGGCGCGGGGCCGATCGGCGCGGTTTCGATCCTCTGGGCGCGCCACGCGGGCGCGCGCGCGGTCGTCGCGTCCGATCCGTCACCCGGAAGGCGCGCGCTCGCGGCGGCGCTCGGCGCGCACGCGGTCGTCGATCCGACGGCGGACGATCCGGCGCGCGTGCTGCGCGAGCTCGCCGGTGTCGATCCGCAGGTCGTGCTCGAGTGCGTGGGCGTGAAGGGTACGATCAACGCGGCGATGCTCCTCGCCGGTACGCGCGGGCGCATCGTCGTGCTCGGTGTCTGCGCGGAGACCGACGAGATCTTTCCCCTCGTCGGGATCACCAAAGAGCTCGAGATGGCGTTCGCGCTCGCGTACAGCCATGCGGAGTTCGCCGAGGCGCTCGCGGCGCTCCGCACCGGAACGATCGACGTGGCGCCGCTCGTCACGGACGTCATCGACCTCGCAGACGTACCCGACGCGTTCCGGGCGCTCGAACGCCCGAGCACGCAATGCAAAGTCTTGATCGAATTTCGGTGAGGCGACCGTCGCGGGAGGTGATGCGCGGCGGGGGTTCGGGGATCAGCCTGGCTTGCTGACGTTCGCGGCCTGCAAGCCCTTCGGGCCCTGCGCGACTTCGAACGTGACGCTTTCGCCTTCTTGCAGAGATTTGAAACCGCTCCCGTTGATGGCGGAGTAGTGGACGAAGACGTCCTGCCCGTCGTCACCGGTGATGAAGCCGTATCCCTTCTGCGCGTTGAACCACTTCACTTTCCCAGTGGGCACTAGAACCTCCTGCTGGCGGGGGAGCCCGCACGACCGAGCTCGTGCGGACGCAAAGCGGGGTCGCGATTAACACGGATCGGAATCGCCGAGCAAGAAATTTCGTTCCACAACGGCGCAGTCGCCGTGACGCGGGGCGGCGGTTGTCACCCTCGGAGCCGTCACTTATAAGGCCGACGACTGTCCTAGGAGTCCGTCGGACGGATTCCTAGTGGGCGGTTGCCGGTAGGAGGGCCGCCGATGGCTGGCGAAGCGAGACTGATCACCCTGTTCAGCTACTACCGCGACGCGGAGCTCCGCGGTGCGACGCTGCTCTTGAAGCTCTTGCAGCGGATGGAGGACGCGGACGCGCAGGTGAAGCTCACGAAGCATCTCGAGGACGAGGTGCGGCACGCCTGGCTCTGGACGAAGCGCATCACCGACCTCGGCGGCGCGCCGGAGAAGGTCGACGACGGCTACCAGCGCCGCATCGGCCACGAGGTCGGCATCCCGCGGACGCTCGAGCAGCTGCTCGCGCTCACGATCGTCGTCGAGGAGCGGGCGCTCGCGCGCTATCTCGAACATGCGGCCGTCGCGGAGGTCGATCCCGAGACCCGCCACGTGCTCCACGAGGTGACGAAGGACGAGAAGTGGCACCTCTCGTGGATCGAGCACAAGCTCTACGAGCTCGCCGGCCCGGACGGCGCGGAGCGCGTCCGCGCGCTGCTCACACGCTATCGCGACGTCGATCGGCGCGTCTTCGCGGAGCTCGAGGGCAAGGAGCGGGCGACGTTCGGATTCTCGGTCGCCGACGCCGCGGCGTCCTGACGGGGTCCTCGTTCGTGAGGGTCGCGTAGCATGGCCGACCCGTCGGAGCGGCGGCCGATCTCCCTCCGGTACCGTCTCGAGTACCTGGCGTTCTGGCTCGTCACCGTCGTGCTCGGCGTCCTGCCGCTCGGCGTCGCGATGCGGTTCGCCGCCGGCGTCGCGGCGCTGATCATCCGGTCGAGCGCTCGGCTCCGGAAGATCGGTCTCACGAACCTCCGGATCGCGTTTCCGGAGAAGAGCGACGCGGAGCGGATGGAGATCCTGGTCGCGAGCTACCGCAATCTCGGGCGGATGGCGGCGGAGTGCGCCCACATGACCGAGATCAACGCCGCCAACGTGCGCGAGACGGTGACGCCCGACGACGGCCCGATCTGGACGAACGAGATCCGTCCGCATCTCGAGTCGCAGGGCGTGCTGATCGTGACCGGCCACTTCGGCAACTGGGAACTGTGCGCCTACGCGTACGGACTGCTCGGCAATCCGGTCTCGCTGGTGCATCAGACGATCAAGAATCCCCTCGTGGACGACTGGATCGAGCGGTTGCGAAGCGGGGGAGGGACGCGGCTCTTCCGGAAGCGCGAGGCGGCGCGCTCGGTGCTGCGCTCCTTGAAGGAGCGGAAGCTCGTCGTGCTGCCGCTCGACCAGAATCAGTCGCGGCGCGCGGGCATCTTCGTCGACTTCTTCGGCGTGCCGGCGAACACGAGCGACGGTCTCGCGCGGATCGCGCTGCGCACGGGCGCGCCGATTTATCCGGCGTTCCTTCTCCGCGACGGCGAGAGCGCGCATCACCGCATCGTCTTCTTGCCTCGCGTGGAGATTGGCAGTATGGCGGACCGCGATTCGGCCGCGCGCGAGCTCACGCAACGTTGCACGGCCGTGCTCGAAGCGATGATCCGCAAGCATCCCGATCACTGGCTCTGGACGCACAAGCGATGGCGTACCCGCCCGCTCGGTGAGCCGGGGCTCTACGAGGTCTGAGGAGACCCCCCGATGGCCACGACGAAGCGCAACAAGGGTGGGCGCGCGACCGCGAGTCGCGCGAAGACCACGGCACGCACGAAGAGCGCGAAGCCGACGCCGAAGAAGAAGACGATCGCGAAAGCGAAGCCGGTCGCGAAGGCGAAGCCGGTCGCGAAGGCGAAGCCGGTCGAAAAGATGAAGCCGGTCGCGAAGGCGAAGCCGGTCGGCAAGGCGAAGCCCGCAAAGACGTCGCGCGCGGTCGCGAAGCCGGCCGTCGAGAGTCCCGAGCTCGTCTCGCTGAAGGCGAAGTTCTCGCGCGAGCGGAACGGGCTCGAGAAGCGGCTGACCGAAGCCGTCCGTGAGATCGGCCTCCTCCGGCACCACGAGCTCCGCGCGATGCAGCTCGAGCGCCAGGTCGCCGAGCGCGACGCGACGATCGAGCGCCTCCGGTCGCAGCTCGCCGATCTCGAGCGTCGCCCCGCGGAGCCCGTCTACGTGCACGAGGTGCAGCAATCGCTCGCGCTCGGTGCGCCGCCGCACCATCCGGGCGCGAGCGACGTCGCAGCCCATGCGGATCTCGACGGCGCTAGCGCCGATCTGGACCACTCGGCCGTCGACCTCGACGAGTTCGAGGACGATCGGCTCGCCGACGACGCCGACCTCGTCAGCGACGACGACTGAGTAGTTCTTGGCGAGACCATCGCCTCTCGACTTCACGTGAGGGGCGATTCTTCTTGAATACGTGATCCCAGCAGTTTAGCTTGAGCCCTGCTCACGTCATTGCGTGAGTGCGCAGTTGGACGAGATGGGGACCGGCCCCGCTGAACCAACATCCAGGCCGGCTGGGATCGCGAAACGCTCGCCGCCCATGTCGTCCGCTTCTCGTGAACACAAAGGGGGCTGAGGCCATGGCGAAAACGCGCGTGTTGCTCGCCGAAGATCACACGGTCGTCCGTCAGGGATTACGGAAGATTCTCGAGTCCGATCCCGAGATCGAGATCATCGGTGAAGTCGGAGACGGCCGTGGCGCCGTCGAAGCCGCGAAGCGCCTGCGGCCGACCGTCGTGGTGATCGACATCGGCTTGCCGGGTCTGAACGGCATCGAAGCGACGAGCCAGATCATGAAGGGCACCGAAGGCGTGAGCGTGCTCATCCTGTCGATGCACTCCGACGACGTCTACGTGCGCCAGGGATTGAAGGCCGGCGCGAAGGGCTACCTGCTCAAGGACTCCGAAGACCTCGATCTGATCAAGGCGGTGAAGTCGCTCGCGCGCGGCGGCTCGTACTTCAGCCCGTCGGTTTCGAAGGTCCTGCTCGCCGGCTACCTCAACGAGTCCGGCACGTCGGCAGGCGAGGACGCGTTGTCACGCCTCACCGGCCGCGAGCGCGAGGTGTTGCAGCTGATCTCCGAAGGCAAGACCAATAAGGAGATCGCCCGCATCCTCTCGCTCAGCATCAACACCGTCGAGAGTCACCGCAAGCACGTCATGGAGAAGCTCGATCTCCACAACACCGCCGAGATCGTCCGCTTCGCCGTCCGCAAAGGGATCGTCCAGTAGGCGAGGCGCCCGAGAATTCAGCCGCGCGTCGAGCCGGATAGACGGCCCGACGATCGAAGCGGCTACAAGCACTTCGGGCGCCGAGGCCGTAGTCGATAGATACTGCAGGGCGCGCGTAGCGTCGTACGGCCGCACGTGCTCATCGGCCGCCGACGACCGCGCGAGTCTCCCCCCGTGCGGCGTTTACTCGGGCGCGCCCTGCGTGTCCTCGGATCGCGTGCTTGCCGCGATCCCCACACCACCACCACACCATGCCGCGCCGAGCGCGCGGCCGCTGCTTCGACGATCAGCCCGCGTGACGCGCGGTCCAGCGCCAGCGTTCCCAGAACGTCTCGGAACCGGCGTTGGCGTTCGCGGCGCCGTTGCGCATGAACGTCCGCACTTCCCAGGTCCCGTTGATCTTGCGCCCCGTCGCGAGCATGCGCTTGGCAGGCTTCCGCGTCCCCTCACTCTTCTGCTGGCTCATCCGCCCCTCCTTGGGCTGCAACTTCATGATGAGGAGGCAATCAGCAGATTCCGTTCCAGCGGCGGGGGTGCTGAATTTACATGCGAAATGTCGCAACGCGGGGCGCGGACCGTTCAGAATTGGCCGGCCGCGAACGAGCTTTGTACGGCGCTCAGCGGAGGAGCAGCGTCAGCAGCCCGAGGAAGAAGAAGAACCCGCAGCAGTCGGTGAAGGTCGTGAGCACGACCGCCGACGCGATCGCGGGATCGATGCCGCACCACTTGAGGCCGAGGGGAATGAGCACCCCGACGAGCGCCGCGATGCAGAGGTTCCCGACGATCGCGAGCGCGACGACGACGCCGAGGATCGGGACGCCCTTCCAGGCGAAGGCGAGGCATGCGGCGACCAGGCCGAGCACGAGCCCGTTCACGGCGCCCGTCATGAACTCCTTCCACACCACGCGGCGCGCGTTCAGGAACGTGAGCTCGCCGAGCGCGATGCCGCGGACGACGAGCGCCAGCGTCTGGACGCCGGCGTTGCCGCCGCTGCCGGCGACCATCGTCATGAATGCCGCGGCGATCGCGAGGCTCTGGATGGTTCCCTCGAACAGCGCGACGACGCTGGCCGAGAGAAAGCAGGTGCCGAGGTTGAGGATCAGCCAGGGCAGGCGACGGCGGACCGAGTCGCGCACCGACTCGTGGACCGACGCCTGATCGCTGAGGCCGGCGAGACGATAGATGTCCTCCGACGCTTCTTCCTCGATGACGTCGACGACGTCGTCGACCGTGATGCGGCCGACGAGCTTCCCGGTGGCGTCGACGACCGGCAGCGACAGGAGGTCGTACTTGCTGAAGAGGTTCGCGACCTCTTCCTGATCCATGCCGGTGTGGGCGGTGACCGGCGTCTGCATGAGGTTGCGGAGCGCCGTGCGCGGGTTCGCGAGGATCAGCTGGCGGATCGGCAGCACGCCGATCAGCCGATGCTCCTCGTCGACGACGAAGATGTTGTGGATGTCGGGCACGTCGGCGGCGCGCCGGCGGACGGCGTCGATGCCGTCGTCGACGGTGGCGTCGGGCGGCAGCGCGACGAACTCGCGCTGCATGATGCCGCCGGCCGACTCTTCGTCGTAGCGGAGCAAGTCGCGGACGTCGGCGGAGAGCCGCGGCGGGATCGCCTGGAGGAGCCGCTCGACCTTCTCGCGCGGCAGCTCGGCCAGGATGTCGGCGGCGTCGTCGGACTCGAGCGCGGTGAGAAAGCCGCGGAGGCGCGTTTCCGGCAGCGAGTCGAGCAGCGTCTCGCGCGATTGGTCGCCGAGGAGGCTCAGCACCGCCGCGGCGCGCGCGGTGTCGAGGTGCGCGAAGAGCCGCGAGCGCAGGTCGTCTTCTTCGATCGCGTCGAGCACCTCGGCCGCGTCGGCGGGGTGCAGGCGGCGCATCGCCTCCTGCACCTGCTCCTCGTGCCCCATCTCGGCGAGCATGACGAGGTGGTCGGTGGTTTCGGGTATCGTCATGGTCGCGGCGAGGGAATCCCGACCGCGTAGCACAGGACCCGCAAATAGCCACGATGCGCGCGCGTCAGCGCGGGCGGTGACGCGGGTGGTGGGTCAGTTCGATTGGGGCGACACGCGGCGAAGCCGATCCGTCTTCGTCGCCGGCCCGGCTCGCCCGAACTCGCTCGCGCCCGCCGCCCGCCCATCCTCCGCTCACTCAGACAGCGGGCTCGCTTTTCGGGCCGGCTCCTCGTCGGATGCCTCGGCTCTCGCCGCTATGTCGCCCCAATCGAACTGACCCACCACCCGCGGCGACGGCGCGGACGCTGGTCGCGTGGGAGTGACCTGCTAGTGCGAGGTGAAGAAGGTTTCGAGGGCGGCGTTGACGGCTGCCGCGTTCTCGAGGGCGGGGCTGTGGCCGACGTTCGGGATCAGGAGCCACTCGCCGCCGATGCCGTCGACGAGCTGGCGGGCGTGGTGCAGGGGGAAGATCTTGTCCTCGTCGCCGGCGATCACGAGCGTCGGGGGCTGGATCTTGCCGAGGCGGTCGAGGGTGTCGTGCGCGAGGTCGGCGTCGACCTGACGGCAGAAGCCCTCGGCGGTCTGCGGATTCGGCGCGGCGAGGAACATCTGCACCATGGTGTCGATGCCGACGCTGTTGAGGAAGGTGTGCCCGACGCCGGTGAGCAGCATGGTCTCGAGGAAGGCCGCCGGCTCGAGGGTCGTGCGGAGACGCTTCCAGCCGCGGAAGAGGGTGCGCGTGTACTCGTCGTTCCGCGCCCAGCTGCCGATCAGCGTCAGCGTCCGAACGCGATCCGGCGAGGCGAGGGCGAGCTCCTGCGCGATCGCGCCGCCGAGGGAGTGCCCGACGACGTGGGCCGCCGGCAGATCCAAGGCCGCGAGCAGCCCGTCGACGTCGGCCGCGAGGTCGCGCGGGGTATAGCCGCTCGGCGACTGCGCGCTCTCGCCGACGTCGCGGTTGTCGATCGTGAAGCAGCGGTAACGGTCGGCGAAGGCGGCGACCTGCGGACCCCAGACGGTGCGGTCGAGGCTCGTGCCGCTGATGAAGACGACCGCTTCGCCGTCGCCGACCTCGTCGTAGGCGAGCTCGGTCGCGCCGACGGTGATCTTCGGCATCGGGTTCAGCTCTCCGGGGCGGGCGCCGGCGCGGATGCGGTCGGAACCGGGCGGGCGCGCACGACGTCGGCGACGGCCGGGACCGCCTTCATGATCATGTCGAGCCGCGCCGCCGCCGGGCCGACTTGCCCGACGAGCACCTGCTCGTACTCGCCGAGCGCGGCGTCGAGCTCCGCCGTCTTGTCGGGCTGGATGCCTTGCTCGTCCGGCGTCAGCGTCGCGTTGATGCGGTCCGCAATGCCCTCGAGCGCCTTGTCGTGCTCCTCGCCGATCGCGCGTCCGATCGTTTCCGCCCAGACCGTGTGGAAGGCGATGGTCGCCGGAACTTGCCGCCGCAGGCCGCCGCTCAGATTGTAGAGACGGTCGGCCAAGATCGCCGGCGTCGGCGGACGCTTCCGCGAGACGAAGGCGTTCAAATGCACGAGGCGCTCGTACAGCTTGCCGTAGCCCATGCGCTCGGCGACGACGGTGACCGCTTCGCGCATCTCTTGTCCGGTCGGGTTGGCCATGGCGAGGGACGGCTGTCTTTCCCGTTTCGATGCGCGGAGTCAAGATCGCGGCGCGCGCCGGGCGCGCTCAAATGTCGTCGGTCGGAAGCACCGGATCGTCGGGCGGGTCGAGGCTCGCCGCGCGGAGCGCACGCGTCGCGATGCGCGCGAGCAGGGCGCTCACGGCGATCGTCACGCCGACCGCGACGGCCGTCGCGGTCCAGTACAGAGCGTCACGCGGCGGCGCCGCGCCGCCGGCGAGCGCCGCGACGTCGCCGATGAGCTTGCCGTAGTAGACGTACAGGAAGCAGGCCGGCAGCATCGCGACGGAGGCGACCACGTAGTCGACGAACCGGATGGTCGTGACACCGAGCGCGTAGTTCAGCGCGTTGAACGGAATCGCCGGCGAGAGGCGCAGCATGAAGACGATCCGCCGTCCCTCGCGCGCGACCGCGCGATCGAGGGCCGCGAAGCGCGGCGAGCTCTTGAGGCGCGCCTCGACGAGCGGGCGCGCGACCGAGCGCGCCACGACGAACGACGCGATGCCGCCGAGCACCTCGCCGAGGAACGCGTAGAGCGTGCCGTCGCCGAGACCGAAGATCGCGCCGGCGGCCATCGTCGGGAGCGCCCCCGGCACGAACGCGACCGTCAGGACGACGTACCCGGCGAGGTATGCCACCGGCGCCCACGCACCCTGCGCCGACACCCACGCCGTGAAGCGCGGGACGCCGCTGCCCGCGATGCGCGCGATCAGGAAGACGATCACGATGACCGCGACGGCGATCCCGGCGCGCTGGGCGACGACGGCCGCCGTGGTGGCCTGCGCCGCGAGCTTCTTCTGCGCGTTCGGCCGGTCCACTCGTGTGCCGGTATCGTACGGCGCCGTCCTTCGCCACCACCCGCCGTCGCCGCTACTTCCGGCGCAGGCGCGCGAACGCCGAGGGCATCGGACTCTCGAACCGCACTTCCTTCCCCGTCGCCGGGTGCGTGAACGCGAGCGTCGACGCGTGCAGGCACAGGCGGCGGACGGGGTCGGTCGCGGCGTGATAGCTGCGGTCGCCGACGACCGGGTGCCCGATCGACGCGAGCTGGACGCGGATCTGATGCCGCCGTCCGGTGCCGAGCGTGAGATCGAGAAACGTCATCGTCGCGCCGCGCTCGCGGACGCGGTAGCGCGTGACGGCGAGCTTGCTGCCGGCGTCCTCGGGCCGCGCGCGGCGCACCCGGAGCGTGCTGCCCTGGGTGATGCGGTCCTCGAGCACGCCTTCGTCCTTCGCGACCAGGCCCTCGACGACGGCCACGTACCCGCGCGTCACGCTCCGCGCCGCGAACTGCGACTGGAGGTCGCGCTTCACGCCGACGGTCTTCGCGAAGACGAGCAGCCCCGACGTCTGCCGGTCGAGCCGGTGGACGATCAGCAGCCGCTCGGGCGGCCGCTTCGCCGCGAGGTACGCATAGAGCATCCGGTACGCGGTCCGCTCCTCGTCCTTGTCGGTCGCGATCGTGAGGAGCTCGGCGGGCTTCTCGAGCACGAGCAGGTGCTCGTCCTCGTGGACGAGCTTCAGCGGATGCGCGAGCCGGACGCGCGCGACCGTCTCCGTCCCGAGCCGGACCTTGTCGCCGGCGCCGACCTCGGCGCGGCCGTCGCGGACGACGGTGCCGTTGACCGTGACCCGCCCGTGCGCGAGCCAGTCCTTCCGGCTCACCCCCGAGGCTTCGGGGAAGAGCGTCTTCAAGCGGTTCGCGAGGGTGTCGGCGGCCATGGGTGAGGCCCTATCACCGAATTCCGTCCGCCGCCGCTCCGGCGAAGGGAGCCGTCGCGAGCCGTCGAGCCCGCTCCGGCATCCGATGCGTATGCGGGCCCCGTCGTCGAATCCCTCTCGCGCCCGCTCGACTTCCCGGTACTATCGAGGCACTGAGCCCGCCGGGGGAGGGGATCGCGTGGACACGACCGCCATGGCCGAGGCGACCCGCCTCGACGAAGACGCGCAACGGATCCGCAACTGGAAGCGCTGGGGGCCGTACCTCTCCGAGCGGCAGTGGGGCACCGTGCGCGAGGACTACTCCGAGCACGGCACCGCCTGGGATTACTTCCCGCACGACCATGCCCGGAGCCGGGCGTACCGCTGGGGCGAGGACGGCCTGCTCGGCATCTGCGATCGCGAGTGCCGCCTCTGCTTCGCGGTCGCGCTCTGGAACGGCCGCGACGCGATCCTGAAGGAGCGCCTCTTCGGGCTGAGCGGCCCGGAAGGCAATCACGGCGAGGACGTGAAGGAGCACTACTTCTACCTCGACTCGACGCCGACGCACTCGTACATGAAGGCGCTCTACAAATACCCGCAGGCGGCGTTTCCCTACGCGGACCTCGTCGCCGAGAACGCGCGCCGCGGCCTGAAAGACCCCGAGTACGAGCTCGTCGACACCGGCGTCTTCGACGAGCACCGCTACTTCGACGTCGTCGCGGAGTACGCGAAAGCGGGCCCGAACGACCTGCTGGTGAAGATCACGGTCGCGAACCGCGGACCGGACGCGGCCCGGCTGCACCTCTTGCCGACGCTCTGGTTCCGCAACACCTGGTCCTGGGGCCGGAGCGGCGAGGGCTACTGGCCGCGCGGCAAGATGCAGAAGATGGTCGACGGCGTCGTCGAAGCCGAGCACGCGTCGCTCGAGCGGATGCGCTTCTGGGCCGAGCCCCACGGCGGCCAGGCGCCCGAGCTGCTCTTCACCGAGAACGAGACCAACAGCCAGCGCCTCTTCGGCATCGACGGCCCGACGCCCTACGTGAAGGACGCGTTCCACGCGTTCGTCGTCGACGGCAAGCGCGACGCCGTGAATCCGGCCGGCTTCGGGACCAAGGTCGCGGCGCTCTACGTGCTCGACGTGCCGGCGCGCGGCGAGGTCACCGTGCGCCTCCGGCTCGCGTCGAGCGACGAGGCGCCGCGCGCGCCCTTCGGGCCCGAGTTCGAGCGCGTCTTCGCGGAGCGCATCCGCGAAGCCGACGCGTTCTACGCCGCGCGCTCGCCGACGACGATCGGCGAAGGCGAGCGCCAGGTGATCCGCCAGGGATACGCCGGCCTGCTCTGGAGCAAGCAGTACTACCACTACGTCGTCCGCGACTGGCTCGACGGCGACCCGTCGCAACCGACGCCGCCCGCGGCGCGGCGCACCGGCCGCAACCACGACTGGCGGCACCTCTACAATCGCGACGTCATCTCCATGCCCGACAAGTGGGAGTACCCCTGGTACGCGGCCTGGGACCTCGCGTTCCACATGATCCCCTTCGCGAACGTCGATCCCCACTTCGCGAAGGAGCAGCTCGTGCTGTTGTCGCGCGAGTGGTACGCGCACCCGAACGGGCAGTGCCCGGCGTACGAGTGGGCGTTCTCCGACGTGAACCCGCCGGTGTCGGCGTGGGCGGCGTGGCGGCTCTACAAGATGACCGGCCAGCGCGGCGCGCGCGACCGTCTGTTTCTCTCGCGCATCTTCCAGAAGCACCTCATCAACTTCACCTGGTGGGTGAACCGGAAGGACGTGGAGGGGAACAACCTCTTCAGCGGCGGCTTCCTCGGGCTCGACAACATCGGCGTGTTCGATCGCTCGCGCCCGTTGCCGACGGGCGGCCATCTCGAGCAGGCCGACGGCACCGCGTGGATGGCCTTCTACTGCACGACGATGCTCTCGATGGCGATCGAGCTCGCGCGCGACAACCCGGCGTGCGAGGACCTCGCCTCGAAGTTCTTCGAGCACTTCATCGCGATCGTCGACGCGATGAACAGCCTCGGCGGCCACGGCCTCTGGGACGAGCAGGACGGCTTCTACTACGACCAGCTCCACCTCGACGGGACGAGCATTCCGCTCCGCATCCGGTCGATGGTCGGGATCATCCCGCTCTTCGCGGCCGAGAACCTCGAGGCGGAGGTCGTCGACCGGCTGCCGGGATTCGCGAAACGCATGCGCTGGTTCGTCGAGAACCGCCAAGATCTGGCGCGCTACATTTCCTACTTCGAATCGCCGGGCGACCACGGCCACGGGCATCGCCTGCTCGCGATCCCCTCGCGCGACCGCCTCGAGCGCGTGCTGAAGTACGTGCTCGACGAGAACGAGTTTCTCTCGCCGTACGGTGTGCGGTCGCTTTCGCGCTGGCACGCGGACCATCCCTTCGTGCTGCGCGCCGGCGGCGAGGAACACCGGGTCGCGTACACGCCGGGCGAGTCCGACACGGGCGTCTTCGGCGGCAACTCGAACTGGCGGGGGCCGGTCTGGCTGCCGCTCAACTATCTCCTCGTCGAAGCCCTCGAGCGCTACCATCATTTCTACGGCGACTCGCTGAAGGTCGAGTGCCCGACGGGCTCGGGCCGCTGGATGAACCTCTCGCAGGTCGCGCGCGAGCTGGCGCGACGGCTCACCGCGATCTTCCTGCCCGACGCGAACGGGCGGCGGCCCTGCCACGGTGACGACCCGCGCTTCCGCGACGACCCCGCGTGGAAGGATCTCGTGCTCTTCTACGAGTACTTCCACGGCGACACGGGCCGCGGCGTCGGCGCGAGCCACCAGACGGGCTGGAGCGCGCTCGCCGTTCGCGGCATCGAGTACCTCGCCCGGCGCGACGAGCAGGAGCGGACCGACGCCGAGGCGTTCGCGCTGCGTGACATCCGCGACGAGGTGCAGACCGTCGCCGAGAGGAGATGACATGAAGGCCGTCGTGATCTTCCCATCGAGCCGCGAGGTGAGGCTGGTCGACGAGCCCGCGCCGCGGATCGCGACCCCGACCGACGTGCGGGTCCGCATCCTCGACGTCGGCATCTGCGGGACGGACAAGGAGCTCTGCGCCTTCAAGTACGGGACGCCGCCCGCGGGCAGCGATCACCTGGTGATCGGCCACGAGTCGCTCGGCGAGGTCGTCGAGGTCGGGCCGGGGGTGTCGCGGGTCGCCGTCGGGGATCTCGTGGTGCCGATGGTGCGCCGCCCGTGTGCGCATCCGGAGTGCGGCGCGTGCGCGTCGGGCCGCCAGGACTTCTGCTCCACCAACGCCTACACCGAGCGCGGCATCAAGGAGCGGCACGGGTTCCTCACCGAGCTGATCGTCGACGACGAGCGGTATCTGAACGTCGTGCCGCGCGAGCTCCGCGCGGTCGGCGTGCTCGTCGAGCCGCTGACGATCGCCGCGAAGGCGCTCGCGCAAGTGCGGCAGATCCAGCAACGCCTGCCGTGGGCGTGCCCGCCGCCGGCGGCGCCGGGTCGCGGGGCGAACGCCTGTCACCGCGCGCTCGTGCTCGGCGCCGGTCCGGTCGGCTTGCTCGGCGCGATGGCGCTCGCGACGGACGGCTTCGAGACCTTCGTCTACTCGCGCGGCGGCGCCGAGAGTCCGCGCGGCCGGCTCGTGCGCGAGATCGGCGGCACGTTCATCGAAGCGGAGACGACGCCGGTCGCGGACCTGCCGCGCCGGATCGGCGCGATCGACGTGATCTACGAGGCGACGGGCGTCTCGGCGCTCGCGTTCGACGCGCTCGCGGTGCTCGGTCCGAACGGCGCGTGCGTCCTGACCGGCGTCCCCGGCCGCGAGCCGGCGCCGGTCACGGTCGACACCGATCGGCTGATGCGCGGCATGGTGCTCCAGAACCAGGTGCTCCTCGGATCGGTCAACGCCAGCCGCGACGACTTCGAGGCCGCGGTGCGCGACCTCGGCGCGTTCCGTACGCGCTGGCCGCGTGCGCTCGACGCGCTGATCACGGGACGGTTCCCGCTGGATGCGTATGCGGGGCAGCTCCTCGCGCAGCCCGCGGACGCCATCAAGAATGTCCTCACGCCCGCCTGACGACGCCGAGTGGCTCGAGGCCGACGGCCTCGGCGGGTTCGCGTCGGGAACGGTGTCGGGGATCCGCACGCGCCGCTACCACGCGCTGCTGCTCACGGCGACGACGCCGCCGACCGGCCGGGTCGTGCTCGTGAACGGCTGCGAGGAATGGGTGACGATCGCCGGCCGCCGCGCGGCGCTCAGCAGCGAGCGCTACGCGCCGGACGTCGTGCACCCGGACGGCCTGCGGCGGATCGCCGACTTCGCGCCGGAGCCGTGGCCGCTGTGGACGTACCATCTCGACGACGGCACCTGCATCGAGCGCGAGGTCGTCGTGCGCCACGGGACGCCGCTCGTCCTCGTCGCCTGGCGGCTCGTCGAGCGGAGCCCGCGCCGCGAGCCCGCCGCGGGCTCGCCCGTGACGCTCACGGTGCGGCCGTTCCTCTCCGGACGCGATTACCACGCCCTCCATCACGAGAATCCGAGCTGCGATCTCCGCGCGACGATCGCAGGCGAGCGCGTGCGCTGGCAGCCGTACGCCGGCGTGCCGGCGGTCGTCGCGGTCGCGAACGGAACGTACACGCACGCCCCCGACTGGTATCGCCGCTTCCTCTACGCCGAGGAGCTGGCGCGCGGCCTCGACGCCGTCGAGGATCTGGCGTCCCCCGGGGAATTCTCCTTCGACCTCGCTCGCGGCGACGCGGTGCTCCTCTTCACGGTGGAGGGCGCCGAAGCGGCGGCGGACGTCGGGCGCCAGGCGTTCGCGCGCGCGTGCGAGCTCCGCGCGGTCGAGCGCCGGCGCCGCGCCGCGTTCCGCACGCGGCTCGAGCGGAGCGCCGACGCGTACCTCGTCGCGCGCGGTGACGGGACGACGATCGTCGCGGGCTACCCGTGGTTCACCGACTGGGGCCGCGACACGTTCATCGCGCTTCGCGGCCTCTGCCTCGCGACCGGCCGGCTCGACGACGCGCGCGCGATCCTGCTCGCGTGGGCCGGTGCGGTGACGGACGGGATGTTGCCGAACCGCTTCCCCGATCACGGCGACGTGCCCGAGCTGAACGCGGTGGACGCCGCGCTCTGGTTCGTCGTCGCCGCCGACGAGTACGCGCGGGCGCGCGCCGCCGCGGGCGAGCTCGTGCCGGACGCCGACGAGGCCCGCCTCCGCGCCGCGATCGACGCGATCCTCGCGGGCCACGTCGCCGGGACGCGCTACGCGATCCGCGTCGATGGCGACGGCCTCCTCGCCGCGGGCGAGCCGGGCGTCCAGCTCACGTGGATGGACGCGAAGGTCGGCGAGTGGGTGGTGACGCCGCGGATCGGCAAGCCCGTCGAGGTCCAGGCCCTCTGGCTGAACGCGCTCCACGTCGGCGGCCGCTTCTCGGAGCGTTGGCGCGAGCTCCTCCTGCGCGGGGCGGCGAGCTTCCGCGATCGGTTCTGGAACGACGCGGCCGGCGGCCTCTACGACGTGGTCGACTGCGACCACCGGCCCGGGGTCGTCGACGCCGCGTTCCGGCCGAACCAGATCTTCGCGGTCGGCGGGTTGCCGATGGCGCTGCTCGAAGGCGAGCGGGCGCGCCGGCTCGTCGACAACGTCGGCGCGCGCCTCTGGACGCCGCTCGGCTTGCGGTCGCTGGCGCCGGGCGAACCGGGCTACTGCGGTCACTACGCGGGCGGCGTCCGCGAGCGGGACGCCGCGTACCATCAGGGCACCGTCTGGCCCTGGCTCCTCGGCGCGTACGTCGAGGCATGGGTGCGCGTCCGCGGCGCGACGCCGGAGGCGAAGCGCACGGCGCGCGAGCGCTTCCTCCTTCCGCTCTGGCGCCATCTCGACGTGGCCGGGCTCGGCCACGTGTCCGAGATCGCCGACGGGGATGCCCCGCACACGCCGCGCGGCTGTCCCTTCCAGGCGTGGTCGGTCGGCGAGGCGCTGCGCCTCGACCGCGTGGTGCTCGTCTAGCCTGCTGCTAGGCCGGTGTCGCTCCGGAACACTGGACCGTCAGAGGCTCGGGAAGCCCAGACGTTGCGGGCAGACGTTCGCCAGCGCGCCGGCGAGCTCTCTCACGCCGACCGGCTTCTGGAGCCAGGCCGCGATACCCGCCGTCTCGGCCCGCGTCAGATCCGGCGTTTCGGCCGAGACGAAGATCACGGGGATCGCCGCGACGTCGAGCGCGCTCTTGTGGAGCTCTTCCCAGACTTGCCACCCGTCCATCCCGGGCATGCGGATGTCGAGAAGGAGGGCGCACGGACGGAGCCCGCGCTCGAGCAAATTCAACGCTTCGCGACCGGAGCTCACGGCGTGGGCGATCACGTCGGCGAGCGTCAGGCTCAGCGTGAAGGCGTCGAGGATGTCCGCGTCGTCGTCGATGATGAGGACCGTGTGGCGGTGCGGACGCACGCCGTGATTCTCGAAACGCGGCGATAGTTAGGCAAGGTCCGTCGCTTGCGCGACCGGGAGGGTCGCGGTACGTAGCGAGCCCATGCGGATCGTGGGTGTGGCGGTCGTCGGGATCCTGCTGCTCTGCTCGGCATTCGACGCGCGTGCGGACGAGCCGAAGCGCGAGCGCAGCGAGAAGTGCGTCGAGATCTGCAACTTCGATTTCGAGAAGTGCACCGCGAACGCAGGGCCGAAGGGCCACGGACGCTGCAACATCGACGTCGTGCGCTGCAAGAACGCGTGCCCGTTCGAGACCATCGAAGAGCCCGCCGTGCCGACCGCGAAGAGCCATCAACGCTGCGTCGACGGCTGCCGTGACGTCTACCAGAAGTGCCTCGCGAAGCCGGAGAACAAGAGCAGCGGCGGAACCTGCGCCGCCGACGACATGCGGTGCGAGAAGGCGTGTCCGGCGCCGCCGGAACCCGAGGTCGCGGGGGTACCGCCCGGGGCGCCGTCGGCCGACGGGACGCAAGCGGCGCCCGCGGCCAAAGCGCCGCCTCCAGCGAAGCCGCGCCGCGCCGCGCGCGTCGAAGGCCACGCGGCGCCGGCCCCCGCCGCCGCGACGCCCGCGCCGCCGGTCGTCGAGCGCGTCGAAGCGCCGCCGTCGACCGTCCGGAGCGAAGCGGTGACGCCGCCGTCGGAGGCGCCCGTCGCGCCCGCCGCCGCGGCGCGACCGGCCCAGGAGGAGCGCGGCTTCTTCGCGACGCTCGGATGCTTCTTCGT
>Ga0268299_1002994_pt1 | contig 17281 bp, 10 predicted proteins | sample NOBtaG_FD_193484 | JGI IMG/M metagenome (GOLD analysis project Ga0268299, IMG submission 193484) | Activated sludge microbial communities from bioreactor in Nijmegen, Gelderland, Netherland - NOB reactor | ecosystem: Engineered > Bioreactor > Aerobic > Activated sludge | place: Netherlands...
GCAACAGTCCCTGCAACAGCCGCAACAACAGTCCCTGCAACAGCCGCTGCAACTGTCGCAACAACAGCCGCAACAACAAGGTTTCGATCAGCAGTTGAGTTCCGCCCAGGATTTTCTTGGCGCGCCGGCACAGTCGGTTCCGTCTCAACAGCCTGGTTTCGGTGCGCAGCCTGCCGCCCAGCAAGGCTATCTGCAGCAGAGTTTGAACCGGCAGAATTCCGGTGGCGGCTTCCAGCCACCCACCGCCCAAGATTCGCAGCAAAGTTATGGCAGCTACGGTGCTTCCTACGGCACCTATCCATCATCCTATCCGCAAGCGAGCTATGGACAGCAAGGTTATTCGCAGATGAGCGGCTATTCTCAAAACGGCTATCACGCAGCCGGCAGTCAACGCAGTGGTGCTTACATGCAAGGTGGCTTCAAAACCGGACCTGATGGTGTTTCGCAGGTGCCGATGAATCGCATGGTCATCAATCGCTGATGTTTGTTTGAAAACTTTTGGTCTGGCGGTTCAGCCATTGGACAGCGGTGGTGCACCGAGAAACTTCTTGATGAAAAGCCTTTGCAAACGCCCGGGCCAAGGCAGGAGGAGTAGAGACTTTAACTCCCGAACATTTGCTTTTGCTCAGCACTGCACTGTCCAGTTTCCTGCACAGATGGTAGCTCCCGGCGCAACCTCCGTCTGCTGACCACGTCTCAAATGGTACGGATTTGCGGGTTGTAAAGATATGGGGTTTCGCCTAGATTTTTGAAGCGACTATGCGCTCACGCCCAGTACTTGCGTGAAGAAGATCTGACGAAATACTTTCATCGGTTTTGTGTCTCGCATAACTTTCGAGCGCATGATTGAACCCTCGAAAGAGCAAAGGAAAAACTCAGCCGCTTCTGCTGTTTTAACCGACTTTGGAATTTCTCCTGCCGCTTTTGCTTCGTTGAGAACGGCAGTGAAAGTTGCCGCTCGCCTTTGCATAATTTCTTTGAGACGCACACGGAACACTTCATTCTGGTCGGCCATTTCCTGGCTCAGGTTGGCGATCAGGCAGCCTCTGCTGCATTGGCGCTTTTCGGCCTTTTCGATGGCGCTGTCGATGTAATTCTTGATTCGCTTGAGTGGCGCTATTTTCGCGTCCGTGAGCGCTTTGTCGAGGTCTTGAACATAGTGCTCGTCAAATGTATTGATGACGGAAAGTCCGAAATCTTCCTTACTGGAAAAGTAGTGATAGAAAGAGCCTTTGGGAACGTTGCAGGCGGTCAGCACTTCATTTATGCCGGTCGCGTTGTAGCCTTTTTCGAGCATCACGTCGATGCCGGTCTCGACGAGCAGGCTTTTCGTATTTTGTTTTGTCGATATTTTCGGAGACATGAGCGATATATTAGACCAGTCGGTCTAGATCTGTCAACACGCGCTGGAGCGCGACTCTGGAAGGTTTTACGTGCGGTAGCAGGACTTTAAGCGATTTTAAAGTTGACAATACTAGACGACCGGTCTAATATCGGGAGGTTGGTAGACGACTGGTCTATTTTTTTAAAGGAGGTACGAAATGAACTGCTTTAGTTTTCCGATGGCAATGCAAACGCAGCCGGGCTACAACCTTAGAGATGAAGACACGCTGGAAGACAATTTGATTGTGGAAATCGTCGTGCTCCTGCTCGACTGGTGGGCAGACACGAAGAAGCAATTGAGAGGCAAGTTGATCGCCTGGTTGAATTCATGAACCTTCAACGACAAGCGCCGACCGCATCTCGCCGGACCCTCAGGCTGTAATTGCCTGCGGGCGAAGCAAATCTTCTTTCATCTTTTGAGCCGATTCATAGCGGTCATCAGTACTCAATTGCGTTGCACGCCAGACGATTTCATCCAGGCGGGCGCTTACGGAGTTGCATCTTTGACCGGGACGGGAAGCCGAGATCGGCTCAGGATCTTCGCCTGTCAGAGCGAAGTACAGAGTGGCGCCCAGAGCATAGATGTCGCTCTGCGGGCAGGCTTTGCCGCGAAATTGCTCGGGCGGCAGATATGAATGCTTGCCGACTACGGTTCTCGTAGCCGTCGAATCCGCCTGCCTGGCTACATTGAAATCGATTAGTTTAGGCGTGCCATCGCTGTTTATGATGATGTTTTCCGGCGTGAAATCGCGATGGATGATGGCCGGGTCTTTAGCGTGCAGGTACGACAAAATGCTCAAAAGATGAATCGCCAGCTCCGTAACTTCACGGCTGCTCAAAGGTCCGTGCTCATTGACTAATTTGCGCAGCGAGGCTCCCTGCGCGTGTTCGAGCACCAGATAGAAACGATGATCTTCTACGAAGCTGTCTTTCAATTTGACCACGAATGGGTGATCGATGCTTTGCAAAAGCTCGCATTCGCGATGGACTGAATCAAGCGCTTTGGCTTGGGCTGCTTGCCCTGCATGCGAGGGGATGATGAACTCTTTGAGCACCACGGCTTCGGCGCCTTCGACGCCGCCTTCCAAGCAAACAGCCTCATAGGCGATACCCTGTCCGCCGGCTCCTATCTGTCTTTTCACGCTGTAGCGGCTGTCGCCGACTAAATCACCAGGTTGCAGTGGTTCCGTCCGCACTCTTTCTTTTGTCAGAGAACTGAGCCAGAGTGTTGTGAAAGAAGACTCGCTGCGTGGGCAGAACTTTTCCAGCAGCAAAGGATCAATTCGCTCGGCGGACAGATTTCGACTCAGGCATTCATAAAAGCGTGCTGTTTGATTTCCGTACAGCAAGCCGCTTTCTATCAGTGAAAGTCGAAGGCTGCTGCCCGTCGCTGAAAGAGGATGGAAGAGATTAGCGCACAAGAGCTGCTTTTGCCCGGGTATCAAATCTTTCTGAATATGAAAGTTGATGGTGCTGTTGAACTGCCATTTGCTTTGAGGTTTTGAAAAACTGACATAGGAAATATCATTCCATGAGATTACCGGTCCGGAAAGCTCGACTTCACCTTTGCGCCAGCTCAAGCTGATTCCGGCGTCAGTGATTTTGAGAACAGAGGGAATGATGAATGAGGCTATGGCGATAACGAGCAGCACTCCCAGAATTATCGCCAGCACGATAGGAACCAGCACTTCCAGGTGCGACATTTCCAGAAAGCCGATAAACACTAGCGGCAGAAAAACAAAGAAGAAAGTCAGTGAGCCGCTGCGGTCAATGGCATCCAGCATCGGACGCAGCATGCGCAGAGGCTTGTATTCAAAGGTTGCTTCTGTAGAGGCCGGGGCGTCGAGCGAAGACCCGAATTGATCGTCCAATATTTCATCCGCTTTGAGGCCCAGACTGTCTTTCAGTTTTTGCTCCATGATCAGCCGTGGCAGAAGGCGCGCCATGCGTGGAACGAATTCGCAAAGTTCGCCCACGTTTGCAGAGTTTTCCGCATCCAGCCCAATTTTTCTAATTGGAATTGCTTTCAGATTGTCGAGAAAAGTGGTTGTGGTTTCAAATGCATTACCTTGCACGATCGGCAGAGGATAACGTGAATCAAGAGCCCGCAGAACATCGCGATGCACACTGTTAGGCGGAAGGTTCCGCACCAGTTGCTGAGCTAGAAATTCCCTGTCCGACTTGTGTGCAATTCCTGAAATGAGAATGCGGAACTGGTAATCGGATGACGTCTCTTTTAGCTTCCAGATCTTTTTCGACAATGCCTGATACGGGCACTCAAAAATCGAAGCGTTGGGAAGACCTTTTACTGTCAAAAGCAAACTTCCTTCCAGCGAATCTTCAAAAGCTGTGCCGGGAAGATACGTGCCGCTTTCAATCATTGTCCAGGGAATATGTGGAGTGGTAACTTGCGAAAAAATAAGATTGCTCCAGCCCAATGCAATGCCGTTGTCGGTGATGCGAATCTGATTGGGCAACAGGCTGCTCGACAATTTATTGTGCATCAATGCGACGAAAGCCGAGACAATCAGGCTGAACATTTCGGACGGATGTGAAACGCTCAAAGCCATGGGCAGAGCGACCGCCACGAACAAGTAAGTAAAGATGCCGACTGCAATTGTAGAAACGCGAGGCACCATCGTCGGACGCGCGTTGTAGTCGATGGTGACGAGATCGCCGGCTTCGGCGGCCGGTTCGCTCCAGTCGATTTTGATGGGCATCGGGTTTCGTAAAAGCGACATGTTTGCGATCTCCATTCAACTGAGTGATGTGGAAACGGCCGAGTCAGAGAGTCTGTCGACTGCTATGACGAGGGCACGCGCATCGCGTATGCGCTCATCGGTGCTCAGCGCTGTGCAATCTGCCACCAGTCGATCAATGTCCGGTGATAGTTCGCTTCGCAAATTGCGCGGGTGCGAGGCAGAGAGTGGTTCCGGATCTTCGCCTGTCAAAAGGAAGTTGAGTGTGCCTCCCAGTGCGTATATGTCGCTCGACGGCTCCGCTTTGCCCCGGAATTGTTCCGGTGAAATGTACGATTGCTTGCCGATCAGGGTGCCGGTTGCTTGACCGACGTATTCATTGGCTGCGCCGAAGTCGATGAGGACAAGCGCGCCATCTTTGCGCAGGACTACATTGTCCGGTGTCAGATCGCGATGCACCACCGGCGGTGAAAGCTCGTGCAGATAGGTGAGAGTGGATGCCAGTTCTTTTGCCCAGGCAAGTACTTGCTTTTCACTTGCCGGGCCGTTCTGGCGTACATGCTGCCTGAGGCTTATTCCGGGTACGTATTCCAGGAGCATGTAATCACGCCCGTTTTCCACAAGATGATCCAATACCCTGGCAATAGCAGGATGGTCGAGTTTCATCAGCAAGCTCGCTTCTCTGCTGAATAGTTCTTTGGCCTTCTGCCTGGTTTTGTCATCCACGGAGTTTGGAATCACTGATTCTTTGAGGATGGCGAAGCCTCCCTTTTCAATTTCGACCAAGTAAACCGCCGACAAACCGCCGGATGCGATCATATTTATGACCTTCAACCGGCCATTCTGCAAAACAGCACCCTTATTGAGAGGGACGAATGTGGTGGCACCAAGATGTGCGGTCATTTCCTCGTCCCACATGGCGGTGAAAGACTCGGGCGCTGATGGAGTCGGCGTCAAATCATTCTTGCGCAAAATCTTTTTGATCAGTGTTTCGGCTTCGTTCGAGATAACCGCTTCGCGTCGCCAATCGTGCAGCGCCTGGCAGAGAGCCTCGAGATCCTTTTGCGAGAGGCGTTTCAACTTCAAGGCGATGTTGCCGCCGCTTCTGAAATACAGGCGAAGAGTCAATGCAGCCATTGATTCGAAATCATATGGATCGGTGTTTGTACGCTGCATTTTTTTGGAAAGAGAAACGGAGCCAAGGTCGGACCACGCTCGAGAACGGTTGAGCAAGAGAGAAGGAGACATCAAAAGAGGAAAGGACAGTTTTGATTCGGTCAGAATTATGCGAGTGTGCGGCCCTGCAATAAGGCGAAAAAACGCAGCAAGCAGAGCGATAACATAGGCTCCGGCAAGAAGCTTCTCTTGTGCTGAATATGGTTCTTTTACTAAGTGGTAGGTGTTACAGCACGTACAAATCGCACCGCAATGGCAGCTCGCGCATGTCATCGCATCTTTGTACTCTTTGGAATGTACCGCGGACATTCCCTTTTCCGGGCCGAATTTGATTACATCTATTGTTTTGCGCGCTATCTCGAACGAAACTGTATTGGCAAATGCGGCGACACTCAGCAACGCGAAGGTGAGTAATATCGAGAAAAGCCAGACCGGCAGGACGTGATAGCGAATTACATGCTTTTTGCGATTCACAGCTCAACCCTCGAAACTGGAAAGCTCCATTCGATGATAATGCCGAAAACGCAACTCGGTATAGATGGCTAAACTACATTTTGCCCACAGTGCCTGACTTTCAGGACTTGGGATAGGAGCTGCCTGGGGTTATGGATAGATTTTTTACTGCACCGGCTTTGCCAGGTAGAGATACTGCCAGAGCGGCTGGTAGCTTTGCGGCTGCAGTCGAATCGTGATGCTTTCAGGATGTTTTGCGTGGATCCAGTTTAAGCGCCTGTTCAGTCTGCGCACAATTCTGCTGTTATCATCAAGCTTGAGTTTATCCTTGGCGATGCTCAAAGCCGTATTGAATTCACTTTCAGCGAGCGAATACTCGTGAGCTCTTACGGCAATTCGGCCTGCCTCGGTATGATAGTCGACGAGGCGAGAAGGCTTGTTGGGAGTGTGTTCTTCGGCGCATTGAATGGCGGAGCCGATGAACATTTTCGCCAGTCCATAATTGTGCTTCCATGTATAAATGCGCGCCGCGCGGCGATACTCGCGCTGAGCCATGCGATGTCCGAAGAGGCGCTCGTCGAAGTTGATAACGGCGTAAGTACGAGCCACGCTGGCAGGGCTTCCGTCCAGAGCGATCCAGGAGAGTCCGGAAGCGAACAAATATCCATATGCAAGGAAAGGGAGAGGAAGGATGAGTCCGATGTTGCGGATTAGTCTGGCTGTGCCTATGGAGATTCCAAAATCGGCGGGATCTGCGAAGTCCAAGCTGTTTGCAGTTTTGCGAAAATTCTTCAAACTGCAGTGTGCCAGCGCACCGTAGAGAAACATAGGCGCAGTGAGCGCCAGGAGCACGACACCGCAACAACTGATGGCTGCGTGCAGGGCGACTATATAACCGATGACCACAGCGCTCGTCAGGAAATAAGCTGATGTCAGAGCCATAGAGATTCTTCTTTTGCGTGCGAAGCTCATGTTTCGATCTCCATGGTTTGGATGCGCTGCTGCTAAGACTTTATGCCCAATTTGCACAGCGCGGCTGCGCCTTCGACATTAATCAAGACAGTGATGTTGCCTCCAATACATTTCGATTCAGTGAGATACTTTTGGCCCTGCTGTATTCCATCTGAAAGGAAACTTGATCGAAGCCAACAAAAGCTCCTTGGTATGACAACCGGGCGGACAGCGTAGCGTAAATAGCATTGGACTGAATTTTTTTCGCAAAAGTGGTCCGAGTTACCGAAAGCATCCTAATTTAGTTGCCTTCAATCTTTAGTGACCGGGTTGTAAATATAGCGCAGTGGAGCGCAATTGCGCGAATAGTCCTTAAAGGCTCTCCAAGGCTTTCTGTTGAATGGGGCACCTTCACTCCACAGCCCGGTCACGAAAACAAAGCAGGAAGGAAACAAGGCACCCCAGGTTCATGTATTGTTTAAATCCGTTCAAAAACAGTATGACAAAACGATTCCGCTAGAAGTTTGTTTGAGGTCTTTAATTTTGGGTGCTTCGCTTGAGAACCAAAATGCTTCATGGATAAGACATTTGCAGCATCAAAGCGTTCCAACACTTTTCGGGTTGCAAGAAGATCATTTGTTACAAAGTAATTTCGACGCCGCTTCCAAGGGTTGAAAAGAGCTTGGGTGTCAGATGCTTTGATCGTTTCAGCATGGTTATAATTGCGCCCTTTTCAATGGGATGTCAGCCCCAACCATAAAAGAAATAGTGTAACGGCATCATAAAGGCTTTCTACAAGCCGTTCTTGACTGTTCGCGATAGAGTCGCAAGCTTTACAATTTACATTGCCGATGGATCGGTTGACCGGTGGGCTGCCGATTTACGAAAGTCGACCATGCATTTGTAGTCAATTTTGTTCGCAGAGAGGTCAGCAACACACCGGCACTCCGCCAGATTTTTCGGAAATATTCACAGGCGATTTTCTAGAGTGTCAACACTTCGTGTGTGCTGTGGCGCCTATTATCGACTCTTTGAATAAAGACAACGACTGCAGATGTTCGCGTGACTTCGCTAATTTGGGCTTCATTAGACAGTTCCCCGTTCATGACGTCACGAAATTAAGAACTTAAAAAACACAAACAAAAACTGGAGTTGCAGATGATTAAGAACTTCATCAGGAGACTACGCACGCCACCGCCAAATGGATTGCGCGCAGACGAGAGTTACTTCGAAAAACTCTTACGCTATATTCCAGCCGACATTGTTGCGGGCTACGTAGCACTGAATGGCATCATTGTGGGAGAAGCGGGTAATTCGCCTATTCTTCAATGGATCGTTTTTGGAGCATTGCTCGTCTTGAGTCCGCTGTACATGTGCTACATGAAAACGCAACCGCCGGGAATCGCGTTGAATAAGACCTTTCCCTGCCTCGTGTCCGCGCTTTCTTTTGCTGTATGGGTATTCGCTCTGGGCGGTCCATTTGCCGCTCAGTGGCCGACTCTGTACACGCCTGTATACGGTTCCGTCTTGTTAATCCTGACCACACTTACTATCCCTGTTCTGGAAAAGATGTTTTACGACATCACTTCCCCGCCTCAGTAATCTGACTCGGAAATGTCCTTGAACCTGACAGAAACAGCAAAAGCAAAGGTCTCCACATGAGCGACAAATTCAAGGTCATTCAGGTCTCTTCTACTCCCTCTGAAAATGACTCTCAGAACAATCTCGGCTCTTCTATTGGTTATCCGGATCTAATTCCGGTTGTTTCAAATGAACATTATCGTCATAACGCTGAACAGCCAACGATCGCAAATTGGGATCCGGTTGTCGTGGAAGAATACCTGGACATCGACGACTACGGCTATTTTGCATGCAATCACAAAGATTGCATGCGACCTTCGCACTACTGCCATTCAACCCTTCTGCTAGCCGACTATTGACGGCTTGGGAAAGACTTATGAAACGTGCTTACTTCGCGCTCGCCTCAGCAGCGCTTCTTCTTTCGGGCTGTGCAAATTTTCAGCCTTCAACTTCGGTGCATACTCTTGCGACGAATCAACCAACATTCATCGATATGGATGCTTCGCGCAGAGGCGTAGTAATCATTCCCAGAGCTGACGGAAAAGGATATTACTCATGCTCCGAACCATCTCCTGATGTAGCAGTCGAGACGGTTACAAGAATTCTTGCTGAGATAAAGCTTTCGAACGGAAGCAACATCGACGCAAAGACGGAGATGGAGTTCAAGACTGCAATTGTCAACCTGAGCCAGAGAACACAGACTTTGCTCTTCTTGCGGGAGAGCCTCTTCCGTATTTGCGAGCAATCCGCAAACCAGAGTCTTTCCTCTGAGCAGGTGACCAAGCTCTATGAGCTTGCTATCACCACCGCTCTGAAACTCGCTGAGGCAGACCTCGTCAAAAATCAATCAGAGCTAGTGCGCGAACTTTCGGATCCGAAAGTTCGCGAAGTCTGGCAGCAGGTGTTCGGTGCAGCTCCTGCAACGGAGTCAGTGCGCTGAATTCTGGTAACAATCGACTTTCGTCAAAAACGTTCTTCGCAGAAAAAAACATCAAGGAAACTCAAAATGAAAAACGACCAGACAAACCAAGACTGCGGTTGTGCCGGTATGGCAGAAACCGAGATCAAATCGGCAGAGAAGTCGCTCCGGCCGAAGAGCCTTCTTGCCTCGGACAGTGTCGCCTACGGCTACGACACACGAGGACGTCTCAACACCGTGACCTATCAGAACGGCACGGTAATCACCTATTCCTACGACGCCATGGGCAACAGAACCTCCGTCGTTACCACGTGCCCTGGCGGCACTTGCTAACCGGATCTCAGAAGCGCCAATAAAGAAAGGAAATTTCCATGCCAAAAGGCAAGAATGAAAAATCTCAAACGGGCTCTAAAGTTCAGAGCGCTAAGATTCCCATGAAAGGCGTATCAAAGAAGGCGGCGGCGGTAGCGCTTGGTTACGCGAGTAACACGGTGGCCGGACCGCATTCGATATCCGAACTTGTTCGTGCGCTCAAAGGCGACGTGGACCTGATCTATCAGTTCGTCCACGACAATATCGAATTTTATCCGATGTATGGCGTTCAAAAAGGCGCCCTCGGAACACTCATCGACGGAATGGGCAACCCCTTCGACCAGAGCATGCTGCTTGTTGCTCTGCTTAGAGAAGCAGGCTACAAGGCGAACTTCGCATTTGGAGAGATCACCCTCACCCCTTCCGAGCTGAAGAATTGGCTCGGAACAGACGACACCAACCCGACGCCGGTAGACAATTTGCTGACCACCGCCGGAATTCCTCACACCGTCAACATGACCGGTATGACCTGGAATTCTGTCACCCTGGACCATATGTGGGTTCAGTGCAATATCGGCGGCACGGACTACGTTTTCGACCCTTCGTACAAAGCTTATACATATCAATCCGGTCTCAACATTTCGTCCATCATGTCGTACAACCAGTCGACATTCCTGACAAATGCGCAGTCCGGCGCGACTGTTACTGCGACATCTCTGCAGAATTTGAATAGAACCAATATTCGCAGCGACATGAGCACGATGGCTAACAGCCTTCTGACTCACATCAAGACCAACAACGCCGATGCAACTATTGAAGAGGTCGTGGGCGGACGGACTATTGTCGGCAACACAAGCCAGATTCGCGATACTAGCCATCCCAAGCAGGCAAGTTCGCCGGCTATCTGGGCGAGCATCCCCAATACTTATCGCACCAGCATTCGTATTAAGTTCCCGCACCCGACACTGGGAAGCGGCAACGACCTTACTCTTTACTCCGACGACATTTATCATCGGCGTTTGACGCTTTCGTATTACACCGGCAGCAGCACCGAACTGCGCCTTGACGGCGTGACTATCGCTCGCGGCTCTGTCTTCAGCAGCGGCTCTATTACATACACAGTGACGCACAATGCCATTCCGAGTTCGGCGGAAACGCGCTCGGCAGAGTATGCGCATGCGCTAAACGGATTGTTCGCCTTCACTTTCGCTTTCGGACCGTGTTCGAAGGAAGCATCTAACTACCACAAGCGCTTGCAAGAGGAACGCATTCGAGCGGCAGGCAATTCCGTCAACTATGCTGTTGAACCCATTCTTGCAGAAAACTGCTATGTCCAGTTCTTTACCTATTTGGCGCTGCTGACTCAGAATACCGACATTCTGGGAAGGCTGAGGCAGTGCGCTCCAATGTATCTGCATCATGGCGGTTACATCGGCTTCAACAATTCGGGGCAGTACTACTACCTCTCCATGAACCTTGGTCAGACGCTGAAGTTCTGTGACCTGGATGCTGCAGTTTCCAACCAGGCGGCATGCCGTGACGCATACTCCGTGCTCGTCAACGGTACCGAAGGCATGACTGTCCGCCAGCAGTTGAAGAGCGGCTATGTCGGCGTCAACAGCGTCATGGAAGCAGCCATGATGCAAGGCTCGCTCATTTACGACGTGAACAGCGCCTCCTGGGCGACAATCAGCCCCAATTTCTACTTCTGGGATTCTGCTCAGCTCAACAAGTTAAAGACCGACTGGATTGATAATGGAGCCCGCGCATTCGTGGCTGCCAACGGCTTTATCGCAGTAGGCGCTCGTCACGGCAACGGCTTCTGGGCGGCGCTGCCGTCAGCCAGTCACTGGGCTGCAATCGCACTGGGCTACAAAGGCGCATATCCCAGCGACGGCGGACCTCCGGCACCTGCAGGCGGTGGTGGCTCCGGCGGTGGCGGACCCGATGGGGACGGCGGAGACCCGGTCGACTTGTATTCCGGTGCTTTCAAATACGATAAAACCGACATGGTGGTCGGCTCCGACAGATTCCCGTATGGACTCGCATTCGAACGTGCGTACAGATCCAGCGACAATTCCTCGAAGAGCACCCTCGGCTACGGCTGGACACATAATTTCGAGGTGACAGCCAAGCAGCATGAAAATGCTTACCTGACCTTGGGAGGCGCAGCGGCAATTTTTGCTGTGCCGAACATCGCGGGATTGTTCGTGCTAAGCGACCTGATGGCTACTCCCACTACCGACACGCTCGTGAAGGTGGTGACGGCAGCGCTCGTAGAGCGTTGGAAATCCGATGCGGTCGGGCAAAACGGCGTAATGGTCAAGATTGGAGCTGACAGCGACCTGCTGCTCAAACTGGTCGACGGCACGTTCGCTCCCATTGATGGTCGCGGCAGCAGTGTCACGATCAACGGCTCGGGCAACTATGTTTACAAAAACAAGTTTGGCGATACGGCCACATTTAACTCCAGCGGAAACATCGTCAGTTGGGCAATTCCCGGCGGCGTCACTGTTTCTTTCGAATATCAGAACAACGTGCTTGTCAAAGTGTCGAACGGCATCGGACGCTCACTGCATCTTCGCTACAACAACGATGGCTATCTGACGGAAGTGTTCGACAACGCCGGACGCAATATCGGTTTCGAATACAGCAGCCCAAGCAATAATCTGGTGAAATGCCGCGATACCCTGGATGCCGTCACCGAATATTCGTACGACGACCGCAGTCGTCTGGAGAAGATTTTCCGCCCTGAAAATCCGGACATGCCGGTTTTGATCAATGCTTACGACACTCTGGGGCGGGTTATGTCTCAGGTCGATGCGAACAACAACGAAATGAACTTCTTGTTTGCCGGTTCGCGCAGCGAAGAAGTGAACCCGCTGGGACACTCGAAAGTCTACTACAACGACTTCAGTGGCAAGCAGGTGAAGATTTTCGACGAGCTTGGCAATGAAACGTCGAGAGAATTCGACATTTTCCAGCGGCTCACAAAAACGACCCTCCCTGAAGGCAATAGCGTCTCCATGACCTATGACGCCAAAGGGAACGTGCTCAAAGTAGAGAAAACTCCCAAGAGCGGCTCAGGTCTCTCTGCGGTGGAAAACAACTTTACTTACCATGCCACCTGGAACAAAGTCGCTACAGCAGAAGACGGTGAAGGCAACACGACCACCTATACTTACGACACTCCTACCGGCAATCTTCTCACAATCGAGCGCCCGGTCATCAGCGCGGTAACGCCGACCATCACGCATACGTATAATGCGCGCGGCCAGATGGAAACGCGGACTGATGAAACCGGCATTGTGACCAAGTGGGTTTACGACACGGACACTGAATCGCTGCTGTCGGTCATCAATGACTTCGGCACCTCGCCGAAGCTGAATTTGACCAGTTCTTTCGAGTATGACGCAGTCGGCAACATCGTCACAGTTACCGACCCGCGCGACAACGTGTTCAGGCGAAAGTATGATTCGGAAAGACGGATTATCGAGACCTCGATGTCCGAGCCGTTCGAATTCATTACTCAGCACGAATACAACCTCAACGGCAAAATGACGTCCAGAAGGACGCAATCTCCTGGCTTCCCGGTCTGGCAGCAGACTTCATTTGCATACAACCACGACGGCAAAGTGACTGAAGAAGTCGATCCGCTCGGGCAAGTCACCAAATACGGTTACGATGCACTGCGCCGGCTTGCAACGATAACCGACGCCGAAGGGCGCACGACAGTGCTTTCATACGACGAACGGTCGAAGCTTGCAAAAGTCCTTGACTGGTCGAGCAATGTCTCACAAGTACGAGAGTACTCGGACAACGGCAAGATTATCGAAGTGACAGACGGTAACGGCAACGTTACTCAGTTTTCGTACGACGGACTGGACCGGCTCGATCGCACAACCTTCGAGGATGCTACCTTCGAAGAAAACACATCATACGACGACAACAGCAACGTGCTGGTTTTCACGACCCGGGACAATAAGACCGTGACAAGCACCTTTGATGTGCTTAACCGGCTTTCCACAAAGACGCCTCAGGGCATGCCGACCGTTACATACACGTACGACCTCGCGAACCGCCTGACCGGCGTCAGCACTCCCACTGTTATGGGCGATCCGGGCAGCGGCAGTTTCGTGAATTCCTATGACAGTGCCGGGCGGTTCTACCGCGAGCAATATCCCGACAGCAAGCAGGTCACCTATCAGCTTGACGAAAACGGCAACATTACTCGATTGACGTATCCGGACGGCTATTACGTGGAGCGCGAGTATGACGAACTCAACAGATTGACTGCAATCAAACTCAACGGTTCGTCAACGGCGGAAGTTAGAATTGAGTATGATCCGCTCTCTCGCCGCGCCAGTATGGAATTTGCCAACGGCACTTCGACGGAATATGCATACGCGCTCAACAACGATGTGCTCGGTATTGCGCACAACTTCGCAGGCTCCTCGGTCGACATCGGCTACGAGTACAGCAATGCATCGCAGGTGGTGCGCAGAAATGTAAGCGACGACCAGTTTATGTGGCATCCCGCTGCTGCCGGCACGCTCAATTACGGAGCTGCGAGCGACCTTAACCAGTATCCGACGGTCGGAGCCGACAGCTACAGTTACAATAACAATGGGTGTCTGACGGGCGACGGCGTGTGGACTTTCGGCTACGACGCAATCAACCGTCTGACCAGCGCAATTAAATCGGGAGTGAATGCCAGCTATTTGTATGACCCGCTCAATCGCCAGTCGCAGAAGGATGTCGGGGGCACCAAGACTCGCTTCATCTACAGCGGCGCGCAGCGCATTGCTGAATACAATGGCACATCCGGTGCTCTCATAACGCGCTTCGTACACGCGAAGGGACTTGATGAGCCGGTCGTCGAAGTTACAAGCGGTGGAGCGAAGACTTACTTCCACCGTGACAGAGATGGCTCTATCATCGCAAAGAGCAACACCAGCGGAGCCGTTACCAACCGCTATGAATACGGCCCATTCGGTGAATCCGCGGCTCTCTCCGGCACGACTTTCGGATACACAGGGCAGCGGTACGATGCCGAGTCCGGATTGTATTTCTATAAGACGCGTTACTACTCGCCTGCAATCGGGCGATTCCTCCAGCCGGATATGATCGGCTACGGAGACGGGCTCAATGTCTATGCCTACGTAGACAACCAACCGGTGGACCGGACCGACCCGCTTGGCACCGGCGATGGACCTACCGACGACCCGCGTGTTTATCAGGGTTCAGGCGGGGGTGGACCGCTCGGCGGTCTCTTCAGACCTCATGCGGAGCTGCTGCAAAATCAGCCGGATTATGACATCTCCCTGGGTCTGAAAGGATTCGGAGCGCTGGGCGCCTTCGATCCCGCGGCAGACTTCGGCTACGGATATCCCGGTATCGGATACGGTATCGGAATGAGTGGTCAGCCTGCGGGCTTCGGGCGCCTTCCAACTGTAGAGCCGGCAGATAGATACGGATACAATTCTTCGACTTCGTACAACAACGTTTCAATGGGCAAGGCTTTGGCGGCGCCTCCAGGAGTATTCGAAGCCGGCCCAGGGTCAAGCGCGCCTTTGAACAATGCCAGCGTCGGTGCTTCATTTAAAGCCCCATCAAACAGTTATGCAGTCACCCCATCTACGAATAGTGGTCTTTCAAGCGGCGACAGTCAGGGTATCGGCATGATGCCCAGCGTTGGCGGTAAAGTGAGCTACTACGGCGGGTTGGGAGCCGTTTCCCCCACTATTTCTACCTCGCCTAATGTCGGGAAATGGGCTTAATTCACCTTAGTGGACTAGGCTTCTGAGGTCTAAAAGGCGCCTGATTCGAACTTCTAATTTCGAAGAAGTGACATCGGGCGCCTGTCTCCTCGCCACTCATCAGACTTTCTTTCTTCATCAATCGGAAAAGGCGTGACAGCAGCAATTCTGCATGCTGTCGCGCCTGCCACCACTACCGGTGGCAACAAACGAAAGGAAACTTCTATGCCAAAAGGCAAGAAAAACGTCTCGAAGAAAACCGCCGCCGCATCACTTGGCTATGCCAACAATTGCGTCGCCGGTCCCCATTCGATAGCTGAACTCGCTCGTGCCCTGCGCAACGATGTCGACCTCATCTATCAGTTCGTTCACGACAATATCGAATTCTTCCCCATGTATGGCGTTCAGAAGGGCGCCGTGGGAACCCTCATCGACGGCATGGGCAACCCGTTTGACCAGGCCGCTCTCATGGTCGCTCTGCTGCGTGAAGCCGGCTACACCGCCGACTTCGTCTTCGGCGAAATCGACCTGACTCCTTCTGAGCTGAAGAATTGGCTCGGAACAGATGACACCGATCCGGCACCGACATCCGATCTTCTTACTAAAGTCGGAATTCCATTTACCGCCAACATGTCCGGTCCGACCTGGGTTTCCACCACTCTCGATCATATCTGGGTGAAGTGCGACATCGGCGGTACCGACTACATCTTCGACCCGTCTCTGAAGCCTTACTCTTACAAAACGGGCGTCGATGTCGAAGCGATCATGGGCTACGACCAGACTGCTTTTCTTGCCGGTGCGCAGGAAGGCTCGACTATTACCTCCAACTCGGTGACGAAGCTCAATCGCGCCAATGTTCGCAATGACATGGACAAATTCGCGAACAACCTGCTCAGTTACATCAAGAATAAAAACTATGCGGCAGGAATGGACGACATTCTCGGTGGGCGCAAGATCATCGGTGTGTCCGCTACTCCTCTGCGCCAGACGAACCACCCCAATCAGACCGGCACTCCGACTGACTGGACGAGCATTCCGAATTCATATCGCACTGAAGTGCGCATTCAGTTCCCCGGCTCGCCGACGAATATCGACATCATGCGCTATTCCGACGAGATTTATCACAAGCGCCTGACGCTCGGCTTCGGCACCTCCGGCTACCCGGAACTCAAGCTCGACGGCACCACCATTGCCACCGGCGCATACGTCGGCGGTACCATCACTTACACAATTACGCACAACGCCATCTCCGGCTCGGCCGAGGTGCGAACTGCGGACTATCTGCTTGCATTTAACGGACTGGTGGTCTTCACCTTCGCCTTCGGTCCTTGCACCAAAGAAGCGGTCAACTACCACAAGCGTGTGCAGAACGAACTCGTGCGCGCCGCTGGACCTTCCGTTAACTACAACTCGGAGCCGATTCTTTCCGAGACGAGCTACATGCAGTTCTTTACTTACATGGCGCTTCTGAGCAGCATCACTGATGCGCTTGGACGCATCCGCAAATGCGCGCCCGTGCAAAAGCATCACGGCGGCTACTGCGGCTACAACGCTTCCGGACAGTATTTCTACATGTCCATGACCATGAACAGCAGCATGCAGTTTTCCGATCTGGACGCCGCTGCCTCCAACGAAGCAGCTTGCATGGATGCTTTCACCGTGCTCGTCAACGGCACCGAAGGCATGACTTTCCGCCAGCAGTTGAAGAGCGACTACGTTTCGTCCAACAGCATCTTCGAATCAGCGATGGTGGAAGCGACGCCTATCTACGAAGTTGATAGCGCCACCTGGGCGACTGTCAGTCCCAACTTCTACAACTGGGACTCGACTCAGCTCAATATGCTGAAGACCAACTGGATCGACAACGGCGCGCGCGCATTTGTCGCAGCCAACGGATACACACCTGTCGGTCCGCGGCACGGCAACGGCTTTTACGCAGCGCTTCCGAGCGCCAACCATTTCGCCGCAATCAGCCTCATGTTCAAGGGCGTGCAGCAGTCCAACAGCTCCAGTGGCGCCGGCGGCGCTGGCAGTGGGCAATCGGGCGG
>Ga0268299_1002995_pt1 | contig 17279 bp, 13 predicted proteins | sample NOBtaG_FD_193484 | JGI IMG/M metagenome (GOLD analysis project Ga0268299, IMG submission 193484) | Activated sludge microbial communities from bioreactor in Nijmegen, Gelderland, Netherland - NOB reactor | ecosystem: Engineered > Bioreactor > Aerobic > Activated sludge | place: Netherlands...
GGGAGAAGGACTCGATAGCCCGGAGGAATTTAAGTCTGCGAAGGGGTTCGTTCGGGAATGGCGAGGAGTGGGGATCGCGCAGCTCGCAAGACCCGCTCGGTCGTGCTGCCTCTGAGCATGTCGATGACGCTGTGATGTCCCGCCGTCGTCATCACGATCAAGTCCACGTCGAAATCCTGTCCGGCGGCCACGATCCAATCCGCGGCATTGCCTTTGGCGATCAGACGTTCCCATCTCCAGCCCGGTTGATCAGGTTTGTTGACCGTTGGAAAGGTCGCTTCGTCGCCCAAGTAGACGAGTTCGAAGAGGACATTTTCCGCGCCGAGCGCTCCGGCCAATTCAACCGCTGCATCGATCGCCGGCTGAGGGTCGGGATGGCGGGCGACCGGAATGAGAATCCGTTCGAGCTTGGTGGAACCGGTCTGGGCCGACACAAATCCCGCGACTCCGGCCGGGACGAACAGGGTATCGACGTGGGCGCCGCGCGCGACCGGTTCGGCTACCGCCTCGTGGGTCAGACGTGCCAGTCCTTCCCGCTGGTGGGTCGACATCACCAGCAGGTCGGCCGGCTGCAGGGTCAGCTGTCTGAGAATTGCCGCCGCCGCGTGGTCGGCGAGGGCGCGCACTTTGCTGATATGGATGCCAAGCCGGGTGACGTCCTCTTTGGTGCTTCCCTGGGGCAGCAGGCCCCATTTCTGAAGCATCGGCCGGACGCGGGGAAAATCGTCGAAGTCCTCCGGGCCCACATGCATGATCGTCAGCTCGGCCTGCGCCAGACAGGTCAGCTTCAACGCGTGGGCAAAGGCTTCCTGTTCCTGGGCGGCCCGATCCGTCGGATGGAAGATTTGTCGGAAGGACAGAACCGACCGGCGTGGTTCCTGCGACATTACCGTCGATGTTCCTTCGGTCGCTTAGGGTGAAACATCATGTCCTGCATGTCCGGCTGTCTGTGAAAACCCGGTTCCGAGGATGGGAATCTGCAGTGAATGAGTTCGACTATAGCATGACCGTTTTGGTGATCGAAAAGGCTTTCTCAGAAACCGACATGCCGCAAACTGCCGGTGAGGCGGGCCGGCCGGCGATCAGTCATTCCATAAACGCTGATACCAGGCTTTCTCGTCCGGCGCGGCCACGGCGGCGATGTTCATCGCCTTGCGGATCTCGCCGATGCTCCAGCCGGTCAGGCTCGCGAGCGTTTCAGCCTGCTGCTCGTGTCGCTCCAGCAGTTGTTGGCGGTAGACGGTCGCGGCCTGACACTCGTCTGCACCGGTCCATGGATGCCTGAGAATGTATCGCGTCTGAAAATTCGACCGGTCCGACGTTTCCTGAAAGAGCAAGTCCTCGGGAAAATGGGCCGCGTCGTAACGGACATGCAGCCGCGTCAGGAAGGCGTTCTGAGCTTGGCCTCTTCCCTTGGGCACACGTCCGGAGGGTTCCTGCCAAAACACGCCGAGGTTTCGCAGCTCTTCAGCCGACAGGGGATCGGCCGCGCAGGGATCGCACCAGGTCATGTCCCATGCATATTCCAGAAAGACGCCGCGTTCGTCTTCGCGTCGTACTTGTTGACGGAACAAGGCGCGGTAAAAGTCGGCGAACCGGTCTTTGATGTACAGCGGAAGTTCCTGCGCGGCGGGCAATCGCACCGTCCGGTAGTTCGTCGTTTCCACGCGGCCCTGCTTGGTCAGGAAGTAGACGAACAGCTCCTGAGGGCCTTCCGCGTTCACTGTCCCGAGCCGGATCGGTAGCACGAACTTCGAGGACTCGAACGCAATTTGCAGCGGCCGCAGATGCGTCACGCCAAGCCGGGTCTGTTCGCCGAGGTTGACCTTGGCGACAAAGAATTTCAGGTTCTGCTTCAGATAGCTGTGCAGGACGGAAGACGCGCTCTTCGGAATGCGATATCCGTTCTCCGTGAGCCAGGTTTCGAGGCCCGCACTTTCTTTGGCCGAGAGAATGAAGATATCGTACTCCCCCACCTGATACTGGGCTTCGACCGTCACCCCCAGCACCTTCTCACGTTCGCGGCTCGGTGCCGCCGCCGGCACCTGACTTTTCATGGCGTCCATCCTGCGCTCGAAGAGCTCATATCTCACGCAGGGATTCTCGTCGAAGTATTCGACGAGCCGCGGTGCCGAATAATCGGCCAGGTGTTTCAGGATGGCGGGATTGCCCACATGGATCTGGTCCTTCTGCAACACAGCCGGCACGGGGACGACCAGCGCGAATTCCTTCGCGTCGCCCTTGAAATCGTTCGCCATCGTGATGACAGTCTTGTCGGCATGGCGGGCGATCGCCACCTCGGAGGCCTTGTTGAAAAGTTTCGTGTCAGCCTTGCCGACGTAAAAGCCGCAGAAAGCGGACGCCGAGCCGCTCCAGACGAGCAGGCCGGTGATGAATGTGAGCACAAGCACGAGCGGGCGTACCATACAGACCTCCTTGGGTGACGGTGAACCGAACAGCGGGACTGGAGATGGGCGATTTCCGTCCGACGGCCTTGACCAGTCGTACCGCGAGCCTGGAAACAGACAATCGATAAGAGGAACAAGCGGAGAACAGACAAGCAGCCCCCAAAGTATCCCATGCGGCCGATACAGGACGTACTGAATGGCAATGGCGCAAAGGGCGACCAGCGCCGTAAAGAGGATCCTCCCGGCCTGGGAATCCGGTGTCGTTTTCGGATCTGTGATCATGAAAAAGGAAAAAATCAGCAGCGTGCCGCTCGCTATTTGGTGCAGGGGAATCGTCAGCGGATCGCCGAGCCAGAGCGCGCGCAGAATCAAGAGACCCATATAGAAGCTGAGAAACGAGAAGGTGACGTCCGCGCGGACGGCCCGCGTGACCACGAGGGTGCCGAGGCCGACGACCAGCAGGCCGAACCAGGCGATCTGGCCCCATTGGCCGGGGGAGATCCAGCCGAGTCCAGTGGCCATCATGACGATCAGCGAGAAATTGGTCGGGTTGAAGATGTGCTTGTTTTTCCATCGAATGAGGAATTTGCTGCCGATCGCGATGAACGAGGCCAAAGCGGCGATCGGCAGATCGTTGGTGCGGAAAAAGATACAGAGGCCTATTGCCGAGACGATGGCGCTCAGCGGATCGTACGAGGACAGCCGATGCCATCGCGTGCCGGCATATTGCGCCAGCAGGGCCGCTCCGAACGTGACGGCGATCTGGGTGACCGGGACCTCGAAGTGCAGCCACAGCAGACCGTATGACAGCAGGGTTCCCAGACTCATAATTTGATAGAGGCGGGGATCGAATCTCTTGGTGGCTGGAATGGCTTGGGCCTCGACGGTTCCTGTCTCCATGTGTGCCCTCCCTTCACAAGAGGGTATGGGATGAGGCGTGAAATCCTTTCACCCACCGACGCAGGGGATCGCTCTCCGCTTGGCCCGATGTTGTCTTTGCTTTTCACGACCGTGACGAAATCGGTCCACGCATCCTAGCCCGCTGTCGAAAGTGACAGGTCTCCAGCTTGAAGATTTATGAGGGGCTCACTTGTTCGCGTGAGCGTTGGGTCGTCAAAAATGTGAGGCCATCCTTGAGCCAAAATTCATGGAATGGGCGTCGTTGCCGTGATTGATCAGCCTGCAGGCCGGTGCTAGAGTGCGAAGGGAAGCGTTGCAAGACGATTATCTGGGTTGGATCGCTCGCGCCAAGAGAGAAGCCGAAAAACCGAAGTGTCTTGACTGCATGCTCAAAAAGCTGCGCGGCGGCAAGCTGTACGTGAACATGGCGTGGGGGCCGCGCGCTGAACGAGGTTGACTATTTCACCCGCCTACGCAGGAAGCCACGGCTGCCCGTCCTCCGCAGTAGTCTGCTACGGAGGGTAGATCAAGCCGTGGACACCGTCGGCCAAAGCCATTGGCGTCGGACGAGGAACGCTGACGGGTGTCCTCAGAAGCCTTGGCGAAGGAGGACAAGGAGGACATGCTTCGGCGGATTCCGCCGAAGAAACCAAAGGGACCACGGCTGTAAAGCGGTGGGGCTCCACGCCGCTCTGACAGGCATCATTGAGCGCGAGCGGGGGCATCACCAGACGCCGACAAAGGGAGTTACCGGTATGAAAGCCAAGGTCCGTCGTCGGACCGTTGATTTGACTGATTACCCGGACTTGGTGGTCATTTATCTGGGCATGCGGGTGAACACGCTCACAGGCCTCAAGACGCTGTTCGGCTTCGGTTCCAAAATCGCGCAGTCAGTCGACGCCCGGCCAGACGGCTTGCTCCTTCACGAAAACTTCCTGTTTTCTTTGATTCCGCCGCACGCCGGCATGCGTCAATACTGGCGCGACTTCGAGTCTCTTGAAGCGTGGGCGCGCTCGGAGCCGCACCGCGTCTGGTGGCAGCAGTTTTTGCGTGATTCGGCCGGGACCGGTTTCTGGCACGAAGCCTACTTTATGAGAGGAGGCATGGAAGCCGTCTATGATGACATGGTGCAGGATACCGGATTTCTTCGGTTCGCCAGGGTGCAAGTGGCGCGGGGCAGAATGTTTTCCGCGCGCGGGCGCGCGCGACAGCCTGGAGAGTCGACGATCCGAGATCCGGTCACCGAAGAGGAGTTTTATTCTTGATAGCCTGACGAGCGCCGAAGCTCCTTCATCGAGATGGATCCTCAAGAAACCGGAAAGCACTACGACGATATCGCGTCCTGGTGGCTCGAGCAGATGCAAGGGTCGTCCTATGGCCTTGCGGCGCTGGAGCGGGCGCTGAGGTTCATCGGTACCGGCCGGGTTGCATTGGATGTCGGGTGCGGCTGTGAAGGGCGATTTCTCGGACTGCTTCTGGCGCGTGGATTCGACTGCACCGGACTCGACATCTCGGAGAAGATGCTTGTACTGGCGGCGCAGCGTCATCCCGCGGCATCATTTGCCTCCGGCGACATCTGTACGTGGCGGCTGCCTCGTCGCTATGATCTGATTACTGCTTGGGACAGCACCTTTCATCTCCCGCTGGAGAGCCAGGAGCCGGTGCTACTCAAACTGTGCGAGGGGCTGACGCCTGACGGCGTGCTGCTCTTTACCTGCGGAGACGCGGAAAAGCCGGGCACCATTCAAGGAGCGTTCGGCGGCAGGCAGTTCGAATACAGTTCATTGGGCGTACCGGAGTACATCAGGCTCCTTCGGTTCGGCGGATGCGCGGTCCAGCATCTTGAACGCGACCAGCATCCTCTGAACCATGTCTCTATCATCGCCAAGAAATCCTACGAGGCGCGCCATGGCAGCCGAGCCGGCGTTGACAACCAATCTCGCCTCGCGCAAGAATCTCCGCATAGCCGGGCAGCTGGTGGCTGATCTGAGGTCGGGCGCCGACCGGCTGGTCACATCGTTCAAGACAGGAGCAACGACTATGGAAGCGCCCCGACCACCGCTGCCGCCGTTTGACGAACAGACCGCCGTACAGAAGGTCCGCGCAGCCGAGGACGCCTGGAATACGCGCGATCCCCACCGAGTATCGCTCGCCTATACCCCGGACAGTGTGTGGCGCAATCGGGCGGAGTTCTTCAGCGGGCGTGAAGCCATCGAAGAATTTTTGACGAGGAAGTGGAACAAGGAGCTGGACTACCGGCTCATCAAGGAACTCTGGGCGTTCCGCGACAACCGGATCGCGGTGCGGTTTGCCTATGAATGGCACGATGATGCCGGCCAGTGGTATCGGTCCTATGGGAATGAGAATTGGGAGTTTGACGAGCACGGTTTCATGCGCCGCCGGATTGCCAGCATCAACGACCTTCCTATCGGCGAGAGGGACCGCAAGTACCATTGGAGTCTTGGACGGCGTCCGGACGGCCATCCGAGCCTTTCCGATCTCGGCCTGTAATCAACTTTGGCACCATGCTGGACTATGACCTGAACAAAGACGGCGAGTGGCGCGCGTCAACGCGCCGGACGTGTGTCGTTCTGAAACATTGCAACTTCATTGAAACGAAACGCCGACTAGGGGAATTCCCAGGCGCCCGACTGAACAGTCCGCCCTATACTGCGCCGATCCCACAGCAACGCCGTCCCCTTTACTTCCGCTCAACTTTTCTCGGAGGATGATCTCATGAGCCAGGCCAGCACGACCGAAGAACGCTTCATCTCGCGGTTAATTCAGGACAAACCGTTGCTCCACCTGGTCAGTCAGGGCGATGCGGAAGAATATGGATTTCTCGGCCTAAAAGCCGGTCCCGTGAGTTGGGCGGTCGATGCCGACGTGCTGCGGCATCTGTCAAAGATCGTAAAGCCGCATCATCGGACCCTGGAGACGGGATGCGGATACACCACAGTGGCATTTGCCGTGCTTGGAGCCCGCCATATCTGCGTGAATCCCAAACCGGATGAGTGCCGGCGCATTCAGGAGTATCTGCAGTCCATCGGGGCTCCCACAGACCGCCTGGATTTCGTCGTGGATTCGTCGGATACCGGATTGATCTCCTTGGATCCCGACCTGAAGGTAGACGTGGGGTTCATCGACGGTTGCCACGGCTTTCCCTTCCCAGCGCTGGATTGGCACTACATCGACCAACATCTTGAGATCGGGGGGATTTTGGGGGTCGACGATACGAACATTCCCTCGGTCCAGGTGCTCACCGGTTTCCTCAATGCCAACGGCACCTATAGTTTGGAAGATCATGTCGGCAAGACGAGCTTCTATCGGAAGCTCGCACACGAGAAGAACCGCGAGTGGGTGTTTCAAGAATTCAATAAGACCGCTCGGGAAAATTTGCCTGCCAAAAGTTCTGGCCGCTCCATTGTCGAAACGTTGCTCCGCAAGATAAAGACGAAACGGCTGAACAGTTGAGGTGTATCAAGTCAGGGCTGTCGTGAACCTCAATTACTTACAGCATGTTCCGGGATTTCGTGTCTTGAGTGGTGCCCTGCGGCGCCGCTACGACCAATTTGGTTCGAATCAGTTTCTCCTCTTCGCTCCTCCCGGCCATTTCTATTCTCCACTTCCTAACATGCTAGAGATGGACCGAAACAGAACGACCCTCTTCGACTGCGATGTGAAAAACATCCCCGGCATCGACAATCACGAGGAAGATCAGCTTGCGCTTCTGGAGAAATTCTCCACGTACTATGGTGAGTTACCGTTTGGCGATCAGAAGGCGACCGGGCGCCGTTATTATTTTCAAAATGGATTTTTCTGCCACGCCGATGCGATTGCGTTGTATTCACTGATGCGTCATTATCAACCTCGGAGAATCATCGAGGTCGGCTCCGGGTTTTCCTCGGCCGTGATGCTTGATACGAATGAACTCTTTTTGGATGACCGGACGGCATGTACCTTTGTGGAGCCTTATCCTGAACGCCTCTTATCTCTGATGAGCGAAGACGACAAGAATCGGCACGAAATCATCATGGATAGGATTCAGAATGTTCCGCTTGATCGGTTTGATGCACTCCAGGCACGGGATATTCTCTTTATCGATTCTTCACACGTCGTAAAGGTTGGCAGCGACGTCGTCCATCTTCTCACAAACGTCCTGCCAAGGCTCAACAAAGGAGTCCTTGTGCATTTTCACGACATATTCTGGCCCTTTGAGTATCCCGAGCAATGGATCCGAGAAGGGCGAGCATGGAACGAATGTTACGTTCTCCAGGCCTTTCTCCAATTTAATGAGACGTTCAGAATACGGTTCTTTAATTCGTATCTGGCGATTCACCACGGGGAAAAACTCGAACAGATGCTTCCGCTTTCCATGAAAAATACAGGTGGGAGCATCTGGATCGAAAAGACTTCATAGCGGAGTGAGCCAAGAGACTCCCAGTCAGCGGGCCAAACTGTGGCGGCTTTCGTGTCCCCCCAAGAGTTTCTCAATCCAGACTGCGCGAGACAAAACAAGGGAATCAAAGTGACTGGCTAGCGGATGGGGCCGCGCTGGTATAGCATGACGCTGGACACGACTGCGTCTGCCATAATCTGGTTCCCCAAGTCGTTGAGGTGACAACAATCATCTCTATAAACCGTCTCATGAGTGTCCGCAAATATAGAAGTCAGATCAAAAATTGGAACATCCGAACGGCGCAGAGCCTGTGCGGTCTCTCTCAGCAAAACCATTCTCGCATTGGTCTCCTCGATCAGGCTGGGATGAACAGCTATTTGCTTCTCTTTTTCCGAGAACGGCTTTGAATCTTTGAGATATTGGTTCGGTTGTAAGAAAAAAAAGACGGGTTTGCCCGTTCTCTTCCGTACAAGGTCATCCTCTAAAATTGTATACTTTTTCCAGATTGCGATTCGCTTGCGGATAAACTCTTCTGCTGGTGCCCTGCGCAGACTTTCTGACTGATGAGCTCGAAATTCATTGGAATAATACGCGGATTCGCTAGCTCTCACGATTTGGTAAAGAAGGTCGTGGATACTATACCAGCAGACGAAGTACAGGCTGCTTCTTGAAAGACCGGGGATTTCTAAAGCCACGCGGTTGATATTCTTGTACAACCATCGAGCCGTGCGCCCGAGAGTGGTGTAGATTCCTCCATGGCCGGTACGTCCGTAAAATTGTGGATAAAGCGGGTAGTCCAGCGGATAGACAGGGAGCAGATGAGTTGGAAGTGCGTCGTTGAACCCATCGATATTTATCACAAGATCCAAATTATCCATAAAATAGGTGGCAATGAAGAACTGCTGTGGTTGCTTGAATCCTCCAAGCGCGAGATTAACGATTCGAAGATTCTTCCGCCCGAATGCTGGTATCGCGTCTCTTAACGGTTCAAAGTGGCTAGGGTGACGGATAGAATAGAAGCCGAAATCTTGGGCAACGGACCCACCCAATATGCCGATAACGAAATCGTCGGCAGTCCTTTCCGACAGGATTTTTTCGAAGTCTATGATTTGTGAGGATTCATATCCAAAATATGGATGAGGAGTGTAGTTATCCATCCATGAGATCAGGATGAGTTTAGGGTCGCTCCCATAGTACTGAGCATAACTGACGTCTTTGATACCTAAAAAGAAATACGTCGCACCCTTGGCTAAAAATTCAGAGACGAGCAATGAGATAACAATGAGAATGAGCGGTGCTGCTACTCGTGAATCACGTATCCTCTTCCACATTTTTTGATTTAGTTCCATGCCAGCTAACAAATGCACCAGATGCGGGGTAATGTAGCAGAAAATAGTATCTAGCGAAGGGTAAGTCATAGTGTGTTTGGTGCCAACCTGGTGCCAAAACACCCTGACATACCATGATAGCTTGATGATCTACGTCCTCAGAAATCCTCCGTTCTTGCTGGTGATGGCTCTTCCTGGGTGTCCTGAGGTAGGGCTTCAGCAGGACTCTGGGTTAGCGTCCAGGCAGAACGCTGACCCACATCTGGGCATGTTGAGCTAGGTCCCGGCTGACAACATAGGTGGCATGCTCTCGTGAAGCGATAGACTCTTGTACTTGATCCGGAGCTGTTCGTGTGTGCAGGAACGCTTCCTGTTCGCCAAGCGCTCCCAAGGGTGCTCGAGACAAACGAGCCGCCAAGCTAACGGCTCGTGTCTCTGCCGACAGTGGAATGATGTGTCGGTGCCCCGCCGTGATTTTGAATGAAACCTGGTCGGTCTGTTTTTCGGGAAACAGCAGGTCGGGGGCGGAGGAAGGCTCGATCTTCCAAATCTGCAGATAGGCATCCTGGTTGGTCTCCACCGTGAGGCTCACAGGCCCCAAACTGTGTAATGCCGTCGCTGCCTCCACTTCTTGCGGTGATCCGTCTGTTCCATGCAAAACGAAGCTGTAGCGAAGCCCGAGCGGTCCTGAGGGAGCGATCGATTCCAATGTCCGGTGTTCTTGCTGCCGCATCGCTTTCTGTTGTGATCGGAGCCGATCCCGGCTTGGTGCAGCGGCCTTCGGATTTGCCTGGTCACTCTTCGCCGCTCGCTCCGCTTGAGGCTTCCGCTGTTCGCCGGCATAAAACAGTGCGCGGGCGCCTGCCTGCGGCGCGGCGCTTATGGCGCCCGGCGCCGGGGCAGGCATGACAGGAGCCTGAGCAGGCGCTGGCGGTACCTGAGCCCGATCTTCTCGAGAAGACGGAACGGCTTCCTTCTTGTGTCGCTCGGCCTGGGTTTGCTCAACGGATGACGTGGCCGATTTCTGTGAAGGGTGGCGCGGCTGAGGGGAGGCCGGTGCATCGGATGATTCGGCCGGTTTCGGTTGAGCGGCCAGCGGAGTCTGGGCTGGTGCGGGCGGCGCATCTTCCGTCACAGGCGGACGGACCGTCGTCCTGAGGCTGTCCTGATAGATTCTGATCCCGAGCACGACGGCCAACACCGCGGCGCCCAGGCCGCCGGCGACGGCGAGGGTTGTCGGTCTCACGGCCCAGTTGAACCAGGAAGCGGTCACGCCGGAGGTCGCAGGCTTCGACTGCCGGAGCGACTGGAGCAATCTGCGCCGGATCTCGGGATCGGCCAGCAATTCTTTCAGCGCCTGCTCGTCCGCCAAGACATTGAAGAGCTGCTGGTCTGCGAGAGCCGCGGTGAACAGTCGTTTCCGCTCCTCTTCGGTGAGGGTATCCGTCGCGAAAGCTCCCAGCAGTGTTTCCAGATCAGGATTCATCACTCAACATTCAAATTAAACACTCAAAACTAATAATTCACTCCCAATTGCCGCCCATCAACTCCAGCAGTTGTTTTCGGCACCGCAGGTCCCAAGTGTAGATGGTATTGATCGAGCGCTGACCCGTCAGTCGCTGAATGTCCGAAAAGGATTTTCCCTCCAATTTCCACCGGAAGAGCTCACGGCAGCGGTCACCGAGCCGGCCGATGGCTGCCAGCAGCCGATCGGCCCTTCGCCGCCGGTCCAAGAGCATGGCCGGGTCATCGCCGGGGTCCGCCAACGGAAGATCGTCGATGGATGCTTGATTGTACTCGCCGCGGCGGAGCACCCTGCGATGGAGATCCAGCATCTTGAAGCGCAGGACCTGAAAGGCCAGGGGAACGAGCTCGGTCGGCTCGGTCACCCGGGCGTACTTTTCGTGCAGCACGACCAGGACGTCCTGGGCCAAATCTTCGGCGAGATCCTTCGATACGCGTGATGTCGCGAAGGCCAGGATTCTTTCGCGGAGAGACTTGAGTGTCTGATCACGATCCATGGTTGAGCCAACTCGGAAGCCTCGATCTCATCGTATGTTCAGTCTCGATCGCGATCGAGGCGCGGGTATTGTGTCGGCCATGCGCCGGCCCGTCACTTAGGCGGCGTGGCCGGTTGCGATTCGCTCAAGAGATCGCCGAACGATCGTGACGCGACGCGCAGCGCGCGGCAGATCGTGTATTGCCGGTCGAATCGGTTTTTCGTGCTCACGATGTCCCGGAGCTTCCCGAACGAAACCCGTCCCCAGGCCGGCAGATGAAAGACCGACAGGGGATAATCGGTGCCGAACAGCAAATGGTTGTGGAGTTCGGGGTGCCGGCGCAGCTGCAGCAGCATGCGGAATCGGTTGGGCAGTGTGAGCGCCGAGGTGTCGGCGTAGAATTGGGAGTACCGTTTTGCAAAGTCCTGAAGCACGGGGAAGAACTTTTCATACAGCATGAGTCCGTAGCTGCAGGCATGGGCGGCGATGACCGTGACGCCCTGATCCAGTGCCAGTCTGAGCCGATCCGGATCGCCGAGAGATTGATCCTTTCCGATCAGGCTGAACTCGTAGCCCACGTGGCTGAGCAACGGAAGGTTCCGTTCCGCCAGCCTGCGATAGAACGGGATGTGGACGGGATCGGCCGGATCGAACTGCTGGGCGTTCGGCAGGACCTTGACGAGCACAGCGCCCGCGTCGGCGCAACGATGGACTTCATCCGTGGCATCGCGGCGCTGCGGATTGATCGAGACGCCGGCCAGGAATTTCCGTGGATGGCGGCGGGCGGTGGCCAGGACATAGTCGTTGCCGATCAGAAAGTCCGTCCGCGACAGGTCCAGCCGGCCGTTTCCGTCGTAGACGCCGTCCATGCCGAGCAGGACCGCCTGGGCGACGTGCCGCGAGGCGGTCAGCTCTGTCAGGAGATCGTCGAGATATTTCCGGTTCGCTTCTCGTGGATTGTCCTTGGGCAGGGAATGTTTCCACAGCAGGAACCGGAACAGCGGACTCTTGAGCATGCCGGGAGAGATGTAGCAACCGTTGTCGCCTTCCGGCAGCGCCGCCAGATGCACGTGGCAGTCGATCAGCGATTTAGGGGATGTCGTTCGTGAAGCGTCGTTCGTGAAGTGCGATGAAGCAGAATCCATTCGTTCGTTCATTGGGTACGCTTAACGAGATACACTTCACGCTTCACGAGAGGAGAGCCGCTCCATCGCGATGCGTTTGAGGCTGCGCAGATCCATTTTCCCGGTTCCCAACACCGGCAGCGCGTCGACCTTGAGGCAGTTGCCGCGGGCAGGAATGAAGAGGTTCGGCAACCCCTCGGCAGCCAGTTTGTCCAGGATCGCCGGGATCTTTTCTTCGTCTACCGTGTGCAGGACGACCAGTTGCTCGCCCTTCTTGCTGTCCGGGATACCCGTGACGGCGAAACTCTGCGTATCGAGTCCCGTGGCCTGGTGCAGGGCTTCCTCGACTTTTCCATGCGGCACCATCTCGCCGCCGATCTTGGAGAATCGCGACAGCCGGTCGGTGATGGTCAGGAATCCGTCGTCGTCCAACAGCGCGAGGTCGCCGGTAATGTACCAGCCGTCCCGCAGGGCTTCGGCGGTCAGGTCGTCCCGGCCGAGATAACCGCGCATGACGTTGGGTCCCTTCACGAGCAGCATGCCGGCCGAGCCGTTTGGCGACGAGGCAAACGTCTCCGGATCGACGATCTGAACCGAAACGCCTGGCAACGGCTGGCCCACTGTGCCCCTGCGCGACCCCGGTTGATAGTAACCGGCGGCCCGGTAGTCCGGACAATTGACGGCGATGACGGGCGCGCATTCCGTGACGCCGTACCCTTCGATCGGACCGATGCCGAACTTGTCCTCCACCGCCTGGGCCAGCCGAGCCGGCAGCTTCTCGGCGCCGGTCAAAATCACGCGCAGCGAGCTGAACTGCTCAGGCGTGCACCGTTTCAGATAGAGCTGCAAGAAGGTCGGGGTGGTCACCAAAAACGTGATTCGATATCGGCGGATCAATTCGCCGATCGCCGCTGCGTCCAGCGGGGAGGGGTGAAATACCAGGCCGGCGTTGTTGAACATGACGAGCCAGAAGACCAAATAGCCGAACGAGTGGAAGAAGGGCAGGATGCCGAGGATCCGCTCCTTCTCGTACAGATGAAGCACCTGGCTGGCGGCCTGGGCGTTGCCGTCCACCGAGAAGTGGGACAGCATAACGCCTTTCGGTTCGCCCGTGCTCCCGCTGCTGAAGATGATCGTGGTCAGATCGTCCATCGACATCGCCCTCTCGGCGCCGCAGATCCGTTCGATCAGGCGGGCCGGGGCCAATGCGGCCAGAATGGCGGCTGCGGCTTTCTGCGCAGTTCCGATGCTCCCGCGCAGATCCTCCAGCCAGATGACGGACGGGCCGTCCGGCAGCGTGAGCTTTGCTTTCTCGACGAACAGCCTGCTGCTGACGATGGTGCGGATACCGGCAATCCGCACCGCCGCCTCCAGGCCGGCCTTGCCGACCGTGTAGTTGAGATTGACGGTGGTCTTGCCGCACAGCGGCGCCGCCACGTTCACCAGCGCCGCCGCCACGGTCGGCGGGAGCAGGACGCCGACCCGCTCCTGGTCCTGCCACTCGCGGCCGAGGCGCCTGGCCAGCACGATTGAACCGATGAGCGCCTGAAAGTACGAGACATGCGGCCGTTGCTGGTCGGCCATCGCGAATCGGAAGGGATAGCGCCGCGCGGCCTTGATGAACTGCCGGTGCAGCGGCAGGCGTTCGCCTTTGCGCAGATACCACGCCTCTTCACCAAGGGCGCGAATCGCCTGGCGGATGCCTCGGACGTCGGTCTCCGGCGGCATCGGCCGGCCGAAAGACACGGTGACGGGATAGGGGATTTGCTCCGGCCACTTCCACAGGATCCGGCCGTCGTTGAAACTGAAGATGCTTCCCCAGACGCGGTCCAGATGTACGGGAATGATGGGGGCGGTCCGACCCTTCATGATGCGTTCGAATCCGCGGCGAAACGGCAGCAGCGTGCCGGTGCGAGTGATCTGTCCTTCGGGAAACATGCAGACCAATTCACCCTGTTCGATCGCGGCTCCTGCGTCGCGCAGCGCCCGCAGCACCACCCGTAAGCCGCCTTCGGGCGAGATGGGAATCACGCCCAGGCGTTTCATGAAAGGCTTGAGGAGCGCGTGGTCTGCATATCGTTGATCTACGAGAAAGCGCACGGGACGGTCGAGACTCGCGATCAATAGGAAACCGTCGATGAACGAGACGTGGTTGGGAACCAGCAACGCGCCTCCAGCGGCGGGGACCTGCTCATGTCCGCGAATTCTGAGCCGATAGAGACTGTTCGTCGCGATCACGAGGATAACGCGCAGCAGCGCCTCGGGTAAAAGGTAAAGCGCCCATGCGGTGCCGACGACGGTCAGCGCCGCCGTGGCGAGAAAGATCCCGGTCGTGGACACGCCGCTGGCGGCCAGCGCGCCGGCGCCCAGGGATCCGAGGAGGATGCCGGTGAACACGCAGGTGTTTTCGAACGCGATGACTGATCCCCGGCGGTCCGCCGGAGCCCGCCACTGGATCAAAGCGTTCAGCGGCACGAAGATCAGCGCGCTGGACGTACCCAAGAGCACCATCATGGCAAGCGTCACTCCGAGGCCCGGTGCGAACAGGCCGAGCGCGCTCAGCATGACCGCCACGCCGACTGCGCCCAGCGGGATCAGTCCGTACTCCACGCGGCCCTGCGAGAGGCGGCCGGCTAATCGCGCGCCGATCCCGATGCCGATCGACAGCATCATCAGGGGCAACCCGGATTGCCAATCGGAGACCCCCAGCACCGCCTTGGCGTAGACGAGGATGTCCTGAGCGAACAGGCTGGCGATGGTCCAGAAGAACACGGCCCCCATGACGGCCAAGCGCAGCATGCGGTCCTTGGAAAGCGCCGACCAGGCGCCACCCAGCGTATCGGCGAGACCCCCTTGCGCCCGCGCCGGAGGGACGCGGGGAATCGTCCAGGCTGCGGAGACGCCGACGAGCGACAGCCCAAACAAGGCGAGAGGCGCAAGCCATAGGGCATCTCCGGTGAGGGACATCAAAATGCCCGGGGCGGCGGTGCCGGTCAGGATCGCGAGGAACGTCCACATCTCCAATCGGCCGTTGCCTGCAGCCAGCTGCTCGTGCGGCACCAATTCGGCCAGGATGCCGTACTTGGCCGGGCTGAACAGCGCGCTGTGCACTCCCATCCCTCCGAGCACGATCAGCGGCAGGATGCCGCCGGCCGGGTTGAGCCAAAGGGCCAGCGTGGCGGTCGCCATCAGGAGCACCTCCACACTCTTCATGACGATGATGATCGTGCGCTTGCTGACCCGGTCGGCAAGCAGTCCGGCGACGAGGGAGACCAGGGCGAGGGGGAGGGTAAAGACGACAAATGCGAGCGTCGTTTGCGCCTGGGAAGCCGCTTCAAGCTCGGGTCCTGGCGCGAGGACCGCCGACAGCTGGCGGATGCTCAGCAGGGCGACCATTAGTTTCCAGGCGTTGTCGTTGAATGCCCCGCAGAACTGGGCGATCAGGAGTCCGCGGAGGGAGTGGCGAGAGGAATCTGTCATGAGGTTTGAGAGTTCGGTCCGCCTACTATGGAGGAAGACGTGGCAAAGATCAAAGCCGTTGATCGTCCTCTTCTCGAGGGACCGGCAGCCCTTCGTTTCTCATGATCTTCAGCGCGTTGGTCGTCGGGCAGGGACCGGGGCGAAGTTTGTAGTCGAACGACAGCGCGCCGCCCGTCACCGTCTCCTGAAAATGCGCATTGAGCAGAGACGGAATGTCCTTTTCCAGATCCGTCAGTTCCAGGTCGTGCGTGCTCACGAGCCCGTAGCCGTTTCCCGTCGAGAGCGCCGTGATGTAGGCCCGGCTGCCGATCAAGCGTTCCCGGTTGTTCGTGCCCTTGAAAATCTCGTCGATGAGGAACAGTACGGGCGGTGCGGCGCGGTCGCCGATCGCGTCGAGAATGGCCTTGAGGCGTTTGACCTCGGCGTAGAAAAATGAAAGGCCCGCATCGAGGGAATCGTCCACGCGGATGCAGCAGGCGAGCCGGCACGGCGACCAGTCGAGCCGGTCCGCGCAGACCGGCGCCCCCGCTTGCGCGAGGCACAGATTGATGCCGATCGTCCGTAAGAACGTGCTCTTGCCGGACATGTTGGATCCGGTAATGAGATGGATGGAGCCGAGACCCGCCAGCTCAAGGTCGTTCGCGACACGGCTCTTGGCCGGGATCAGCGGATGCGCGAGGCTGGAAGCGCGGACGGCCGCGTCGGTGGTTCGTGACGGCCAGACGTAGGCCGGATGCAGGAAGGCGAATGTCGCCAAGGCCGACGCGGCTTCCACCTCCGCCAACCGATCGAGCCAGGTGGGGAGCTGCTGCGCGATGTTTTCCTGAATGGCGTGCAGCTGCCTGGTGAACCACAAATCCCATGGGCAGAGTGCGTTCACAGCCAGATGAATCAGGGGATGCGCCTTGACGCTGATGCCGTGGAGCGCCCTGGCGGCCCGTTTCACGGATGCGGAGGGTCCTCGTCGATCGTGCAGCAGCGGGGCGCAGGTTTCGGTGAGCGCCGACCGGCGGCCGCGCGCACGGCGCTCAAGATAACCGAGTACCATCCCCAGCCGCTCCATCTCACCGTGCAGGCCGACTGCATGTTCCAGCAGCTCTTCTCCCTGGTCCGTCATCAGGTAGATGGCGGCATAGGCGCCGAACGAGAGCATCCAATAGCCCGGCAGCCAGCCGAGCAAGGCGTATAATCCAAGCAGCAGAGTCGATGCCGCCAGCGCGCTCTGGATTGCGAGAATCAGCGACAGCCGGGGAAATCCGAGTGGGTGCGCGAGCACGGCGGCGAGGCGGCGGCCGTTGATTTCTTGCTCACCGGTGAGACGCGAGGCGAGCACGAGGCGGTCTCGAAAGAGCGACCGCGGGGTCAATTCTTGGATCAAGCGCCGGCGGGCCTCCCATTGCGCGTCGGACGGAGGTTGCGTCAGCAGCCAGGAAGTCAGGCGATCGCCGCCATGATCGGAAACCGCGGTGTCGAGCAGGTGGAGCAACGAGTGCGGGCCGACCAAATCGAGATCGTTCGCATAGGCATGAGAGTCCGGACGAGTCCTGGCCGGCAGGGGAATAGCGGCCCAGTCCAGCCTGGTCCGGGCCAGATGCGCCGCCTTGATGGCACGCCACAATCGCAATCTGTGAATCTGTTGT
>Ga0268299_1002996_pt1 | contig 17275 bp, 20 predicted proteins | sample NOBtaG_FD_193484 | JGI IMG/M metagenome (GOLD analysis project Ga0268299, IMG submission 193484) | Activated sludge microbial communities from bioreactor in Nijmegen, Gelderland, Netherland - NOB reactor | ecosystem: Engineered > Bioreactor > Aerobic > Activated sludge | place: Netherlands...
GGGCTGACCAAAAGACTCACGCTGTTTTGCATAAGTCAAAGCAGAGTCGAAAGCGGCTTGCGCTATTCCCAGAGCGAGCGAGCCGATCGAAATTCGTCCACCTTCCAAAGTCGTCAATGCTTGTTTATAGCCTTCGCCGACTTCGCCAATCAAATTGGCTTTGGGAATCTTGCAGTTGTCGAAGGTCAAACTTGCTGTCGGCGATCCGCGCATGCCCAGTTTCTTTTCGACTTTGCTGACGTAGAAACCTTCCGTTCCTGTTTCGACGACAAATGACGAAATGCCTTTGCGACCAAGGCTCGGGTCGGTCATCGCCATGATAATGGAAACGTGAGCATCAGTGGCATTGGTGATGAACTGTTTAGTGCCGTTCAAAACCCAATGGTCACCTTCCAGCTTGGCCGTGGTTTTCTGCATCGCGGCATCCGATCCTGTGCCCGGTTCGGTCAATGCCCAGCAGCCGATCCACTCACCTGTTGCGAGTTTCGGCAAATACTTTTTCTTTTGCTCGTCGTTGCCGAAAAGCTTGATGGGGTTGGTGCCCAGAGAGCAGTGCGCCGCATAGCTCAAACCGGTCGAACCGCAAGCGCGCCCGATTTCTTCACAGGCGATGGCATAACTTCTGTAATCCAGTCCGGCGCCGCCATATTCGGTCGGAACCAGCACTCCGAGCAAGTCGAGTTTGCCAAGCGCCTCGAATGTCTCTTTCGGAAAACGAGCGTTTTTGTCGACTTCCTGGGCTTTCGGCGCGATCTCTTTGGTGGCGAAGTCGCGCACCATCTCGCGAATATCATGATGCTCTTGATCGAGAAACGCCCCGTACGGCAGCACATCGGAAGAGTTGAGAGTAGTCGTCACGGCGGTTCTCCTTGAATTAGAACAATTGTTGCTCGCCAACAGCCACAAGCGATTTGCAAACTCTCACGCGCTATTCAGTTGTCTGGCACGTGAAAGGGATGCCCTGATCGTACAGGGTTATCTCGCGAAAGTGCCCGAATTTACTAATTTTTCACACCGGCGAGTTCTGCAAACCCCGACCAATTCTGCAAACTCCGACCAATTCTGCAAACTCCGACTAATTCTGCAAAACCCGCAGAATCGTTCACTTCGATGCGAAATATTCTTCGATTGCCTCGACAATGCGCTGCGCGGCTTGCCCGTCGCCGAACGGATTGACTGCCGTGGACATGCGTTTGTAGCTGTCAGGAGTGGTCAAAAGCTCGCGCGCGGCGGTGACGATGCCGCCCTGGTGGACGCCCACGAGTTTGGCCGCTCCGGCAGTGACCGCCTCCGGGCGCTCCGTGTTCGTGCGCATGACCAGAACCGGTTTTCCAAGAGCCGGCGCTTCTTCCTGAATGCCGCCCGAGTCAGTTAAGACGAAATTGCAGCGGCGCATGGCATAAACGAAAGGCACATAATCCAGCGGTTCGACGCAAATGAGTCGTTCGTGTCCCGCAAAAACCGGTTCTATAGATTCGCGAACTATGCGATTCTTGTGAATCGGATAGAAAACTTGCACGTCCGGAAACTCTTCTGCAATCTCTCGCAAAGCGCGCGCAATCTCCGTCATGCCGTCGCCCCAATTCTCGCGGCGGTGGGCCGTTACAAGCAGCACACGGTAGCGCTCGAAGTCGACGTTTGCAAAGAGTGCGCGGTCTACCTTGGATTCGTCCAGGCGTGAATTGGTGTCCAGCAGTGCATCGATGACTGTATTGCCCGTCAGGTATACGTTTTCGACGATGTTCTCGCGCTTGAGATTCTCCACAGCCAGAGGAGTTGGCGCGAAGTGCAATGTGGCCAGTTTGCCTGTCAGGCGGCGCGACATCTCCTCGGGAAACGGGTTGTACCGGTCCTCGGTTCTCAACCCCGCCTCGACGTGACCGACAGGAATTTTGCGGTAGAACGCTGCCAGCGAAGCGGCCATGACCGTGACCGTGTCGCCCTGCACAAGAATCATCTCCGGCTCGACCTTTTCCAGAATTTCGTCCATCGCCTTGATAACTCGGGTGGTCAGGTCGGCAAGCGTCTGCCCGTGTTGCATGAGGTTCAGGTCGTGGTCGGCAGCGATGCCGAACCACTTGAGCATCTGGTCGAGCATCTCGCGATGCTGGGCTGTAAGAGTGACAATCGGCTCGAGATGTTCGGATCGGCGCAAAGCGTGGACGACCGGAGCAAGCTTGACAGCCTCCGGACGCGTTCCAAACACACACATCACGCGCCTTTTCATGACGTGGATTCTAACCCATTTACAAACACAAATCGTGCCTTCGTTTCGGCTGTGAATTCAATTGCAACAGAGGCGGCGATTCGACAATGCCGCAGCCGAAAGGCCTGGTTTCGAGCGGCAAAAGTCATGGAAAATGCACCGTTGTAAGGAGCCTAAATGTGGGCAGATCCACCATGGCGTCTCCAATCTGATAGACTCGTGGCAACTGCATCTGGTGCTCCAAAAGCACAGAAGCGAGTCGAGTTCGATGGTATCCCGTTGATTCTGTTTTTTGGACTACTTTGCATATCGCCCGAGGTTGATGTGGACGTAATCGTTGAAGGGAAAATCACGCCGGAAGAAGGCATTGATGAAGTCATCCAGACGGTCATCGATCTCAAAGCCGTGCAGCACGCAATTTTGCGAGTCACTTGCTCCGACTCCGACTTGCAAGGTCGAGTCGCATTCTCGCAAGGCGGATATATCCTGGGCGGCCAAGTCGCCGACTCCGGCGAAACCGGTTACGCCGCAGTGAAAAAACTTCTGGAAGTGCGCAAAGGCAATTATGCAATTCTCGATCCGGGTCGTACATATGTTCCCGAGGTCAATCAAAGTTTGTGGATCAAAGGCGAGAAAGTAATCGATCGCCTTCCTCATTTGCCCGAGTCTGTAGACGATCTTCTCGACGCCAACCCGGAAAACCTCGCGCATCGAGTCGAGCAAACCCCGATCGGACGCATCGATATCAAAGCCGATCGATCAGAGGACGCAATGTCTGCGCCAGCTACGACAGTCGAAGACGTTAAGAGCAAAGCCCGCCAGTTGGACCTTTCCGGCGCCAAGACCGTTCAGCAATTAGTCATTTACGCAATTGCCGCAATCGCCGGGACCTTCATCGCCATCAACTACGGCAGCGACATTTACTTCTTCATCCTCAAAGCGCTCAACGATATGGGTGTGAAAATATAGGTCGGCGCCGCAAGAGTTTCGGTGCGCGCAAGAATGTCGATGTCCTCAAAACAAGTTTCGTGGACCAGCATCGAGCTGGTATGTTCTTCGCGCAAGCGGCGAACATTGTTGTTCGACCCGCGCGTTTGCCTGGACGGTGAAACATTAGACACTGAGCGACCTTTGCTAATCGCTTTCCATGGCGGTTCCGGGCAGGCCGAGCAGATGGAAAAGTTGACCGGGTTCATGGCTCTGGGTGGAGAGCAAAATTTTTTCGTTGCTTACCCGCAAGGCATAAATCGCGGTTGGAACGACGGAAGAGATTTGCCTCACAGGCGCGAAATCGACGACGTTGAGTTCATAGTTAAACTCGTGCAACACCTGTGCGAATCGTTTCCAATAGACAGGCAGAGGGTTTTCGCCTGCGGGATTTCAAACGGCGGCTTCTTTGCGCAATACCTGGCGGTGCGTGCGCCAGGTTTAATCGCGGCTGTCGCCTCTGTTGCCGCAACGGTCCACGAACCAATGTTCAACGGTGAGCCTCCGGCCGAGCCGGTCGCGATCATGTTTGTCGTCGGCAAGGACGATCCGGTTGTTCCATTTTGCGGGGGCGATATCGAACTGGCGCGCAAGAAAGCCGGACGAGTAGTGCGGTTCGATCAGGGTTTGAACTATTGGATCGCGGCTAATCATGCGGATTCGCATTGCGTTGAAACAGTGCTGCCGCTATTGAATGACGAGGATGGAACACGTGTCGTGAAACGCGTTTTTTCGGTATCTGAAACGCAAAAACTCGAGGGAAAGCCGCTTGTTGTCTGCATCGTCGAAGGCGGCGGTCACGCATGGCCTTTAGGCTGGCAATATTACAGAGAGAAATTCATTGGAAGAACCAGCACTCAATTCGAAACCAGCTCTGAGATCGTGCGATTTTTTTTGGACCAAACGAGTTGAAGTGGAACCGGCTGGCTTGTGTGAGTTCGCGCTAATAAACGCCCTTGAGAAGATTAAACCGGGCTCACGGGAGTCGCGCTAGAGATTACTGCCATTTCACAATGCGGTTTGCCCCACTTACGCGACATCAGTTCTAAGCCTCGCGCAGTTATAGAAACGCTTAAAACTAATTCTCAGAAACCTGATTTGATGGGCCTTCTCGATTTCAGATCAACAGCTCTGTGGAGTTTTACCACCAGATTTAGATCCCCCATAAGACCTGAATTACCTGTTGCTTGACAACCATGTTTCTCATTAAGGTGACCTCATAGTTCATTTTTCAACAGAGCCAATAGAGACAAATCACCCCGATAAGTACATAGCCACTTCGCCTACAGCAGTTTTCCCCCCAGCGCTCGCGCTGCGGTCAAGACTTCTTTCGGCAATCGGCTATCCGCAGCAACACCTTTACTTCGAGCGCTAGCAAGAAGCAACGGTTAGCACAGCGGTATTGGCTCAAGACAAACCGTGCGCGATTCGGTACCAGCCACAAGCTGATGCCGGGCGCGTTTTTGTTCAACTCAAAAACGAAAGGAGGTTACGCCATGCAAAAGCTCAGCATGAGTTCGGCAATGCATCAGTCGGCGTGGCGTGACCGCCTCGCCCGACAGCAAACCCGACTCGAACACACTCGATTCGAAGAAATTCGCATCGAACAAACGGCACAGCGTTTCTCGCACACAACTCCGGATCGGTCTGACCGGGGCGCAGTGGCGAGTTTCGTTTTCATCAACCCAGCAGACCGAAAGGAGGTAAACAGCCATGAGTAAGAAGCCATTCTCAGTTTCTGAATCGGATTTCGCGGCGTGGCTTGTTTGCCACCTGCGGTATCTGTATCGCAGCATCGGCACGAAGAAGTCGCAGCCGTCACTTGGAAAAGTCGTCGGCGACGGCACTCACGAAGCCGCTGCTGTCGAGGACGCAACAGTTCGCGAAGCCATCATCGAGAAGCATGTCGAGCGTCTGCCCGAAGAGCAGCGCGCGGAAGCTAAGCAGTTGATGGTGTCGCAGCTCGAAGTTGCGGACAAGCACGACGAAGTTGAAGAGCCTGTCGTCAATCAGGAGAAGGAAAAGCTCGAGCGTTGGCGGGTGCCTGGCACTGACCGGGAATTCGTCATCAAGTCGGACAAGATTGGCTGGGCAAAGGACGACCTCGGTCGCCAGAACCTGCAAATCGTCGACATGAAGAGCGGACTCAATCCTGCCTGGCTGGCTTGGAAGTCGAAGATGGAGGTTTCCATCGCTCGCATGATTCTTGTGCGGCTGGAGAAGAACCGGGACGCAGTTGCGGATCGTGTTTCCAATCTGGAAGCGGAGTTGGCCAAGCTCGAAGGAAGCGCTCGCGCTGCCGTCGAGAAGAAGCTGACTTACCAGCGCGAAGTGCTGGTCAAGGAGAAGGCGAAGACTGAAGAGCAGCTCATCGTCGTGAAGAAGCTTGCGGGCAAAGTGAAGCGCCACATCCGCAAGTTCGAGCGCGTGCGCACGCAGTTGTTCTTCTTCGCCATGGTTGCGGAGCAAACTCGTGACTATCACGAGGCCTCGCAGCTCGTCGCGCAATTCCTCGGGAAGCTCTCCCAGGAAGAACGCGGCGCGGTGGAGACGCTCAAGGCAGAGTACCGGAAGCATTTCGGCAACCCCGATCGCGAGCCCGATTCCAATCGGTTCGAGTTCTGGTACAAGCCGGAGTTTGGAGCGGAAGCGTTGCAGCGTTATCTCGAGCAGATTCCAGCGATGGAAGAAGCCCGGACGACGCGCGATGCCGAAGCGACAACCGGATATCACTGCTTCGACTGCGACTACCGCGATACCTGCCCGGCCTTCCAGGCTTGGCAAGGGTCGCGCAACGGCTCCAACATCGTTCCTCTGACGGTTATCAAACCGGTGGCGGGCGACAAGGAGAAGACGGCGTAACGCAAGTTGCGTCAAAGCGGCGTGGCGAAAGCTGCGTCAAAGGCGGCATCGGCGGCTGGGCATCCCGTTTTTGGGGTGCTCGGCCGGGCGGTGCTTAATGTTCACAAAAGAATGGAGACGACCATGTCGAATCGAAATCGTTCTTTCACCATCTCGATGTCCACGGGCGAAGTCCTGGACGAACCCGGCGACGAACGCGCCGCTCTCGAGGCACCCGGTGCTTTCGAGGACGGCACTGGCAGCGGCTTCGGTGACCACCGCATGGCGGTCGTCGACGGTCGCGACTTCCTGGACGTGGCGCCCCAGTTGATGGAGCGCTTCTACGGGCACCCCGCCGGCTACCGCGGCTTCGACGGCGGCGGACAGCCGAACGGCGCCGTGCTCATGGGGCTGCTCAGCAAGGGGCGCTCGGAGATCGAGCCGCCCTGTGTCTACGTCAGCGGCGACGCCGGCGAAGGCACCAGCCTGCTTCTGAACTAGAACGCTGCGCAAGCGGCGCTCGCTTCTCGAAGTAACGACGAGGGGCATGCCTTCTCGTTTCAGCAGGAGAAAATCTATGACAAAGATTGGACCCCGCACGGCGAAGATCGTCGTCGTGTCGGTCGGATTGAAGCATCTGACCTACCCTCCAGACGCGCACCGCCTGGTCAAGCGGCGGACGCGCGACCTCTGCCAACTGGTGGCGACCAGCCAGCTCGTCATCGACGTGAGCGGACTTCCCAATCCGCACTACGTCGAGGAACTCCGCCCCCTGACCGGGCGTGACGAAGCTGTCGGTCGCTTCCTGGCGGGTTGCCCCGAAACGCTGGAATTGCTCGGGTTCACCCGGGACAAGCTCGGCGTTCTGCTCTCGGGCTACCAGCAGCGCGGCAACAACCACGGCACGGTGACCATCGTTTTCCGCTGCACAGGCGGAAAGCACCGCTCTCAGTTCTTCGCCGAACAGGCCAGGCTGATGGTGGAGGAAATCGTGGACGGCTGGGTCGAGCCGGTCAAGGTGGACGTGCGGCACATTCGCGACGAGCGGGGGGACTGACTCTTGCTCGTTCGCGTGTTTGTCTCAGTCCGCCCATTTACTAACAGGACGGCGCTTAAAAACGCTCGTCGCAAATCTAGGAGGTAACCATGGTTAAGAGAAAGGCTGCGGTAATCATCGCAGACACCGGGTTCTCCGAGGATTCGCTGGCGGGTGCCAGGCGCATTCTCGGCTGTTACGACCTGGTCAAACGCCGAGTCATCATCGGCGACCCCTACGTAGGTGATGCCACCGACCTCGGTGCCTTCGCCGGCGACCCATCCGGACACGGCAGTATCGTGCTGGAGCGGACGCTGGCTCAGGATGCCGATGTGCCGCTGGTTCTCATCCGTTCGCATGACCCGATGGAAGGCATCATCCGCACGAGCTGGCTCGATGGCAAGCCGGCTGCCGACGGATGGACCGAGGCTTACTTGTGGGCGGTGCGCTTGTGCCGCTTGCATAAACTGGCTTCGGCAGCCAACTTCTCGTTCGGCAGAATCTACCACGCCGCCGACGGCACGGGCTGGGACGCGTTCCAGTTCGCCAAGGTGACGGGGCGGGGACTGCCGGGTCATGTCGTTGTCGCCGCCGCCGGTCCCGGCGACGGACGCCCTGTTCATGCATCATTCGGCGTCGCCGCCGAAACGGCGTGCGCTGTTGATGTCGAGCAGGACGGAGACACCAGCTACAACTTCTGGACGAAGGTCAACGGCGCGTTGGACTCGAATAGACGAGACGCGCAGGACGACTGGATTCTCGAGGTCTGGCGTGACGGCCGGCTGGTGTTGCGGCAAGATGGAACGCAAGTTCCGGTCAACTTCTGGAACGGACGAAAGCAGGTCCAGTTCGAACTGAAGGGCGCCGGCAAGGTGGCTCTTGTGGTTCGGATGAAACACGGCGCTCGCGAGAAGCGTGACTTCGAATGCTGGTTGGCGACGGGCAATGCTCGCTTCCTCAACCACGTCGATGGCACGTACATCGTGGAGCCGGCTGCTTTTGCGTCGGTGATCGCCGTCGGTCTCAAAGCCGGCAGCTATGCACCGGACCAGGAAAGGCCGGACAGCAAGCCGGATGTTCTCCTCGACGGTGGAGGACCAATCAGCTTCCGTCTGCCTGAGATCACCGTCAAAGTCGCGCGCATGCTGGAAGCCGACCCGAGCCTGGATTCGTTTCAGGTGAAGGAGAAGCTGAAGGCTTGAGCGTAGTTCGAACCGCGCTGATACACGCTCTCGGGTGAGAGCGTGTTCCTCGGCGCTATCTTGAACACTAAATCAGCCGGCCCAAACCCGGCTCCAATGAGGATCATCATGAATGCGTATAAAACTCAGAAAATCTGGGCGATTCACGCAATCGCTGCTGCCTGTCTTCTCGCCCTGAACTTCACCGACGGCCTGCGGTGGAACTACCCTTTGGACTACCCGCAGTTCATGACTGTGTTCGGGTTCATCCCCGAGCTGGCCCTGGAAGGCGTGAAGACGGCGGACTGGCCCATCATCGGCATCGGCATGATGCAGTCGGTCACCTACCAGTTCCTGCACGCCGACCTCTCCCACTTCACCTCCAACATCATCCTGCTGTTCGTCTTCGGGATCCGTGTCGAGAGGTACATGGGCGGCTGGCGTTTCGGGCTGTTCTACCTGCTGGGCGGCATGATCGCGGGCTTCGGCACGCTTCTGCTGCGCGATGAACCGGCGCTGATCATCGGTGCATCCGGTTCGCTGTCGGCGGTCGTGGGCGCTTACGTCGCACACGTTCTGTTCACTCGCGGCAAGACCAGGTGGGATGTGGCTCGCGGCATCATCGGCACGCTCGTCGTGTCGTACATGCTGGCGCAGAACGTCTTCGCCTTCCACCTTGTCCAGACTGGACAGATAACGTCCAACGTGGCGTTCGATGTTCACATCGTCGGCTTGGCGGCCGGTTTCTTCATGATGTGCGTAAGCGTGATTCGGCAGGCGCGGCTAAACCGCATCCGCATCACGCCCGCACCTCAGGTCGCGGCCTAAACAGCCTCAACGAAGGAGGTTTTACTATGACCAACGAAACGCGCTTCCTCTCGGTCGCCGAAGTGGTGGCCGAGCAGGAGCGGCAACTGGCCAACTACGCCGGAGGTTTGCCGGGCATCCGCGACGAAGGCCAGCTCAAGGCCGCCGTCGAGCTGCCCGCCATGACCTTCGGTGGAGAACCGCTGCTCAAGAGTCCCGCCGCCATCGCGTCCGGTTACCTGACGTACCTCGTTCGGGACCACGTGTTCGAGCAGGGCAACAAGCGCATCGGTCTGGCATCGGCAATCATCTTCCTGGCTGTGAACGGTCACCGGGTGGAAGCGTCCAACGAGGCGCTCACCGACCTGGTGATGAGCATGGCTTCGGTGGGTGACGCGCGCGAATCGGTGGAGGCGTTCTTCGACGCCAACATCGAGACTTGCCAGCCGATGTCCTACGAAGACGCCAGCGCCTGGATGCACGCAGCGTTCGCCGCGACATTCATCGAGCTGGCCAAGTAACGGCAAGAACCGCAAGGCAACCCGGACTCGAGAAAGGAGGCCGAATATGGACGTCCACTCGGGCGGCGCTTACCCGGCTTCCAAGCTGACCAACTTCGCGCCCAGCGCCTTCGTCTTCCGCGGCATCAACTGCGCGTCGATGGAGGGTCTGTTGCAAGCGTTGAAGTTCGACAAGGCACACATGCAGGTTCACGTCTGCACGCTTGTCGGAATGGCAGCAAAGAAGCGGGGTGCAAAGCGCAACTGGCGTCGCGACCAGACGCTCTACTGGCAGGGCGAGGAGCTGGACCGGCATGGCCCGGAATACCAGCAATTGCTCGATGAAGCATACATGGCGATGTTCACTCAGAACGAGGGGGCTCGCCGTGCGCTTCTTGCCACGGGCACAGCGACTCTGACGCATGCAATCGGGAAGAAGAAAGAGTCTGACACGGTGCTGACCGAGCGTGAGTTCTGCTCACGCCTGATGCGCTGCCGCAGCCACTTTCAGGCGCTCGAACGCAAGCGTTGAAGTAAGAGAAATTCCGCTTGGGGTGCAAAACCCCTTGAGCCGTCGGAGATTACGGCCAGGCGGCGACAACGCCTCGAACGTTGGGAGAAACATCGAAAGCAGGCGAGCGACAACTCGCTTCGATTAAACGCGCCGCTTCTTCTCGCTTTCAGAAGTCGCGGTCATCAAGAAAGAGAGTTAGAACCATGAATACGAAAACAAATGGACTGCAGACCACCGTCGAACCCGGCGAGCTGCACGAATGTGAAGTGGAATCTATCAACACGAGGGGCAAGGGCTACGCTCTTGTCTCGCTGCCGACAGGACAGACCGCCTTCCTGCCGTTCAGTCTGGTCGAGCAAGAACGCCTCGCCGGACTGCACGGTCCCGTCGCCGACGAGCCTGGCAGCACGTTCACCGTGCGTGTCCTGGACGCCTACGACAACGGCATGGGTCGCTGGAGCATCTGCGTCAGCGAAATCCATGTCGAGGAAAGGCTGTTCCACAAGTATGTGGACCGCAACGTCATCGAGTCCGACGCCCTGCCTTCCAACAAGGTGCCGGCGCACGTGCTCGAAAACGCTCGTCAGCGCAAGTCCCTCAATCACACCGTCCGCGGTGTGGTGGTCGGCGATGCTACGGGCGGTGGCAAGCGGGTGGACATCGGGAAATTCACTGCGATCCTCTCCCGGGAAGATCTGTGCGGCATCAGCGCAGACTCTCTCCGCAAGGGGGTCACGGTGAAGGTGAAGTTCAAGGACGTCTCCGAGAACGGCATCACCCTGACCCGCAAGGGCGTGGCGTAAACGCGTGAGTCAGGCGGCCAGAGGCTGCAGGTGAAGGCGCGAGCCGACATCTGCAGCCTCAGCCGCTTGCATGATGAGAGGAGTCGAAGATGAATCTCGAATCTGTGCTGGCGTCTCCGGGAGGAATCATCATCCTGCTGGGACTTGCCGTCATCGCGGTCAACGCCTTCTCGTATGCGCTCTACAGCCAGGTCAAAAGCCTGGTGACAAGCGCGCTTCAGGAAGGCGATGGCTTCGCCGGCGACCAGACTGTTGCGACTTACACCAAGCTGCTCTACGGCGAGGTGATGCGCGGCAGTTTCTTCACTCCGACAACGGTGGTCACGGGCAGTCGCGCCAATGACCGCATTTGCCGGAGGGTGGAGCGCTCGGCTGCATACGCGCGCATCAGGGAGTCCGCTTCCTGGGTGCGCAATCTGCCGCCGCCCTTCCACCTCATCCCCTACTGCGTCTAGGTTTTTGCCGGAAGCGCTCTTGACGCACATTGAAGAGCGCTTCTAAACGAGAGGATGTGTATGCCATGTTGTACGACAATGGAGTCTACCGCGCGCTGCCGAACTGGCAGCAGCGGCTGTCGTACTGGTTGACGCGGCTGTGCGCTATCCTCCTTCACTGGAGGCAGCGTTACGGCACAAATCATTACCAGTACCACCTCGACCGTGTGGTTGGGGTTGCCGTCCGCTTTCGCATCACCGATCTGCCGTTTCTGAAAGCCTGTCTGGGTCACGATCTTCCCGAAGATCAGAAGACCCCTGACTGGCTTCTGGCGGCGATCGGCATGTGCCGGCGGGCGCGCACTCTCATCTTCGCGGTCACCGACGAAGACGCACCGACGCGTCATGAGCGCAAAGCGTTGACCTATCCCAAGATTCGGTCGACGCCGCGGGCCACGACGCTGAAGCTCTGCGATCGCATCGCGAACGTGGAGGAGTGCATCCGCTCCCAGAACGGCAAGCAACTCGAGAAGTACCGCGCCGAACAAGCGCACTTCAAGCACGAGTGCTACCGGATCTGCGACAAGGAGTCCGCACCCTTGTGGGCTCACTTGAACGGGCTCTTCGCCTCCAACCCCGCTTCCTGAGCGGAAAGGCGATAGCTCGTTGGGGCGGTGCTCAGCATCGCTCGGAGCACAGGTGTCGGCGGCAAGTGTCCGAGGCGGGCTCCCGTAGTCTGTCTCGGCGCTTGTTGCCGGCTTAATGCAACCGGCATGCGGCAAGTGGCGTCGCTTGACGCAAACAACACTTGTCGCAGGTCGTTGGGCATTGAATTGCCCGTACGGCTGGAGTGCTCATAACTGGAAACGGTTACGGGTGCGCGTGCGGGCATCTCGCTGCTCATCGACATGCCTAAGATTCAATCAACTGAGAAGGATCCTTATATATGCGTATGTACAAAGCACTTACCCAGGTGGCAGCCGTCAGCCTGTTCAAGCACCGGCATCCGGAGAACGGATATCCCGTGTTCGCGGACGGGGTTCCCGAGGATGCCGCCCACTTCAACTTCGAGGACTGCATCGCCGCCTCGGTCGAGATCTGCGAGAGCCTCGAAGTGAAGGAGCCGCTGGCCGCCGTCGTGCACATCGAGATCCCGGACTCGCTGCAGCAGCAGCTCGTCTTCAAGGGTCACATGGCGCGCAACGGCGTCGACCAGTTCGGCAAGGAGACCTGGCGGCTGGACAATGCTGCGGCGTTGACCATCAACCGGGTGGCGCAGGTGACCATCTCGCTGCATCCGCTCGGGCTGCTCATCCGCAACGAACGCCCCGCTTCGGAGCGTCTCAACTAACCGCCAGCACCATTAGCGGTGCCGTGGCGAGACTGCCGCCATGGCGGTGAAACAGCCGGGGCTGCGCGTTGCAGCTCCGGTTCTCACTTAGACTGCAGGAGGTTAACATGCTTCTGGAACTGTTCACAGCCCTGAGCCGCTGGCTCGGGAGCAAACCGGTGGATAGCGATAAGCCGCGCGTCCAGCCGTTCTTCGAGAGCGAAATCGGCGCTCGTTACGTCAACCCGCTGTTCTACTCGGACGGCATGGGGCGTCCGTCGCTGGTGGTCGTCGACATGCAGACTGGCTTCCTCTGCCAGGACGGCAGCGTGGACGAGTTGATCGACCCGGCTTGGCAAGCCGTTCTGGATGAGGTGGAGGCGCTGGTCGTCGATGCCGTCGCCAGAGGGTGGAAGGTGTACTTGCTGGAATATGCCGGCTACGGCACTACGTTCTGGCAGATCACTCGTCACCTGGAGAACTACCCGCTTGCCTGCCGCCTGACGAAAAGCAGGTGGGACGGGTCGATGGAAGTGGTCGGTCTCAACGACAGGTGCGGCGGCTCTTCGGAGTACCTGGTCTGCGGCTGTTACTCAGAACAGTGCGTGGAACAGACCGTCGTCAGCCTGGCCAAAAGCCAGCCGCGCTCTCTGGTTCGGGTGGCGACGCAAGCCTGCTTGCCGCACGACCCTGGTTTCGAGTGGAGCCGTTTTCCCAAGGCAAATAACCTGCAGCTCGACCGGGCTGCCTGACTGAAACCCAGCCGCCGCTGCAGTGATGCAACGGTGGGCTACAGCAAAGGAGATGTCCATGTCTCAGTCCAATGGTCACAGCAACAGCAGCGACCGCAGCAACCGCGGCGACCGTAAGCCCAGTCCGCATCAGCCGGTGATTCTCAGCGCCGACGAGATCGCGCGACTGCTCGTTCCCTCTGCCGGGCGGCAGCGTCTGGTGGTCATGGTCGGCATTCCCGGGTCGGGAAAGAGCACCATCGCCGGTGTCATCGAAAAGCAGGGCGGCTACGTGCGCCTCAGCTTCGATGACGTGCGCGCCCAGCTCTTCGGCAATGCCGAAGACCACGGCGAAGAAGGGCAGGTCGGCAAGGAGTTCCGCGCGCAGTTGCGGGCGGCTTTCACCGGCGGCAAGAGCGTCGTCGTCGACAACACCAACTTCCTCATCGACATGAGGACGCAGGTGATCGATATCGCGCGCGAGTGCGGTGTCACCGATGTGCACCTGGTGGTGATGCGCGTTCCTCTGCCCGTCTGCCTGCAGCGCAACCGTGCTCGCGACCGCGTCGTCCCCACGCGCACGGTCAGGCACATGTACTGGAAGCTGAGCAACAGCGAGTGGCCGACCGGCAAGGAGGGTCGCATGACCATCGTGCGTCCCGGACCGAAGCCGGACAACTACAGCGTCGGCGGCTTCGCTGCCGCTTACGCTCAACCGCAGCACAAGCCCAAGGAGAAACGCATGACCAGTGAGTCTCAGGGCTTCGTCCGCTTCGGCGACGCGGCCTGCAAGATCGGCATCCAGTCGCAGTACGCCTCGCGCTACGTGGCGGGCGGCGACGGCTATGCCAATTGCGGCAGCGACCCCGAGCTGGGGCGCGTGCTGCGTTTCCGCGGCGACCCGGGCGACTACCACGGACTCGAGATTCACGCGGACGACGTGGACGAGTTCGCGGCTCGGGTGAAGGCGGCCAAACAGAAGGAGGGCGGCTTGTTCGCTTTCCTCAACAGGGAAAAGGAGGGTTCCGATGGCGAATGACAAACCGGCGGAAGACTCCGCTACCCCGCTGCAATTCCTGCAGCAAGCCCGTGAGCTGTCCGCCTTCGTCGACGTTGTCCCCAACGTCGAGGCGCTGGCGGCCAAGCTCCACGCGGCGCATCTGGCAAAACGCAAACTGCGCGTCAAGCTGGGCGTCGACCCGACCGGGTCGATGCTCCATCTCGGACACGCAGTGGTGCTGCGCTTGCTGCGCCGCTTCCAGGACCTCGGTCACCAGGCGGTGCTGGTCATCGGCGGGTTCACTGCCACCATCGGTGACCCCACCGGGAGGGACAAAACGCGCCCGCCCCTGAGCGCCGCCCAAGTCGAGGAGAATGCCCGGCTGTTCGTAAGTCAGGCTTCAAAGATTCTCGACGCCGGCACGCTCGAGGTGTTCAACAACGTGCCCCTGGGCAAGATGACGCTCGAGGAGCTGGCTTCCGTGTTCGCCGTTTCGAGCGTCAACCAGTTGCTCGCCAAGGACGTCTTCGGCAAGCGCATGGAACTTGGCGGCACGCTGGCCATTCTGGAGATGCTGTATCCACTGTTGCAAGCGCACGACAGCATCTCTGTTGCAGCGGACATCGAGTTGGGCGGCAGCGACCAGCGCTTCAACGTGCTGATGGGAAGGCAGATGCAGAACGGCTTCGGTCAAGAACCGCAGGTCGCCATGCTGACGCCCATCCTCACCGGCACCGACGGCGAGCGCAAGATGTCCAAATCGTTCGGCAACTTCATCGCTCTCGATGATGCTGCCGACGATGTCTTCGGCAAGGTGATGCGCATTCCCGACCGGCTCATCATGCAGTACACCGAGCTGGTCACGGTGCTCAAACCGTCGCAGGTCGAGGCTGCGCGCAAGCGTCTCGACGACGGCGAGAACCCGATGGTGCTCAAGCGCGAATGCGCCGCGCAAGTCGTCCGTTTCATCCACGGCGACGATGCGGCTCAAGCAGCGCTCGAGAACTGGGACCGCGTGCATCGACAGCGGGAAGTCCCCGCCGTCATGCCGTCGCATGTGGTGGCAGCGCCGGCCCGGCTGGTCGACGTCATGGTGGCTTGCGGACTGGCTCCCAGCAAGGGTCAGGCTCGCAAGTTCATCGAGGGCGGCGGCGTCAAGCTGGATGGCGAGAAGGTGACCGACATCGAGACGCAAGTCGCGGTGCCGGGGACGTCAATCGGTACCGTGCTCTCGCACGGCAGGCGGCAGTTCGTTCGCCTGGTTTCCGAAATGTCGAACTGATTCAACCAAGGAGAACACTCCATGTCGAAAGTCAAAATCGACCGGCTCGCCGGTGAGAAGCTCGCCGCAGGCGCAGCACCGCTGGTGCTCTGCCCCGTCGATGCGCCGGCCACCGACGCCACCGTCATCGGGCTGGACTTCGGGCTGCGCAAGATGGACCGCATGCACAAGGATGCGATCGCCGCGCGCAACAAGAAGCACCCGCTCGACGCGTCGCTCCAGCTCTACATGCTGGGCGCCGACGGCAAGGTGCTTTCCGAGTCCGGGTTCATCTACTGGAACCAGCCGCACTACGCCGGCGGCGTCGCGCAGCTTGTGCCGGTGGGTCCGATGACGCGGTTCCACTCGACGGTGAAGCTGCGTTTCGGCGCCGTTCCCAAGGAGGTCGAGCGCATCGAGCTCGTCTCCAGCGTGCACGACATCGAGCACCATCACCTCGGCATGTTCGGCGTGATGTCGCTCTACATCTTGAAGCCGACGATGGAGCCGCACGGCGTGCTGCTCTACCGCGACTTCCCGCGCAAGCACGGTTCGGTTCTTCTGGGCGGGTTCACTCGCGTGGACGGCAACTGGCAGTTCGTTGCCGATGGCGAAACCATCGAGGGCGGGCTCAAGGAGCTGTGCACGCGGCGCGGTCTGGTGGTCCTCGAGCCGGAAGAGGAAGGCAGGAAGGACGGTCAGACCGAGTAACCGCTCGGTTCGGCTGTGACACCGAATACGGTGCTCGATGCGCAAGCCTCGGGTGCCGTGTTCCAACAAAAAACGTTCCTGGCGCTGGGGCTGGGTGCGTTTTCAACCATACCCCAGTAGCACTGTGTAGTGCGTTAACTCAAACAATGGAAAGGAGCATTATGAAAGCGAACAACAATCCGATCCGCCTCAGCGGTCGGGTGTTCGTCGACAAGGTGCTCGCTGTGAAGCTGCCGTACTACTCGCTGGAAAGAGTCTCGGAACTCCGTGAAGGAGACATCAAGCTCATTGCCGTGCCGTCCCAAAAGGACCACGGCTATCAGGGCTTCATCCGAGCCTGGATCTGGCAGTCGTCAGGCAAAGGTGGCAGCTGGCGCAATCTCGCCATTCGCGAGAAAGCCGGCACCGAAGCCATCTATCACGGCGATGTACTGATGAAGGAGAAGGCGCGTGAGGTGATGAACCACATGGCCGCCCTCGCCGGAATCACGGCGACCAAGCGCGAGAAGCAGCGGTACTACTTCGTCCGCTACGACTCGAGCCGCGTCGTCCCGACGTACAACCCGCCTGCCCAGGGCAAGCCGCAAGCGGTGGCGCCCGCCATCGTCAAAGCGGATCCGCCGGCACCGGCACCTGCCGTTGTCGACAAGACCGTGACGGTGAATGCCGCCGCGGATGGTACCACGGTCGTCAATGTCGCTGTGACAGTTCAGGTGGTCGCCAAGACTGCCGAGACTGGCACTCCGGCGCGGACGGCATGTGCTGCCGCAAGCGGCAACGGCGCTTCCACGAAGCGTCGGCGCCGCGGCAAGAAGGAAGACCCCAACCAGGGTCGCCTGTTCGACTAGGCTGTTCTGAAAAGTTCAGCCTGGAAGGCAAATCCTTCGCTGCACCGTCGAGCTGCCGGTGGAGAGGCGCTAACCATGCGCTTTC
>Ga0268299_1002997_pt1 | contig 17264 bp, 15 predicted proteins | sample NOBtaG_FD_193484 | JGI IMG/M metagenome (GOLD analysis project Ga0268299, IMG submission 193484) | Activated sludge microbial communities from bioreactor in Nijmegen, Gelderland, Netherland - NOB reactor | ecosystem: Engineered > Bioreactor > Aerobic > Activated sludge | place: Netherlands...
AGGCGAATCGAGGTAGAGGTCCGGCGGGTAGTCGACCTGCTCGAGGCAGAGCCCCGCTGGCGGAGCCGGCGGCGCAACCTCGTCGTTCGCCGCGGCGGTGAGCAGGGCCGGGAAGTCCTCCTTGGGCCGCGCACCGCTCGCCACGGCGAGCATCGTCCCCACGAGGAACCGCACCATGTGGTGCAGGAAGCGGTTCGCGGCGACGTCGAACACGAGCTGCCGGACGTCGTCGTGCGTCACCGCACGCCAGCGCGCCAGCCGGACCTCGCACACGTGATCGTCGGTCTCCGGTGCCGTCCCGCGCACCGCGAAGCCGTAGAACGCATGCCGACCCATCAGCCGCTCCGCACACCAGGCGAGCAACTCACGGTCGAGGTCCCGATCCCACGGGAGCTCCCAGCGCCGCCGAAATGGCGACGCGGCTCCCGCATCGAGTCCCACCGTGTAGCTGTACCGCCGTCCCGTCGCGCTGAAGCGGGCATGGAACTGGGGTTGCATCTCGTAAGCCGCCGCGACCCACACGTCGCCGCCGAGCTTGTCGTTGAGCACCCGCCGCATCTTTTCCGCCGTCCAGTGCGCCGGGACCGTGATCCCCGCCGCCTGGCCTCGCGCGTGCACCCCCGCATCCGTCCGCCCCGCACCGGTCACCCGCACCGGCTTCGCACAGAGCCCTTCCAGCACCCGCTCCAACTCGCCTTGCACCGTGCGCTGCCCCGGCTGCACCTGCCAACCCGCGAAGGCCGAACCATCGTAGTGCAGGACCAGCTGCAGGGTGCGCTCCGCCATCGGGAGAAAGCTAATCCGTCCCAGCAGGTTCCTTCAAGGAACGCGCACGCGCTCGCGTCCGCGCTCGCGTCCGCGCTCGCGCTCGCGCGATTGACACCCGCCGCGCCTGCGGTGATGCTTCCCAACCCGCCCCATGCTCGCCCGCACACTCCCCGCTCTCGCCTACGCCCTCGGCGCCGCCGCCAACGCGGACGAGGCCTTAGTGCGTCTCGCCGACGCGCTGGCCGAGAGCGACCGCGACACGGTGCTCGCGCTGCTGCGCGTGGATGCGCGGACGGGCCTCATCCGCGAGCGCGCGCGCGCCGTGAACGGCCGCATCGAGCGCGAGGGCATGGAGACCTCCGTCGAGCAGCTGCCGCTGGAGATCCACCGCGTCGTGGCCGAGGGCGGCAGCTTCGCCGAGCTGGCGGACGACCAGGCCGCGTACGCACGGCTGCTGCGGCTCCCCGAGCCCGAGCCGGGCGGGCAGCTCCTGCTCCGCGGCATCCGGCACGAGCGGCAGCTGGTCGGCATCCTCGCGGCGGTGGAGCCCAAGCGCGTCTTCGGCACGCGCGTCACCGAGCGCCTCGGGCCGCTGGCGGCGCTGTTCGAGCTGGCGGTCGCGCGATTCGTGGAGCAGGACTCGCGGGCCGAGGCGGTGCGCACGCTCGAGGCCGTGACCCAACGCGTGCATCAGGACTACCTGACGCGGCTCGCCGAGTTGGAGGCGCAGATCGCGCGGCAGACCAGCGAGTTCGAGGCGGAGAGTGCGTCGACGCGCCTCGCACGGGAGCGGGATGACGCCAAGCGCACCGAGGAGGCCCGCCGCAGCGCCCGGCAGCTGACGGTGCTGGAGCAGCAGCTGACAGCGAGCATCGGGCAGCTCGAGCAGGCGCATGTCGAGCTGCACCGACGCTCCGAGGCGCTGCGGCAGCGTACGCGCACGCTCTACCTGCTCGATCGCGTCCTCTCGCTCTCCGCGTCCACCGCCGCGGCCCGCCCCCTGGTCGACGGCCTGCTCACGCTCCTCGGCGACGACATGCAGGCACTGCGCTGCTCGATCTTCCTGCGGGATCCCACGGGCGACACGCTGTACCTTGCCGCCGCGCGCGGCCTGGCGCCGCACGTGCAGGTCGGGCACCGCGTGGCCATCGGGCAGGGCATCGTCGGCCGCGTGGCGGCGTCGCGGGAGCCGATGCTCGTCGTGGACGTGCAGGAGGCCGCCACCCATCCGTTGCTGAAGGACGAATACTTGACCACGGGCTCGTTCATCTCGTTCCCGCTCGTGCGGCACGACACCCTGATCGGCGTCGTGAACCTCACCAACCGGGCGCAGCGCGGCCTGTTCGTGGAGGAAGACGTCGAACGCGTGCGCCTGCTCGGGCTCGTGATCTCGCTGGTCGCCACGGAGGCGCGCTTGCCGGACCGCTTGCTCGGGAGCGCGGCGTGAGCTCGACCATCATCCAAGGCGTGCTGAAGCGGCTGGTCGCCGGCGAGACGCTCTCCGGCGACGACGCGGCGCAGGCCTTCGATGCCGTGATGCGCGGCGAGGGGACGTCGGCGCAGATGGCGGCGTTGCTGATGGGCCTGCGCGTCCGCGGCGAGCGCGCCAGCGAAGTGGCCGGTGCGGCGCGCGCGCTGCGCACGGCGATGACGCGTCTCGACGTGCCGCGGCCCAGCGAGTTGGTGGACACCTGCGGCACCGGCGGCGGGGGCGTCACGACGTTCAACATCTCCACTGCGGCGGCCATCCTTGCAGCAGGCGCCGGCGTGCGCGTCGCCAAGCACGGCAACCGCTCGTTCACGTCGAAGTCGGGCAGCGCCGACGTGCTCGAGGCCTTGGGCGTGCCGATCGACCTGCCGGTGTCACGCATGGGCGAGGTGCTCGACGAGGCCGGCATCGTGTTCATGTTCGCGCCGACCATGCATCCGGCCATGCGGCACGTGGGCCCCGTGCGTCGCGAGATGGGCGTCCAGACCGTCATGAACCTCATCGGCCCGCTGGCGAATCCGGCGATGGCGGGGCGTCAGGTCATCGGCGTGGCCGATCCGGCGCGGCTCGAGCTGATCGCGGGCGCGCTCGCGGAACTCGGCACGGTGCATTCATTGGTCGTCCACGGCGCGCCGGGGATGGACGAGATCTCGCCGCTGGGCTCGACGACGGTCATCGAACTCCAGGGCGGCGCCGCGCGGCGCTACGAGTTCCACCTCGAGGAGGTCGGGCTGGCGCCCTGCGTGGCGGCCGACCTCGGCGGTGGCGAGCCCGCACAGAACGCGGAGATCGTGGAACGCGTGTTGCTCGGCAAGGGCCGGCCGGGCGCGGAGTCCGCGGTGGTGCTGAATGCCGGTGCGGCCCTCTACGTGGCCGGGAAGGCGAAGGACCTCGCGGCCGGCGTGACGCTGGCGCGCGAGGCCCTCAGGAGCGGAGCCGGTTGGGATGCCCTGGGGCGCCTGCGCCGCGCCTCGGTGGCGAAGTAACGCGGCGCGCGGCGCGCGATCAGTAGCGCCGCATCACACCGACGACCACGCCCTTCACCTGCACATCCTCGGCGCGGGCGTAGATCGGCTCCATCGAGGCGTTGGCCGGCTGGAGGCGGATGCGGCCATCGCGCTCGCGATAGAAGCGCTTCACCGTGGCGCCGTTGTCCTCGAGCATCGCGATTACCATCTCGCCGTTGTCCGCCGACGGACGATCGTGCACGACGACGTAGTCGCCGTCGCTGATCTGCTCCTCGATCATCGAGTTGCCGCGCACGCGGAGCACATAGTGCTCGCCGGCGCGGCGCACGAAGGCGTCGGGGACGGCGATCGTCTCGGAGGACTCGAAGGCCTCGAGCGGCAAGCCGGCGGCGACGGAGCCGCGGATCGGCAGCTCGATGGCCTTGGGGAAGACCTCGCTCGGCAGGATCTCGATGGCCCGGGACTCGTTGAACGACTTCCGGATGTAGCCCTTGCGATCGAGGTTGGACAGGTGCTCGTGCACCGTCGCCAGCGAGTTATAGTTGAAGGCCTCGGCAATCTCCTCAAAGCTCGGCGCATAGCCGTGCTCCGATGAATAGCTCTGGAGATAGTCGAGGATCTTGCGCTGGACCTTGGTGAGCGGCATCGCGATCGCCCCTGCGTGGGTGGATGTGAGGTCGTGGGCCGGGGGGCCCGACGTGGGTAGACGCCCGAACACGACCCGAAGTAACGGTATCCGAACATTGCCCGAAGCACAAGCCAGTCGTTGGACGCCACCCACCGGGCCCCTCCGGGAGCTGACCGAGCGGTCCCGGCTCAGGGCCCGCGAGAGCGCGCTCGGTCGGGCCGAGCTCGAGGCGATCGTCCGGCAGGCGGGCCCGGTCCCCGACTTCGCGGCGGCGCTCCGCCGCCCGGAGGTCGCGGTCATCGCGGAGCTCAAGCGCAGTTCTCCCTCCAAGGGCACGCTCGACGCATCACTCGACGCCTCCGAGCGGACGCGCCGGTACGTGGCCGGCGGGGCGGCGGCTTTGTCGATCTTGACCGAGCCCTCGCGCTTCGGCGGCAGCCTCGCCGATCTCCGGGACGCGCGAGCCGCCGTGGCGGTCCCGCTGCTCCGGAAGGACTTCATTACCGACGAGATCCAGCTGCTCGAGGCGCGCGCCTACGGCGCGTCGGCCGTGCTGCTGATCGCGCGGGCGTTGGATCCGCCGTTGCTCGCCGATCTCGGGGCCGCGGCGACCGCACTCGGGCTGACGCCGTTGGTCGAGATTCGTGATGACGCGGAGCTTGCAGGCGCGGTCGCGGTGAAGGGCGCCGTCATCGGCGTGAACAACCGCGACCTGGAGACGCTGGTGATCGAGCCCGAGGTCGGCGCCCGCATGATTCCGCAGGTTCCCGTCGACCGCGTGGCGGTGTACGAAAGCGGCATCACGGACGCGGCCGGCGTGGCGCGGGCCGCCGCCCTCGGAGCGGACGCCGTGCTCATCGGGTCGTCGCTTTCCGTCGCGACGGATGTCGAAGGGACGCTCGGGGCGCTGGCGTCGGTGCCGCGGGTCGGTCGTGCCTGAGGTCAAGTTCTGCGGCCTGACGCGCGCCGAGGACGCGGCGCGTGCGGTCGAGCTGGGCGCGGCGTACGCCGGCGTCATCTTCGCGGGTGGACCGCGGCTTCTCGATGCGTCGCGTGCCCGCGAGGTCCTGGTGCCGACGCTCGGCAGCCTGACGCAGCGCGTCGGCGTTTTCGGTGCGCAGCGCGTCGACGAGGTGTTGGCGATCGCCGCTGTCGCGGAGTTGAACGTTGTGCAACTTTCCTATGGCGAATCGCGTGACCACCGGATAGGATTGCGGGCGGCGTTCAACGGGCGCGTGTGGGCCGTGAAGCACGTGACCGACGTGCGCGACGTCGAGGCGGCGGCAGATTGGTACGACGATGGCATCGACGCGGTGGTGCTCGACGCGGCGGTGCCGGGACAACTGGGGGGCACCGGCGTCGCGCTCGACTGGAACGCCGTGGCTCCTGCGGTAGCGCGTCTGCGGCGACGGGGACGTGTGGTGTTGGCGGGAGGACTGCGGCCGGAGAACGTCGCGACCGCGCTGCGGGCGCTTCCCGCTGATATAGTAGATGTATCGTCGGGCGTAGAGGCGGCGCCCGGGATCAAGGACCCTGAACGGATGCGCGCATTCGCAGACGCGGTTCGCGCGCACGAGGTGCGATGACGCAGGTCGCGACGGATCGGTTCGGAGCATTCGGCGGGCGCTACGTGCCAGAGACCCTGGTGCCGGCGCTCGACCAACTCGAGGTCGCGCTGGCCGAGGCCCTGGCGGACCCCGCCTTCACGGGCGAGCTCACGTACATGCTCGAGACCTACGTGGGGCGCCCGTCCGCGCTCACCGAGGCCCCCAACTTGAGCGCGCGCGTGGGCGTGCCGGTGTGGCTGAAGCGCGAAGACCTGAACCACACGGGCGCGCACAAGATCAACAACGCGCTGGCGCAGGCGTTGCTCGCCAAGCGCATGGGCAAGACCCGCATCATCGCCGAGACGGGCGCGGGCCAGCACGGTGTCGCCACGGCGACGGTCTGCGCGCGCCTCGGGTTGCAGTGCGTGGTGTACATGGGCGAGGAGGACATGCGGCGCCAGCAGCTGAACGTGTTCCGCATGCGCCTCATGGGCGCGACGGTCGTGCCCGTCACGGCGGGCACGCGCACGCTGAAGGACGCGACGAGCGAGGCGATCCGCGACTGGGTCGCGACCTGCGAGGATTCCCACTACATCATCGGCTCGGTCGTCGGACCGGCGCCGTACCCGCGCATGGTCCGTGATTTCCAGGCGATCATCGGCCGCGAGGCCCGTGCGCAGATGCTGCAGCGCGCCGGCCGGCTGCCGAGCCACGTGGTGGCCTGCGTCGGGGGCGGCTCGAACGCGATGGGCATCTTCCACGCCTTCGTCGAGGATGCCGGCGTGCGCCTCGTCGGCGTCGAAGCCGCCGGCGAAGGTCTCGACACCGGGCGCCACTCGGCGTCGCTGTCGCACGGCGTGCCGGGGGTGTTGCACGGCACGTTGAGCTACCTGCTGCAGGACGAGGACGGGCAGGTGCATCCGGCGCACTCCATCTCGGCCGGTCTCGACTATCCGGGCGTCGGCCCCGAGCACTCCTACCTGCGCGACAGTGGCCGCGCCCAGTACGTGGCCGTCACCGACGGCGCGGCGCTGTGCGGCTTCGAGCTGCTGAGCCGCCTCGAAGGCATCATTCCCGCCCTCGAGACCTCGCATGCGGTGGCGTGGATCGCCGAGCAGGCGGGACGCTTCGCGGCCGACGACTGCGTCTTGCTCTGCGTCAGCGGGCGCGGCGACAAGGACGTGAACCAGGTCGCTGAGCTGCTGGCCGGCGGGGTCCGCCACGCGTGACGGATACGGCCGCGACCGAAGCCGTCGAGGCCCCGCCATGTCCTCCGGCGGTCGTCGAGGACGCCCTGCGCGTCTTCGACAAGGCGATCAAGGCGTATCAGCTCTACCTGCCGAACAACGCGCAGCACCAGAAGGCGATGGCGGCCGCCAAGGCCGCGCTCGAGCCGCTCTGGCAGCACATGGGCAGTCTCGTGCTGCAGGTGACCGACACCGAGCTGAAGTGGTACGGCGTCACGGTCAACTCGCATCCCGAGAAGGGCGGTGACTCACTGCCGTGGCTGCTGTTCAAGGATGGTCTGCGCGAGCTGATCTGGTTCCCGGGCTTCGAGGACGAGGAGATGGAGCGCTTCCTCGCCATCATCCCGAAGGTGCGGCACGCCCAGCCGCACGAGGACGACCTGCTGACGCTGCTCTGGGAGCAGGACTTCCAGACGTTGAAGTATCGGTACGTCGAGATCAACGATCCGGCCGCGCCGCTGGACCCGGACGCGAACGCCGGCCGTTGGCCGGCGCCCGCCGGCGCCGCCTTCGAGCCACCGACGCAGGCCATCGAAGAAGCGAAGCAGGCGATCGACGAGGGGCAGGAGGAGACGACGGAGGAGCAGGGCAAGGCCGGGGACGGCGCCAAGCCCCCGCGTCCGCCCGGCATCGTCTCGATGGACGACTTCGATGCCACACTGTACTTCCTCGACCCGAACGAGATCGAGTACCTGCGGCAGGAGACGGAGCGGGAGTACGGGCTCGACCTGCGGAAGCTGGTGCTGCAGGCCCTGCTCGACATCTTCGAGCTCCAGGTGGACGCCCTCGTCCGCGAGGAAATCGTCGGCGACCTCGAGGCGCTGGTCATCCACATGATGGCCGCCGGCCAGTTCAGCAACGTCGCGTACCTGCTGAAGGAGATCGAAGGGACGATGCAGCGGGCCCGTGAGGTGCGCCCGCAGGAGCGGGAGCGGTTGGGCAAGCTCTCGGACCGGCTCTCGCACCCGGATGCGCTCAGCCAGATGATCCGCGCGCTCGAGGAATCGACGCGCCTCCCCGCCAAGGACGACCTCACGCAGCTGTTCGCGCAGCTGAAGCCGACGGCGCTGGGGACGATCCTCGACTTCATCGACCGCAGCCAGAACACCGAGCTCAAGCCGTTGCTCGAGGCCAGCGCCGAGCGCCTGGCGCATTCGAACACCTCGGAGCTGGTGCGTCTCGTGAAGGACGCGAAGATTTCCGTGGCGCGCGAAGCCATCCGCCGCGCCGGCTCCATGCGCACCGCCGCGGCCGTGCCGTCGCTGGGCGAAGTGCTGGCGAGCGGCGTCGAGCGCCCCGTGCGCGCGGCCTGCGTGACGGCGCTCATGGACATCGGCACGCCGGGTGCCCTCAGCGCCCTAGAGGCGGCGCTCAACGACGCCGAGCGCGACATCCGTCTCACCGTGATCCGCGCGCTCACGGCGCGCAACCACCGGCCGGCGTTGCAGAAGATCCAGGCCATCATCACCGGTGGCGGCACCAAGGACATGGACCGCACCGAGCGCATCGCGCTGTTCGAGTACTACGGCAGCATCTGCGGCGATGCTGGCATCGCCATCCTCGACCCGATCCTCACGGTGAAGGGCGGCCTCTTCGCCAAGAAGGAGGATCCCGAGCTGCGGGCCTGCGCCGCCGTGGCCCTCGGGCGCATCAACAGCGACGCCGCGCGCGCCGTGCTGCAGCGGTCGGCGAGTGACAAGGACGTCATCGTCCGCAACGCGGTCTCCCGCGCGCTCCGCGGTCCTGCGGCAGGGAGCGCCCCATGAGCGGACCGCCGCCGGGCGACCGCATGAGCGGCGTGGCCCGCAACACGCAGGCGCTGGCCGCGGTCGGCCTCGGTGAGGGCGCCGTGCGCCGCATCGGCCGGACCTGGGTCACGTCGTTCTACGTGGCGCTGCGCAATCTCAAGATGTATCCCCTCGAGAATGCGGTGGTGCAGAAGGGCCTCGAGGACCTCACGAAGCTCTCGGCCGAGTTGATCGATGGCGACGGCGAGTGCGAGTTCCGGCTGGCGGGCGAGTTCCTGTTCCTGAACGCGACCCGCATGAAGCTCGACCTCGACAACTACACGAGCTTTTCGTTCCTGCTCAACCGCTGCCGCGACGCGGGCGTGGGCCAGATCCGCTTCGTCGACCGTCCCACGGTCCGCGACTGGACCGTGCTCCTGTCCTTCCTCATCAACCCGCAGGGGAAGACGGCCGGCGAGCGATTCGACCTCCTGAACAAGCGCCTCGCCGAGACGAACGTCAGCGTCTTCGACATCGCCCCGCCGCCGGAGAGCGACGACAACCCGGAGGATGCGGGGGAGTCCAAGGAGCGCGCGAAGCGCACCTACCAGCAGTCGGTGAGCACCACCAAGGAAGTCCTGAATTCCGTGCGCATGGGGCAGAGCCCCAACGTCAAGAAGATCAAGCGCGTGGTGCAGGGCATCGTCGACCAGATCCTCAGCGACGAGACCTCGCTGGTGGGCCTCACGACGATCCGCGACTACGATGACTACACGTTCACGCACTGCGTCAACGTGGCGATCTTCTCCATCGCGCTGGGCCGCCGCCTCGGCTTGACGCGCCTCCAGCTCTACGACCTGGGCTTCACCGCGCTCTTCCACGACATCGGCAAGTCGCGCGTGCCGATCGACATCATCCAGAAACCGGACGCCCTCGAGGAGGAGGAGTGGCGGCTCGTGATGGCGCATCCGTGGCTGGGCGTGCTCGCGCTCTTCCAGCTGCGCGAGCAGTCGGAGTTCCCGTATCGCTCCATGATGGTCGCGTACCAACACCACATGAAGCGCGACCTCACGGGCTATCCGCGCTCGTTGCGCATCGCCGAGATGACCTTCTACAGCAAGATCGTCGCGGTGGCGGACGCCTTCGACGCCGCGACGTCGCGCCGCGTGTACACCACGGTGCCGCTCTCGCCGGCGCAGGTGCTGCAGGAGATGCGCGACAATCCGCGCCGCGGCATGGATCCGGTGGTCGTGAAGGCCTTCGTCGCCCTGCTGGGCATCTATCCCGTGGGGTCGCTCGTCGTGCTCGATTCGTTCGAGCTCGCGGTGGTCCACGCCGTGAATCCCATCGCCGAGATGCTGTCGCGGCCGATCGTCCGCATCATCAGCGACGACCTCGGCAACGTGGAGCATCCCGGGCGCCTGTTCGACCTGGCCGAGAAGGATGAGGCGGGCGGCTTCAGGAAATCCATCATCAAGACCGCCGACCCAGAGCGCTACGGCATCAAGGTCGGCGACTACTTCGTCTGAACACGTGCTGACTGACCGAATGCGTGCGCTGCGCGCCGAAGGGCGCCGCGCGCTCGTCTGCTACGTCACGGCCGGCCACCCGACGCCGGCGGACTCCGTGCGGCTGATCCGCGAACTGCCGGCCGCCGGATGCGATGTCCTCGAGGTGGGGATTCCGTTTTCCGACCCGCTCGCCGACGGCCCGATCATCCAGGGGAGCTCGCAGAAGGCGCTGGCCCAAGGCGTGAACTTGGAACGCGCGCTGGGCATCATCGCCGAGGCGAAGGCCTCCGCTCCCGTGGTGCTGTTCTCCTATCTCAACCCGCTCATGAAGGCGGGGCCCGACGTCCTCGCGCGCGCGCACGCGGCCGGCGTGAGCGGCGTGCTGGTCACCGACCTGCCCGTCGGGGCCGATCCGGCGCGCGAGGCGTGGCTTGGCAGCGGGCCGCTCGAGTTCGTGCGCTTGGTCGCGCCGACGACGCCGCGCGAGCGCATGGCCGAGATCGCCAAGCACGGGAGCGGCTTCGTCTACCTCATCAGCCGCTTGGGCGTGACGGGTGTGCACCAGGGCGCCGCGGTCGATGTGGGCGAGACGGTCGCGCGCCTGCGCGCCGTGTGTGCACTGCCGATCTGCGTGGGCTTCGGCATCGCGATGCCGGAGCAGGCCCGGCGCGTGGCGGACGTGGCGGACGGCGTCGTGGTGGGCTCCGCCTTGGTGCAGACGGTGGAAACGCAGGGTGTGGACGCCGCGCTCGATCTCGTGCGCGCCATCCGCGCCGCCATGGACGCACGATGAGCAGCGCGATCGTCGTCTACCGGACGACGACGCCGCCGCTCGGTACCGCGGCCGTGCTTGCCGCGTGCCTGCTCGATCCCCGCTGGTGGGAACACCCCGTGATCACGTTGGGGCTCATCGTCGCGGCGACGATGGCGCGGCGCTTCCACCTGCCGGTCACCAAGTTCACCTTCGTCGGCGTCCTCGGCATGGTGGCGGTCGGCGGCACCTTGCTCGCGGGCCCGGCGGCTGCGGCGCTTGCCGTCGCCGCCGGCGTCATGCTGGCCGACGGCGTGCTGCTGGGCCGCGGCGCCCTGCCCGCATGGATCAACGCCTCGCGCGAGGCGCTGGCGCTGCTCGCCGCGTACGGATGGTACGCCTGGGCCCGCGGTCCGATGGCGACCGGCGCCGACGGCATGCTCGGCGAGGCGCCGGCCATTGCGGTGTTCGTCGTCGTGCACTTCGGCCTCTCGCGGACGCTGCAGTACCTCTCGCTCATCCTGCGCGACAAGCTCTCGCCTGAGGAGCGCTCGCTGATCCTCCGCTACGAGGTGGTCGGGCTCGGGGCCAGTACCTTTGTGCTCATCGCGCTGCTCGCCGCGGTGGAGACGCTGGAGCCCGTCGGCGTCGCCCTCGTGGCCGTGATGCTCGGCTTCGCCGGCCTGCTGCTCATGCGCATCCTCGAGGAGAGCATCGCGGCCGAGGAACTCAATACCGTGCTCGCGATGGAAGCCGCCGTCGCCTCGGACGCGACCGTCGGGTCGGCGATCGCGCGGTTGGAGCGCATGGCGCACCGGTTGATCGAGTGGCGCGAGCTGCGCGTGCTGCGCTGGGACGGACGCAGTGCGACGCTGATCTATCGGACGGGAGACGGGTTCCTGCAGGAGCCGGAGGCCGCGCCGCGCGACGGCGAGCGCCTGCGGGGCGAAGCCCTCGCGTCGCGCGAGGTGCTGCTGCTCGCCGACGCGAACCGCGACCCGCGCGTGGAGCGGGTGCGGCCCGAGGCGGCCTCGCGGGCCATCGCGCCGCTGACCTTCGGCGACCGGCTGCTCGGCGTGATGGAGCTGGATACGCCCAAGCGCGGCGCATACGGGGCCAAGGAAGGCGTGCTCCTCAAGCGCGTCGCGCAGCAACTGGCGACCACGCTGCATCTCATGGACCTGCGGGCGCCGCTCGTCGCGACCGTCGAGCGACTGACGCAGGAAGTCGCCACGCTCACCGAATCGGCGCGCGCGCTGCGCGGCGGCGGCGACGGCGTGGTGCGCGCCGTCGCCGAGATCGAGCGCGGCCTGCAGGAGGAGACGGAACAGCTGACCCAAGGCATGGCGGGCATGCGCGCCCTCGCGGAGCGCACGCGCGCCGTCGCGACCGACGCCGCGGCCGCCCACGACGGCACGCGGCAGGCATCGGCGGTCGCGGCCGAGAACCGTGCCGCGGTGGAAGGCGCCCTGCAGCAGCTGCTCGACGCCAAGGGGTTCACGGCGGAGAGCGCGGCGCGCGTCACCACGCTCGGCACGACGATGCGCGAGGTCACCGGCTTCATCACCGTGATCCGCGAGCTGGCGGTGCAGACGAACCTGCTGGCGCTGAACGCCGCCATCGAAGCGGCGCGGGCGGGCCACGAGGGCCGGGGGTTCGCCGTCGTCGCCGAGGAAGTGCGGGCCCTCGCGGATGAGAGCGGGCGCGCCGCGGACGAGGCCCAGCGCGCACTCAAGGGCTTCGAGGACCAGATGCAGCAGACGGCACAGCTGATGGCGCGCGGCGAGTCGTTGGTCGGCGACGCGGAGACGCGCAGCGCTGGCTCACGCGAGGCGCTGGGGCGCATCGTGCACGGGACTGCCGACGCGGCCCTCAACGCCGCGCGCATCGCGGGCAGCGCCGAGGAGCAGCGCCGCGACGTGGAGCGCATGCGCGAACGCCTCACGCGGCTCGAGACGATCGTCGCCCGCAATCGCGACGGTCTCGCCAGCGTGAGCGCCTCCGTGGCCGGCCAGGCCGATGCCCTGCGCAGTCTCGAGCGCGCGACGACGGAGCTCCGTGACGTCGTCAGCGCGCTCGGCGTCTTGACGCAGCGCGTGACGAGAACCGGATGAGCGAACCCGTCCTGCCCGCGTGGGCCGAAGTCGGCGAGAAGCGCCGGGCGCACATCGCGCGCGTCACGGCGCTGCTCGACCGCTGGGCGGCGCAGCTCCGCCTCGCGCCGGACGAAGCGCAGGCCTGGCATGACGCCGGCCGCTGGCACGATGCGCTGCGCGATGCCACGCCTGAGACGCTGCGCACCCTCGCCGACGAACCCGATCGTCCGGTGGAGACGCTGCACGGCCCGGCGGCCGCGGTCCGGCTCGTCCGCGACGGCGAGTCCCGCGGCGACGTGCTCGATGCGATCCGCTGGCACACGGTGGGCTTCGCCGGGTGGTCGCGCGTCGGGCGGGCGCTCTACATGGCCGACTTCCTCGAGCCCGGGCGGCAGTTTGCCCGTGCCGACCGCGCATTCCTCGCCGACCACCTGGTGCATGACTTCGACGGCGTGTTCCGCCAAGTCGTGCGCATGCGGATCGAGTGGACCGTGCGGGAAGGGAAGGCGCTGTTCCCCGAGACCGTGGCGCTGTGGAATCTCGTCCGGTAAGGCGCATCCGCGGACGCTGGATCCTGCTCGCGCTCGCCGTAGGCGCGGCGGCGGCGCTCCTCTGGCGCTATGCGCGGCCGCAGGGTGAAGCGGGTGCCGCGGGCCCGCAATCCGTCCGCGTGGCGCGCATCGTGCCTGACAGCGTGCGCATCCGCACCGAAGTGCTCAATGGCACGGACGTCCGCGGCCTGGCGCGACGCGGCACCTTTGCGCTGCGCGACCTCGGCTTCGACGTGGTCGGCACCGGCAACAGCAGCGAGAAGGTGGACTCGAGCGTCGTCTACGTGCACAGCGGCCGCATGGACTGGGGCGAGCTCGCGGCACAGGCGCTGGGTGGGGCGCGCGTCGTCGCGCGCTCCGACAGTTCACGCTACCTCGACCTCACGGTCGTGCTCGGACGCGCCTGGCGGCCGCCGGCGGAGACGTTCCACCCGTAGCTGCCCGCAGGCCGCCGCGATGTCCATGCCGCGGCTCTTCCGGATGGCCACCTCGACGCCACGGTCGCGGATGCGCCGCGCGAACTTCGCGATCTCGTTCGGCGACGTGGGCGTGAAGCCCATCGACCCGCCGGGATGCAGCGGAATCAGGTTCACGAAGGCCCCGCAGTCGCGCGCCAGCTTGGCCAGCTGGTCGGCATGCTCGGGCTTGTCGTTCACGCCGCCGAGCATCACGTACTCGAAGGTGACGCGGCGGTCGAACTCCGCGGCCGCCTTGATGACGTCGGCGAGCGGGTACTTGATGTTCACCGGCATCAGCTCGCCGCGCAGTTCGTCGCTCGGCGCGTGGATCGAGATCGCGAGGCGGAACTGCTCCTTGCGCTGCCCGAGCGCGATGATGCCCGGCAGCACGCCGACCGTCGAGACGGTGATGTGTCGCGCACCGATGCCGAAGCCCTTCGGGTCGTTCAACACGGTGAGCACGTGCTCCACCGCCTTCCAGTTCATGAGCGGCTCGCCCATGCCCATGAACACGATGTTCGTCGCGCGGACGGGCGGATCTAGCAGCGCGAGCTCGCGCACCTGCCCGGCAATCTCGCTCACCGTCAGGTTCCGGGCGAAGCCCATCACGCCCGTGGCGCAGAACGCGCACTTGAGCGCACAGCCCACCTGCGACGAGATGCAGAACGTCATGCGGTCGCCGTCGGGAATGGCGACCGTCTCGATGCTCTGGCCGTCGGCGAGCTTGAAGAGGAACTTGCGCGTGCCGTCCACGGACTGCTGTTCGGTCAGGAGCTCGAGGCGGGGCAGGGTGAAGTGCTGCGCCAGCAGGTCCCGGAACGCCTTGGGCAGGTCCGTCATCTGCTCGAAGCTGGCCACGGGCTTCTGCCACAGGTGTGGGACCACCTGACTGCCGCGGAACGGCTTTTCGCCGTGGGCCACGGCGAAGTCGCGCAGCGTGCGTTCGGCGTCTGCGGGGGCCAAGTCGAGCAAATTCAGCATGTTGCAGAGTACCGGATTTTGGTACAGGAAGCAATGTGGCGTGACTTCCACCAAGTGGCTGTGGGAGTTAGATTTACGCCTTCAATGCCTGATGCGAGTCCCCCTGCCGCGGTACCCGGTGCCGCGGCCCGCTGGACCCCTCCCGTCCTCTGGTTGGCGATCGTCCTCGTCGGAACCTCTTGGCCCAAGCTCGTGCTGGGGCCGGACGGCCTCGGCCTCGACAAAGTCGCCCATTTCAGCGCCTACGCCATCCTCGCCGCGCTCTCGCTCCGCGCCACCCTGACGCCTCGCCGCTTGGCGACGCTCGTCGCCGTGGTTGCCGGCGTCTCGCTGTTGGGGGCCGTCGACGAGTGGCATCAAAGCTTCATTCCCGGGCGCTCCATGAGCTTCGCTGATTGGGTCGCCGATACCGCCGGCGCCGGACTCGGGGTCCTCGCCGTCCGCTTCGTTCCTTTCCTCACGCCTCGCCGCCGCCCGCTCCCGTGACCGCTGTCGATCCGCTCGCCACTACGCTCCGCACGCACCTCGGCGGCGCCCTGCGTCTCGCCCACAACGGCCAGCGCGTCACGCTGGGTGGCTGGGTGCACAAGTCCCGCGACCTCGGCGGTCAGCTGTTCATCGACCTCCGCGACCGCGAGGGGCTCGTGCAGCTCGCCTTCAATCCGCATTGGACCGCCGCCGACGTGATCGCCAAGGCCGTCGGCATCGGCCTCGAATGCGCTGTGCTCGTCGACGGCGTGGTCGCACCGCGTCCGGACGGCCTGAAGAACCCGGAGATGGCGACCGGCGAGATCGAGGTGCGCGTCAGCGACATCCGCGTCGTGGGGCCGGCGACCACGCCGGCCATTCCCGTCGCGCTCGACAAGGAAGCCAAGCGTCCGTCGGAAGACCTGCGCCTGCGCCACCGCGTGCTCGACCTGCGCCGGCCGGAACTCCAACGCAACCTCGTGCTGCGGCACCGCCTCATGCAGGCGACGCGCAACTTCCTCAGCGCGCAGGGCTATCTCGAGCTCGAGACGCCGATCCTCACGAAGCCGACGCCGGAAGGCGCCCGGGACTTCCTCGTGCCCAGCCGCATGCACGCGGGCGAGTTCTTCGCGCTGCCGCAGTCGCCGCAGATCTACAAGCAGCTGTTCATGTGCGCGGGCTTCGACCGCTACTTCCAGATTGCGCGTTGCTTCCGCGACGAGGACCTGCGCGCGGACCGGCAGCTGGAGTTCACGCAGATCGACATCGAGGCGTCGTTCATCACGCGCGAGGACATCATCGCGATGGCCGAGGGGCTGATGCAGGCCCTGTGGGCGGAGGCGGGCATCGCGGTGCAGACGCCGTTTCCACGCATGAGCTACGCCGACGCGATGGAACGCTACGGCTGCGATCGCCCGGACCTGCGCTACGGCCTGGAGATTCGCGACCTCACGGCGGCCTTCCGCGGCAGCGAGTCGGGCATCATCCAGTCGGCGATCGCGGCGGGTGGCCGCGTGCGCGGCATCGTGGTGCCCGGCGCGGCGAGCTGGAGCCGCAAGCAAGTCGACGAGTTGGAGGCGATCGCCAAGGGTGCGGGCGCGGGTGGGCTGGTGCGTCTCAAGCTGGCCGACGGCAAGCTCGAAGGCCCGCTGGCCAAGTTCCTGCCTGCCGAAGCCACGCACTCGCTGGGACTCGCCGAGGGCGACCTGTTGCTCGCCGTGGCGGGCGCGGATCGCATCTCGAGCCCGGCGCTGGACCGCGTGCGGCAGGAGTGCGCCGCGCGCCTCAACCTCGCCGATCCGAACCGGCGCGAGTTCCTGTGGGTGCTCGACTTCCCGATGTTCGACAAGGATCCGGAGACCGGGGCGCTGGCGGCCGTGCATCATCCGTTCACGTCGCCGAACACGGACGACATGGCGTCGCGGCCGGACGCGCCCGAGACCTGGCGCGCGTTCGCGTACGACTGCGTGCTCAACGGCACCGAGCTCGGCGGCGGCTCGATCCGCACGTCGGACCCCGCCGTGCAGGCGCGCATGTTCCAGCTGCTCGGCATCGGTGAGCCCGCCGAGCAGGAACGCCGCTTCGGCTTCTTGCTCGAAGGCCTGCGCGCCGGGGCACCGCCGCACGGCGGCATCGCGTTCGGCTTCGACCGCATCGCGATGATCCTCTCGAACGCCGAGTCGCTGCGCGATGTCATCGCGTTCCCGAAGACGACGGCCGCGCGTGCGCTCTTCGAGGGCGCGCCGTCGCAGGTGCCGGCGCAGGATCTCGATGAACTGCACATCCGCGTCAAGGAGTGAGGATGACCGACAGTACGATGGGTGGCGAGAGCATCACCACCAAGCTGCCGACGGAAGGCGCCGACCTGCTCACGCTCGCCGGCGTGGCCGACGGCAACCTCTCGGAGCTGCAGCGGCTGTTTCCCGTGCGCGCGACGCTGCGCGGGGAGCAGCTCACGCTGACGGGCACGCCGGACGCCGTGGAGAAGGCCGCGCAGGTGGCGCAGCGGATGATCGACCATGCCAAGCAGCGCCAGCCGCTGGATCCCGATGACGTGCTGCGCTTCTCGATGGAA
>Ga0268299_1002999_pt1 | contig 17255 bp, 16 predicted proteins | sample NOBtaG_FD_193484 | JGI IMG/M metagenome (GOLD analysis project Ga0268299, IMG submission 193484) | Activated sludge microbial communities from bioreactor in Nijmegen, Gelderland, Netherland - NOB reactor | ecosystem: Engineered > Bioreactor > Aerobic > Activated sludge | place: Netherlands...
CACTTCCAGTCCCGGACCGCCGCTCAGAAATACGATCGGTGTGCCGGCGCCTTCGCTGCGATAGTGAAGCGCGAAGCCATCCCGCGCGACCGTGCCATCCTGAGCGACCAGGGAAGCGGCGCGGATCAGCGTCAGAGCGATGCAGACCGTGCGGACTGGCATGCCGGAAATCGTAACATGCCGGTCTGCCTCTCGATAACAACCTGACCGCTACCTTTGACCGCCCAAAGGTCACGCGGTGATGAACGCGTGCGCCTCGTAAGTTTCCGGTACGGCGTCAATCCCGATCTCCTTCATGATCGGCATCAACTTCTCGCCGAATCGGCGCAAAGCGTCCTCGGATTCCCAAACGTCGACAACCCGAAAGCCGTTCGCGGTCGGTCCCGCGATGTGGACAAGCAGACCCTCGACGGGCCAGTCCCCCACCGACTCCATTCGAGTCTTCGCTCCGTTGGTCAATCTCCGCACGGACTCCTCGTAGTTCTCGCGCGTCAGACTCGGCGAGTGAAACACCGCAACAATGGCCACTTTAGTCTCCTCTCAAAGTCGAACCGTCTCGACCTGTCCGCGAGTCCGCCGGGCGGCCAGCCATCCGTTCACGCCATGGTCGATCCTGGAATCGCTCGACTTCCGCCCTGCCGGCCCCTTCGACTGACGATTCGCGGACGGAGCATATCACGCCGACAGCCAAGCCCACAGATTCTAATGAGAGCGTGGTCCTCCAGCGCAGTGAGTCCGCCGCCCGCTTAATTTCAGCCAGCCTCCGATTCCTCTTGACGTGTGCTATTGAAGTGATATCATTCTGCTAGTATGAAAGAGAAACTGATCGGTGCAATGAATGGCGTGGGGTCGTTGCTCGTGCTCTTGGCCCTGTTCGGATACTCCTGCTACGGAATTGTGGTCTCGATCGTCGCGGCCAAACACGGTCAAGGCGCCTCGGGAATCCTGCTGTGGGTGACCGTGCTTGTGGTGACGCTCATCTGTTTCCGCGGGCTTTTCGTCGTCCAGCCGAACCAGGGCGTCGTGCTCCAACTCTTCGGCCGCTACGTCGGCACCGTGCGCGATGAAGGTCTTCGCTTCGCTAATCCGTTCTACTCCAAGCACCCGGTCTCGCTGCGCATCCGCAACTTCGAAACCAGCAAGCTGAAGGTCAACGATCAGGACGGCAATCCGGTCGAAATCGGTGCGGTCGTCGTTTGGAAGGTCATCGACACCGCGCAGGCCGTCTTTCAGGTGGATAGCTACGAAAACTACGTGCACGTGCAGAGCGAAGCCGCCGTGCGCAATCTCGCTTCGGCTTACCCATACGACTCTCACGAGGACCACGTCATTTCGCTGCGCGGACACACCTCGGCGGTCGCCGAACGCCTGAAGAGCGAAATCCACGACCGGCTGTCTGTCGCCGGAGTCGACATCCTGGAAGCTCGCATCAGCCACCTCGCGTACGCGCCGGAAATCGCCGCCGCGATGTTGCAGCGCCAGCAGGCCGGAGCCATCATCGCCGCCCGTCAGAAGATTGTCGAAGGCGCCGTCGGCATGGTCGAGATGGCGCTGGAGCTGCTTTCGCGGAAGAACGTCGTCACGCTTGACGAGGAGCGCAAGGCCGCCATGGTCAGCAATCTGCTGGTCGTGCTCTGCGGAGATCGCGCCACCCAGCCCGTCGTCAATGCCGGGACCATCTACCATTGATCGCTCGGGTAGGCCCGGCGCCGCGCCTGCGCACTCGGGCGATGGCGGACTCGGGGAAACGCCTGATCGGGGAATCGCCTGAGCGGACTAAGGTTCGTCTCGGCTTGAGGGGTTTGGCGGAGAAGGATGGCTGAGAAGAAGTCGTTTCTTATCAGGATGGACGCAAGCTTGTTGGAGGCCCTAAGGCGCTGGGCGGACGATGACCTGCGCAGCCTGAACGGCCAGATCGAATTCCTCCTTCGGAAGGCTCTAAAGGACGCCGGACGCACTCCCGCCTCCGGCGGCGGCTCTACAAACGAGACTCAAGCCAAGAGCTGAGGCTTTACAGCTCGATTCTTCTCAGCCGATATACCCCTAAAGGGAAAGTACTTCAGGGCTTCGCTGTAGAGTGAACGCCGTATTCTCCTCAGGCCATGAACTGCAAGTACTGAAGATCTGGTGTATCCGTGTCGATTAGACCAACATAGGAGGCAGGGAAATCGACGAGGGAACGAAGATGGCGCTGAGTTGTTGCCGGTACTGCGGTTCACCCCTCCCGGATGGCGGCCAAGCCAACCGTGCGGGCGAGTTCTGCAGCGAGGATCACCGGTATCGGTATCAGGCCAAGATTCACCGGGAAACCATTGAGAGGCTGAGGCTTTCCGAACAGGCCACCGTTACGCCGGGCAACTCCCTTTTGCATTCCGGCCCGCCGCCCGGTCTCATGACCGCTCCAGCGCTGCGCGGTCCGGCGCGCGAGCCTCACGCGAACGGCGCCGCGGAATCTCCGGCTCCATCCGCCTCGCAAGCCTCCCCCGAAGCCGCCCTGGCGGCCCTGTCCGGCGCCGCGCATCCCGCGACTCCGCCTCCCGGAATCGGGCACATCGAGAAGACGGACAACGCCAGCCTCAGCAATCTCCTGCGGGAAGCGCGAAATCGCATCGCGAAGGACCCGGCGCCCACCAGTACCGCGCTGGCAGTCCGGCGCCGCTCCAGGCCGTCTCCGAGACCCACGGCCGCCAAGCCCGCGCCGGGCGTGAACGGATCGACGCAAGCCGCAAACGGGAACGGCACGGTCCCGGCTGGCCAGCCGCACTCGCCCAAGCCTGCCACGCCGGCCTTTGCCCCGGCAGCCCCGGTCGCGAGCGCGCCGCCTTCCAACCTCGCCTCCGGCCAGGACGAGGTAGTCCGCGTCGTACCCGTCAGAGTCGCCGTCGATCTTGCCATCGAGCCGCCGCGCATCGATGTTCCTCTGCGCCCGCAAATGCAGCCGTCCAAGGGAACGGCGTCGGCGCCCACCGCCGAGCCGTCGTATCCATCGGCGGATACACGGCCCTCCAAACCCAGCTCCGATATCTCCATCGAGATCACGCCGCCTTCGCTCGCCATGCCCGCCATCGGTTTGATGGAGCGGATCCCGTGGTATGCCAAATTGGTCGTCGTGCTTGGTCTTGTGGGTGGTGGCGGTTACTACTACTGGGCGACCGAGCAGGTTGCCTCCGCGACAACCGTGCGCCGCCAGGCGATTCAAGAGGTGGAGCCCCTGCTGACCACGCCAAACGAGTGGGTTCAGGCGCCCGCCACCGGCGAGGACGCAGCCAAGGTGGGCCGCGTGCTTACGCTGCACAAGACCTCAATGGATCTCACCAACTTCCGAGTCGAGTTCGTCGGCACGGTGGATCGTCGGGCGTTAGGGTGGGCCTTCCGGATTCAGGATCCGGCGAACTACTACGCCGCCAAGTTGCGCATGAATCCTTCGGGTTCCGCGCGGATCTCCTATATCCGGTGGAAAGTGGTGAACGGCGTCGCCGGGCCGCAGACCATCCTGCCGCTTGAAATGAGACTGCCCAGCAACGATCAATACACGATCAAGCTCGATGTCCGAGGCGATGAGATGGTGACCACCCTCCAGGGCAAGGTCATCGATCGCTTCACCGACAGCGCCTTCACCAAGGGCGGCTTCGCCTACACCAACGAAAACACCGAGCGCGGCAAAGTGCTCGCCACCACCATCGGCATGTTGAAGGCAAGCTCCGCGCGATAGCCCGCGTCCCTTCCTTCCGCGCACTGCCCCCGCCGCGCACCGCCCCGGCCCCGATCACCGGCTCCTTCCCCCCCGCAATTTGCCGACTCCTCCCCCTTGCGGCGACAATATCAGACAAGGAGACCGACCATGACCGCACGACTACTGCTTGCCGCCGCCCTTGCCGTGCCGGCGATGTTCGCCCAGGCCGACAACCCCCTTAGCGCCGACGCCAAGGCGATGTGGACCGGAATGAAGAATAACAACCTGAAGGCCGCCGAGAAGATGCCCGAGGCCGACTACAGCTTCAAGCCAACGCCCGAAGTGCGCAGTTACGGCCAGTTGGTCGGTCACATCGCCGACGGCAACAAGCTCTTCTGCAGCATCGCCAAGGGGGAGGCCTACACGCCTTCAATCGAAAAATCCAAGACCTCGAAAGCCGATCTCGTCGAGGCGCTCAAGGAATCCATCGCCTTCTGCGACGCCGTCTACGACAGCATGACCGACGCCGACGCCGCGAAGATGGTGAAGATGTTCGGCCGCGACCGCACCAAGCTTGCCGCCATGTTCACGAACATATCGCACGACAACGAGCACTATGGCAACCAGGTCACCTACCTCCGGCTGAAGGGCATCGTGCCGCCTTCGAGCGAGCCGAGACGGTAGCCACGCGGATTCCGGCGGCTGAGCGAACCCGCGTTCACGCGTGTGCCCTCATCCAATTTCCCCATCCCCTCAACGCTATAACTGCCCCTGCAAATCCCGCCCGCTCGCCGCTCCTGCTACCGTCGGGCCGGATGCAACCAAACATCAGAACACGCCCATCGCTCACCGGAGCCGCTGAAACGGCCGCCCGAATCCTCGAATCCGGAGGCACAATCTCGGAAGCCGCCCGCGCTTCCGGAGTCAGCCGCCAGACCGTCTACGCCTGGATCAAACGCGGACACTCCTTCCGCAGCCACATTGTCGACTCCACATGCGCAGCCGAGTTGGCCCGCAAAACCGAAACCAACATCCTTGCCCGCCTCGCCGTCGGAGCCATCGCCCAGATCCTCTCGAACGACGAGTTGCCGGCAAGCGTCCGCGCCCGCGTCGCCCTTGCCGTTCTCGAACGCGGCAACGTCGACAACAGCTCGTGGGGTGTTCCCGAGCCAGTCCTCGAACTCGACGCCGCGCTTCCCAAACCGCCTGCCGCCACTTTGGTCGCCGAGGCCCGGAAACTTTACAACTTGACACCCGAACTTGACGCCAACTTGACGCCCGATCCAACCGCCGCTCGTCCGCAAACTGCTGAAACAAAAACTGCTCGCCGTGCCGGACCGGCGGATTTCACTCCCGATTCCCCTGTCAATCCGCGAAAAGAAATTCTTTACACTGCCGCGTGAGCCTCCGGCCCGGCTTCCCGTCGGGCCAGGCGTCCGGTCGGTCCGCCGGCCGCCCGCCGCACGCCTATTCGAACAATCCGATCTGCCGCTGCTCGCCCTCGCGCTTCGACCTGCCCTTGGCCTGTCCGCCGATGACGCCCAGCACCTTCGCCGTGCGCAGCGCCTGCCGCGGCGCGAATATTCGCTGATTGTTCGCTGTTGGATCGGGCGGAGTGTAGCTCACCCCACTCGCCTCCACCGCCAGCAGATTGTTCGGCACCACCCCCTGTAGGACGTCGCCGTCGCGGAACTCCAGTTGCACCCACAGGCCCTCGGTCTTCGGACGGCTCTTGAAGATCCGCTGCTCCTGCCACGGCGCCTCGCCGTTGATATCACGCACAAAACAAATGACCTTCACTTCGTCCAGCGAGATTTCCTGAAGTGTTCCTTGAGGACTGAGCACCCCCACGGCGGTCTGCGCAAACCCCTCGCCCGCGTCCAGGTAGCCGCCTACCGGGGCCCGGTCGAACCGGTGCACTACCACCTTCTTGCTCGTCGATCCGCCCAATTTAGCTCTCCCGCCGGGGACGCCGCGCCCTCTGGGGCCGACACGAATGGCCTTTATGTTTCAAACAATTTCGCAAGTATTGTATCATTGGCTCAATGAACGTGGGCGTTAACCGAGGTAGGCGAAGCGGTGTGCCCGCGCCCGCCTCAGCCCCAACCGATTCCGAAAACACCGGCCGCGCGCCGGCTCAGCCGCCCCAGTCGCGGCTGGAAGGCCATGTGCGGTCGTTCCTGACCCACGCCCGGCTGGAAAAGGGCTTATCGGCGAACACTTTGGAAAGCTACGGCAGGGATTTGGCGCGTTACGCCCAACAGACTCTGCAGTCCCATGGCGACTGCCTTCCCACCGCGGAATCCGTCCGCGCGCACCTCGATTCGCTCTACGCCGCCGGTTTGAATAGCCGGTCCATCTCGCGCCACCTGACGGCTCTCCGCGGCTTCACGCTCTTTTTGCAGCGCGAACGGATTCTCGATTCCGACCCCGTCGGCACGATCCCGCTCCCGCGCCAGTGGCGGAAGCTCCCCAAGCGGCTCTCCGGGGAGGAAGTCGAGCGTCTCACCGCCGCGCCGGACACCACTATTCCCACCGGCCTTCGCGACCGCGCCATGATTGAGCTGCTCTACGCCTCCGGGCCGCGCGTCACCGAACTGTGCCGGCTGGAGATGCGCAACCTCGATCTCGACATGGGTCTCGTCCGGGTCACCGGCAAGGGAAACAAGCAGCGGCTCATTCCATTCGGTCCCGCCGCCGCCCAGGCGATCGCTGCGTACCTCGGCAACGGCCGGCCCGCGCTGCTCAAGGGCAGGCCCAGTCCGTACTTATTCGTAACCGCGCGTGGGGGTCCTCTTACCCGCCAGGGATTCTGGCACATCGTCTCATTGGCCGGCCGCAAGGCGGGCATCGCGCAGAAACTGACGCCCCATCTTCTGCGCCATACATTCGCGACTCATCTCTTGGAAGGAGGCGCCGGCTTGCGGAGCGTGCAAACCATGCTCGGCCACGCCGACATCTCCACCACACAGATCTACACACACGTGCTGCCATCGCGGCTGCGCAGCACCATCGAGCGACACCACCCCCGTGGATAACCGCATGCGCCTAGCGAACGGAGCCCTTTCATGAGCGATTACATGTTCATGCTGGAAAGCCATATGAGGCCCCAGCAGTTTGCCGTTGTTCAACTCGTTCAGGCAGCGGCTGAACACGCCGGCCTCAACGTCTTCCTCAGCGGCGGGGCCATGCGCGACATGCTCGGCGGCTTCCCCATTCAGGACGTGGACTTCACCGCCGAAGGCAACCCCGCGAAGATCGTCAAGCACCTTGTGGCGAAGAGCGGCGCCGTCGTCACTTCGGAGAATTCGCTCCGAAAATCCTGGGAGCTGCGGTTTCCCTCGGGCGTCATGAGCGAAATCGGAATGGCCCACGAGGCTCACTACCCCAAACCCGCCGCCAAGCCGCACGTCAAGCCGGCCACCATCCACGAGGACCTGCGCGGGCGCGACTTCACCATCAACGCCATCGCTCTTTCCCTCAACCGCACCTCGCGCGGCCTGCTCATCGACCCCACCAACGGCCAGGGCGATCTTGAAGCCCGCGAAATTCGCACCACCGGCAACTACACGCTCTACGACGACCCCGCCCGCATCCTCCGCATGTTGCGCCTCAAGACGCGCCTCGGCTTCACCATCAGCACGCGCACGCAGTCGCAGTACGAAAACGTCCGCGAGGCCAAACTCGAACAGAAGATCACTCCCCCGCAAATCTACCGCGAGTTGCGCGCCATGGCCGACGAGCCCAATCCGCCGCTCCTGCTCGAGACGCTCGAAGCCGAAGGGCTGCTGCCGTTGTTCTCGGCTAACCTTTCCGGCGCCAAGCTAAATATCGCCGGCCACCACAAACTCCTCAGGCTCCGCCAGATGGTTCCGTTCGGCGCCGAGTTCCATTCGGAGAACCTCGGGTTGTTCCTGTTCGTGCTGACCGAAAAGCTCACGCCGAAGGAACGGGCCTCGCTCGTGAAGTACCTCGACATCCCCAAGGCCGACATGAACACCACGGCCAAGCTCGACGCCGCTTCCAAGAAGCTCGAGTCGACCCTCAAGTCCGCCAAGCTCAACAAGGCGTCGCTCGTCTACAGCACCCTGCTGGCGGCGCCCGGCGAACAGGTGCTCTATCTGGCCTATAAGTCCACGCAGCGTCTCGTGCAGGACCGCATCAAGAAACATCTTACGCAGTACCTTCCGGGCGTTCTCGAAATAACGGAGCAGGAAGTCGTGAATTGGAGCGGCCTGAACCCGGACAATCCGAAGTTCGCCCAGAAGCGTCAGGACTACATCCTCGGACGCCTCGACGGCCGCATCCGCAAGCCCGCTCCGGAACCGATCCCCGAACCCGAGCCGCCGCCCTCCGGCCGCATGCTGCGCCAGCCCAGCGCCGCCCGCGCCGTGCGGTAACCCGGCGCCGCTATAGCGTTCCCCTTGCACATCGACAGGAACTGCGCTATCGTTCCTGTAGAAGTGCAAGGGTATGGCGACACAATCTATCGAACTCCCGCAGGGAACGCTCGATCTGCTCATTTTGAGAACGCTCTCGATCGAACCGCGGCATGGTTGGGGCATCGCCGAGCGCATCGAACAGGTCTCCAGCGAAGTGCTGAGTGTCAAGCAAGGCTCTCTCTACCCCGCGCTCCACCGCTTGGAGCGGCGCGGATGGATCAAGGCGCGTTGGGGTGTCTCTGAAAACAACCGCCGCGCGAAGTTCTACGAACTGACCCGCTCCGGCCGCAAACAGCTCGACGCGGAAGCCGGCCTCTGGAAGAAACTGGCCGCCGCCGTGGGCCAGATTCTCGATCTCGCTTGAGGTTGCCCTCCATGCTTTCCGATCTGCTCTATCGATTGCGGTCTCTGCTTCGCCGCTCGGATGTTGAACGGGAACTCTCCGAGGAACTCCGGTTTCACTACGAGAGCCATGTCGAAAAGGGGATGCGCGCCGGACTTACGCGCCAGGAGTCGATTCTTCGAGCGCGGCTCGCCGTGGGCGCGGAAGACGAAGTGCGCGAGGAATGCCGCGACGCCCGCGGCGTCGGGTGGATCGAATCCGTCGCGGCCGACTTGCGCCATGCTGCGCGCGGCCTCGCGAAGGCTCCCGCGTTTACCGCGGTCGTCGTCCTCTCCCTCGCCATCGGCATCGGCGCCAACAGCGCCATCTTCAGTCTCATGGATGCCCTCTTGTGGAGACTTCTCCCCATTCAGGACCCCCAAGGTCTGTACATGGTCGGAACGCGCTACGACGACGGCGTCGGGTACGGATTCACGTACCGCGATTACCAACTGATTGCCGCTAACAGCCCATGGTTTCAGGGCGTCGCAGCCTTCGGCGCGGTCAGCCTGAGCGTGAACGCCGGCGGCGCCGCCGAGCCCTCCTCTCCGGGCCAACTCGTCACTGGGACGTACTTCTCCTTGTTGGGTGTGAAAGCGGCCGCGGGCAGGACTCTGGGACCCGAGGACGACCGCCTGCCCGGCGGTCATCCCGTCGTGATGATCAGCCACGCTTACTGGGAACGGCGGTTCGCTTCCGATCCCTCGATCGTCGGACGCACGATCACTCTGTGCGGGGCGCCATTCACGATTGTCGGCGTCACGCCGCGCGACTTCTTCGGCGTGCAGGTTGGCGCGTCCCCGGATTTCTTCGCCCCTGCCCTCATGCAGCCGGTCTTGATGCCCGCGAGCGAAAACTTGCTGTTGAATCCGATCAATCAGGCGAGATGGCTGCGTCCCATCGCTCGTCTCGTTCCCGGTGCGAGCCCGCTCCAGATCGAGCCGTTGTTGGATGCGATGTACAAAGCGGGAACGCCCCCCGGCGGAAAGGAGTTGCCTCGGGACCGTTGGAAGATTGTTCTCACGCCGGCGGCCAACGGCATCTCCGATCTCAGACGGCAATTCTCGCAACCGTTGGCTGTGTTGATGGCGATGGTCGCCGCCCTTCTGTTGATGGCCTGCGCCAATGCCGCAAGCATGTTATTGGCGCGCTCGGCCGCGCGGGCGCCCGAGTTCGCCATGCGGCTGTCTTTAGGCGCGGGACGGTGGCGATTGATCCAGCAGGTCCTGGTCGAAAGCATGCTGCTCGCCGCGGGCGGAGGCGTATTAGGACTGCTGCTTGCCCGTCAGCTCGCGCACCTCCTCGTCACGTTTCTTTCGATCGGGCGGACGCCCATCGCGTTGAATGTCGAACTGGACCTTCGTGTGCTCGCCTTCACGGCGGCTGCAACGACGGTCACCGGGATTCTGTTTGGCCTCCTGCCCGCGCTCCGTTCCAGCGGACGGAATGTCTCGCTCGATCTCAAAGGCCTGGCAGGCGCCAGCGGAGAGCGGCAGCACGCTCTGCGCCCAGGGAAGCTGCTTGTGGTGAGCCAGGTAGCGCTCTCCCTGATCCTTCTGGCGGCCGCGTCCTTGTTTGTCCGGAGCCTGCAAAAGCTTAGTTCCCAAGACGCGGGCTTTCCCCGCGAGAGTATCCTCACTATGCGTGTCGAGCCGCGCGGAAGCGATCAACGGAACATCCCCGGAGCCGCTTCACGTCTCGACCGAACCTACCGCGCGCTCCAGGACAGCATCCAAGCGTTTCGCGGCGTGCGTTCCGCCAGCCTTGCGCAGGTTGGTCCCACAAGCGAAGTTACGCTGAAGGACCGTGTCCGGCTGCCCAGCGGCGAGGAAACTCGCGTTTCGACCTTGATGGTCTATCCGAGATACTTCGAGACGATGGGCATGACATTGCTTGCTGGGCGCGACATCGGTCCCTCCGATCTCGGCCCGCACGCGCCGCACGTCGCAGTGATCAACCAGGCCCTTGCGCGTAAGGCGTTCGGCGCCGCGTCGCCGATTGGGCGGCATTTTGGTTCTTGGACCGGAAGCGGGTACATACTGTGCGAGGTAATTGGCGTTGTTAGAGACTCCCCTTACTCGAACTTGCGCGGGGAACCGCCGCCGGTAATTTTCAGGACGTTTCTACAGACAAATTCGGGGCGGGGACAGATGGTCTTGCATGTTCGGCTCCGCCAGGCGGATGCCGCGGCCGTCCATGCCATTCGCGAATCCGTTCAAAGGCTCGATCCGAATCTGCCCCTGTTTGAAGTCCGCACCCTGGCCGAAGAGATGGATGGAGCGATGGTTCGCGAACGGCTGATGGCGGCATTGGCGGGCTTCTTCGGCGCGGTTGCTCTCACGCTTGCCTGCGTGGGTCTATATGGCCTGGTTTCGTTTGCCGTCGTCCGGCGGAATCGCGAGTTTGGAATTCGCATGGCGTTGGGCGCGAAAGGCAAGGATGTGGCGGGTATGGTGACACGCGAGGTGGTTCTACTGCTGGCGATCGGCCTGGCCATCGGTACTCCGATGGCGTTTGCCATCGCGCGCCTGGCATCGAGCCGGATTTCGGACCTGCTCTTCGGCGTGACGCCGGCCGATCCGGTCAGCCTTGCCATCGCCGCGGCAATGCTCATGGCGGTTGCCTTGGCGGCCGGGTTCGTTCCCGCATGGCGCGCTTCCCGTATCGAGCCTACCGCGGTGCTGCGGAGCGAATAGCTTAGACAGTCAGCCGGGAAGCCGCCCCATTCCCGTTCGCCTGCGCCTTCCCCTCGCCCACCTGCTGGCGCCACATGGCGTAGTACAGCCCCTTGTTGTCCAGTAACTCGGCGTGGCGGCCGAACTCCACGATGCGGCCGCGTTCGAGCACGTAGATCCGGTCGGCGTGCATCACCGTCGAAAGCCGGTGCGCGATCATGCACGTGATCGCCTCGCGCCCCGCCGCTACCCGCCGGATCGTGGCGCTGATCTCCTCTTCGGTCAGCGAGTCCAGCGCCGAGGTCGCCTCGTCGAAGACCAGCAGTTCCGGCTTCCGCAGCAGCGCCCGCGCGATCGACAGCCGCTGCTTCTCCCCGCCGGAAACCTTCACGCCGCCCTCGCCGATCACCGTGTTCAGGCCCTGATCGGCCCGCGCCAGCAGCGTCTCCACCGACGCCTGCTCGATCACCCGAAGGCAGTCGGCGTCCGTCGCACCCGGCCGCACGAACAGCAGGTTCTCGCGGATCGTGCCGGAAAACAGTTGGGCGTCCTGCGTCACGAATCCGATCTTCTCGCGCAGGGCCTCGATGTCGATGGCGTCCTCGGCCGTGCCGTTGTAGTAAATGTGCCCCATCTTAGGCCGGTAGAGTCCGACTAACAACTTCACCAGCGTCGTCTTGCCCGCGCCCGACGGTCCCACGAACGCGATCGTCTCGCCGCGCGAAGCGGTGAACGTAATCCCTTCCAGCGCCGGCGCTCCCGCCGATTGATGCTGGAACGTCACATCCTCGAACGCCAGCGTTTGCAGCGGTCCGATGGCCTCCGGGCGCTCCGGCCGCGGTTCGGGAGGCAGGTTCAGAATCGCCTCGAAGTTGCCCAGCGAAACCTCCGTCTCCCGGTATACGTTGATCACGTTTCCCAGCTCTTGCAGCGGCCCGAAAATAAAGAACGAGTAAATGAACAGGGAAAAGAACTGGCCTACGCTAATGCGCTGCGTGAAAATCAGGTACAGCATCAGAAACAGGATCGACGTGCGCAGTAAGTTCACGAACGTGCCCTGCACGAAGCTGAGGCTTCGCAGATAGCGCACCTTCTTCAGCTCCAGCTTCAGAATCTTCGCCGTCGTCGCGTTCAGCCGCCCGATCTCCTGCCGCGCCAGGCCAAGGCTCTTCACCAGTTCGATGTTCCGTAGGGATTCCGTCGTCGCCCCGGCCAGCGCCGTCGTCTCGCCCACGATCTGCTTCTGGACCGCTTTGATCTTCCGGCTCAACAGCGAGCTCAGCCCACCCAGCAGCGGCACCGTAAGCAGATACGCCGGCACGATCGACCAATGCACGCGCACCGCGTAGATGGTCACGAACACCAGCCCCACCAGCGTCGTGAACACCAGGTTCACGGAAGTCGAAATGAACCGCTCCACGTCGGTGCGCACCTTCTGTAGCTTGCCCAGCGTCTCTCCGCTGCGCTGGTCCTCGAACAACATGTACGGCAGTTCGAGCGAGTGCCGGATACCGTCGGCGTATAGCCGCGCGCCCACCTGCTGCGTCATCAGGTTCACGCAGTAGTCCTGGAAATTCTTCGCCACCCGCGAAACGAACGCCACGCCCACGGCCGCGCCCAACAGGATGCTCACGCCGCGGATGAACTCTGCGCTTGTATATTCGGCATGCCGCGTGGCGTACGAGTCGATGATGTGCCGGAATATGAGCGGGTCCAGCAGCGAAAAGATCTGGTTGATTGCCGCCAAGGCGAGCGCTCCGGCCGCCAGCCGCCAATGTGGACGGAGATATCGCAACAGGATATTCATCGTGGAAAGCTCACCTCTCTATCGGATTCTTCTATTGTGCATCGGATGCAACGAAACGCGGCCGGAGCTCCTCCCGCCCGATGCTTGCAAACTCCCTTTCTATCCGCGCGCGATGGCGTTATCGTGGAGGTGGACAAACCAGCCAGATTCTTCCCAACCGGCCCAGGTTCGTGAGCCGGGGGAAAGGAGGATTCTGTGACCGCCTTTCTGAAATCTCACCTGGCTTGGGGCCTGTACGGGCTCTTTCTGGGTTCTGCATTCATGCTTGCTCTCGGCGTCGGATACACGCGAAGAGCGATTATCGAGGAACATCAAAGCCCGTACGAATTCCCTGAGACCGTCCAGCGAATCAAGAACAACGCCACCTCCCTCGGCTGGCGCACGGCTGCTATCGAGGGCTTGCAGGCGAACCTCGTCGAAGCCGGCTACGCCGAACCCGGACGCATCGAGGTCATCGCCCTGTGCAATGAGCACTACGCTTGCAGCATGTTGAAGTCCGGTAAGAAGAGCAGCCTCGCCATGATGCCGTGCTCCATCGCGGTTTACGAACGCGACGGCAAGGTCTTCGTGTCGGCGGTGAACAAGGGTCTCATGGGACGCCTCTTCCGCACCGAAGCGGCCGGCGTGCTGCGCCATGTTCGCGACGACGAGCACAAGATTCTCGCCTTTCTTCACGAATAACGGCGCGCTCGCGAACGCATGGCGCTGTTGAGCGGTGTTAACCTTTATTCATGGATGCCGTGGTGAAGTCCAATCCGGCGCCCACGCTCTCCGCCGACGCCTCGGCCGCGGTGGCGAAGCTCCAGGAAGCCGATATCGTCATCGGCATTCCGAGCTACAACAACGTCCGCACCATCGGACATGTCGTCCGCGCCGCGCACGCGGGCCTTCAGAAATACTTCCCGCAGTACCGCTCCGTCATCATCAACTCCGACGGCGGCTCCAAGGACGGCACGCCTGACGCGGTCCTTGGTGTCGAAGCGGCAGACCCCAGGTTGCTCCTGCTCAACACGCCCCTCACCGGCGTTCACCGCCTCTCGTTCCCGTATCACGGCGTGCCCGGAAAAGGCTCGGCCTTCCGGATGATCTTTCAAATGGCCTCGGATCTCAACGCGCGCGCCTGCTGCGTCGTGGATTCCGACCTTCGATCGATCACCCCCGAGTGGATCGACCTGCTCGTACGCCCGGTGCTGCACAACCAATACGATTTCGTCGCCCCCTATTACCACCGCCACAAGTACGACGGCACCATCACCAACTCGGTCATCTATCCGCTCACGCGCGCTCTATACGGACATCGCATCCGTCAGCCCATCGGAGGCGACTTTGGACTGTCCACCGCGCTCGTGCGCCGCTATCTCCAACACCGCGACTGGGAGTCCGACGTCGCCCGCTTCGGCATCGACATCTGGATGACGACAACCGCCGTGGCCGAAAGCTTCCGCGTCTGCCAGTCGTTTCTCGGCGCCAAATTGCACGACGCCAAGGACCCGGGCGCGGATCTCTCCGCCATGCTCCAGCAGGTCCTTTCCAGCGTCTTTGCCTTGACGGCGCGGTATGAACCTGCCTGGCGCGGCCGCAAAGGCAGCGAGCCGAGCGAACTGTTCGGCTTCCGCTACGACGTCGGCCTCGAACCGATCGCCGTCAACGTCGAGCGCATGCTGACCGCCTTCCGCAAGGGTTACGAGGACCTGCGCGACGTGTGGAGACTCGCCCTCTCGCCCGCCACGCTTCGCGCTCTCGCCGGCCTCGCGCGCGCAACCGCCGAGCCGGGCGCGGCGGATACGTTCCACATCGACGACCGGCTGTGGGCCGGAATCGTCTTCGAGATCGCCGCCTCCTGGCGCAGCCACCCGGTGGAGCGCGGCCATATCCTCCGCTCGTTCACGCCTCTGTACATGGGACGCGTCGCCAGTTGGGTCATCGAGACCCGGCCCCTTGACGCCGCCGCCGTCGAGGAGAGAATGGAGGCGCTCTGCCTCACATTCGAGGAACTGAAGCCCTATCTCATCGATCTTTGGGACAACCCAAGGGCCACCCATCCCGATGAGTCGATTCAAGCGGGAAAGGAGACCGCCCATGTTCGAGACGATCAATGAAATTTTCACCCGCACCTGGAGCCATCTCTACGCCGGCGTGACGTTCTATCTGCCCCCGTTGTTTGTCGCATTCGTCGTCGTGGCGCTCGCATGGCTCGTTGCGCATGTGGGCCGGTTCCTCGTGTCGCGCCTGGTGACGGGTCTGGCCGCCGACCGCTTCCTGCGATCCACGGGCCTCTCGAACCTCGTCCGCCCGCAGGGTGAGCTGCGCACCGGGCCGTTGGTCGCCCGCGCCGTGTTTTGGATCCTGTTCCTCGGCGGAGTGCTCAGCGCCATCAGCGTATTTGAGACCCAGTGGACGCAGCGCATCGTCGAAACCGTCGTGCTGCTGATGCCGAAAGCGCTCACGGCGGGCGTCATCCTCATCGCCGGACTCTGGCTCAGCCTCTACCTGTCGCGCAGCGCGCTGCTGTGGGCCTCCGAGGAGCACTTGCCCGCGCCTCGGCGTTGGGCCTCGGTGGTGCGTGTCGTGGTGATCTTCACCGCCGTTGTCGTCGCGGCCGACGTGTTGAACTTCGCGCCGGGAGTGTTCTTCGCCGCATTCGTCATCCTGGTCGGCGGCGCAGCCCTCGGCGCGGCCATTGCCGTCGGATTGGGAGGACAGCATGCAGTCCGGCGCTGGGTGACCGGCGGAGAAACCGGCGACTCAGGCGTCCCCGGCGCCGAGAAGGAAGAAGAAGCTTCGCTCTGGCGCCACCTGTAACGCAGCGGCGCCGCGAACGGGATTCACAATCGGATCGGCCGGTCCGATACTGAAAGTATGGCCACACCGCGCCGCCCGCTCCCCACGCTCGTGGCTGCGGCCCCCACGCCCCTCAGCGCCGCTCCAACGCCCGCCGCCGCGCTTCCCGCTCCAGCCGAACCTTCGCTCGAGCCGGCAGCGCCATCCAAGACCATCAAGGAGGCCGGCGTCGTCCTGACCCAAGCCGACCTCGAGCGGATCAACTCCAAAGCCGGGCTGGTCGCGTTGCTCCGCGAGCGGAACATCCGGCTCAAGGGCGTTCTGAGCCTGCTCCAATACGAAGAGGAATTGCACGCGTTGCAGGGCGAACTGGTGAAGCTCCAGCGCTGGGTGCAGTCGGCCAATAAACGAATCGCCATCCTGTTTGAAGGCCGCGATGCGGCGGGCAAGGGGGGAACCATCCGGCGCTTCATCGAACACCTGAATCCGCGCGCCATGCGAGTCGTCGCTCTGCCCAAGCCGACCGAAGAGGAGCGCGGCCAATGGTACTTCCAGCGCTACATGCGCCAGTTGCCCAACGCCGGCGAGATCGTCTTCTTCGACCGTTCCTGGTACAACCGCGCCGTTGTCGAACCCGTCAACGGCTTCTGCACCCAGCCCGAGTACGAGCGTTTCATTCAGCAGGTGCCCGAATTCGAGCACATGCTGTACGAGGATGGCGTCACGATCATCAAATTCTGGTTCTCCATCTCCAAGGAAGAGCAGGTGCGCCGCTTCGACTCGCGCCGGCACAACCCGTTGAAGCACTGGAAACTCTCGCCGATCGACGAACGCGCCCAGGAGTTATGGGATCAGTACACTTACTACAAGGAGCAGATGTTCAGTAAGACGCACACGTCCTTCAGCCCGTGGGTCATCGTGCAGGCAAACAACAAAAAGGCGGCCCGACTCGAGTCGATCCGCTACGTCCTGAACTACTGCGGCTACGACGGCAAACTCGAGTCTCCGGTGCACCTCGCTCCCGATCCGACCATTGTCATGCGCTTCCACCGCAAGTTGACGAAGATCGACTAATAGATCGTCCACACCCCCGGCGTGGCCACTTCCAGCAGGTGCTGGTCCGGATCGCGGAAGTACAAGCTCGTGCCGCCCCGATCCCACACCCGTTTGTCCTCCACCGGAATGCCGTTCTCCACCAGCCAGGCCTCCCACGCAGCCAACTCCGTCGCGGGTATCGCAAAGGCGACATGCAGTTCGCCGTCGCCATGGTGCGGGGGCGTCCAGTCGAGCGAACCCTGCTTCTGGAACAGCAGCAGGACATGGCGGTCGCCCGCGGACAGCGCGCGGCCGCGCGCGCCGAAATCGCTCACCTGCTCGAAGCCGAAGATCTTCTTGTAGAACTGAACCGACGCCTCTACATCCTCGACGTAGAGCGACGTCTCCAAGAGTCCTGACGTGCGGGGTCTCAAGCTGGTCTCCTAGGGGTACAGCTTAC
>Ga0268299_1003000_pt1 | contig 17253 bp, 11 predicted proteins | sample NOBtaG_FD_193484 | JGI IMG/M metagenome (GOLD analysis project Ga0268299, IMG submission 193484) | Activated sludge microbial communities from bioreactor in Nijmegen, Gelderland, Netherland - NOB reactor | ecosystem: Engineered > Bioreactor > Aerobic > Activated sludge | place: Netherlands...
CGTCAACCGCTATATTTTCGGACTGCTTGAGGACATCCAGCGCCAACTGCGCCCATTTTTGGACATTCCCAACGTAAGAATCCGCGCCGCCTGCAACCACATCTGCGGAGGTCATCGCCCACTGAACCGGATGTTCATACGCACCTTTTGAGGTCGCCGTCGCTTTAATTTTCCAGTCCCGCTTACCGGAATCCACGCGATCTCGATTGCGCCGCCAGATTTCTTCTGTCGAAACGCCATTTTGCACAAACTCCACCAGCAGCCGTTTGCCTTCGGTCAGGCCATCGGGTGAATACAGGCTGGGGTGTTGAAGGTGATAACATAGCACCATCAAATGATGAACGATGCCAAGCGCTGGATATTCCGCCTCCCAGAACAACATCTGATGAAAATCATCCTGGCAGGTTTTGCCATCTTGCCATTGCGCGCCGCATTCCGGGCATTGTTGAGACATTTTGTAAACTTCCCAATTTTCTTTGATAGGCCAATGATAAAGGTCATTTTAAGTTCATACAAGGCCACAAAGGGCAATTTTTTTGGACAAAATCCAGTCATCATCGCATTGTCACTTCCTGGGCATGTTTTCATACTGCCGTCTCTGCTAAAATATATTCATCATGCGACGCAAACGCGATTATTGGTTGAACGTTCCTCTGTTTCGGGTGACGTGTCTGGCACGACCCGGCCCCTTTTTGATTCCCTGACACACAAACGAATTGACCCGTTTCCAGGTTTTTCATTGAGCCTGGATATTTTTGATTGTTTAATAACCCCTGTCGTTGGGAGAATCTGGGAGTCTCACCGTGTCAAAATTTTCTCGCATCACGCAGCCGCACTTTGCGTTGATCAAAATCTGCATCCTGGCTGCAATAATTGGTATCCTGGCGGGGGTTGCGGCACAACTGCTGCATCAGCTTATCGGCCTGGTCACAAATATCGCCTTTTACCAGCGAATCTCTACCGAGATTGTCAGCCCACTTGGCAGTAATCTTGGAATCTTTATCATCATTATTCCGGCAATCGGCGGCCTTATTATTGGCTTGATGGCGCGCTATGGTACGCCGCTGGTGCGTGGACATGGCATTCCTGAAGCGATGGAAGCTGTCCTCCTTAAGCGCAGTAAAATTCCACCCAAAGTCGCCATTTTGAAACCGATCAGCGCGGCAATATCTATCGGATCGGGACAGCCTTTTGGCGCGGAAGGCCCAATTATCCAGACGGGTGCTGCGCTTGGCTCGATTTTAGGGCAAGCACTCCATACGACAACTGCCGAGCGTAAAGTGCTGTTGGCTTGTGGCTCGGCGGCGGGTCTGGCGGCAACTTTCGGAACGCCCATCGCCGGCGTCATTTTTGCCGTCGAGCTTTTATTGTTCGAATTTCGCGCGCGTTCGTTCATCCCGCTGGCAATTGCCGCCACGATTGCGACGCAGATTCATGTCGTGCTGGTCGGACATGAACCCGTTTTCTCAGTAGGCGAGATGACCTACGGAAGCTCGATCAACCTGATATTATTCCTCATTCTCGGCTTGATTTGCGGATTTGCCGCCAGCGGGCTGACACGCCTGCTCTACATTATCGAAGATGGCTTCCACAGGTTAAAAGTCAATACCTATCTGTGGCCTGCGCTTGGTGGTCTGTTCGTCGGCGTCGTCGGCTACCTTGCGCCGAAGTTGACCTATGCTGACCTCGACGTATTCGGCCCAGGCTATTACGTGATCGGCAGCATTCTGGAAGGCAAATATGTTCTCGGCTTTCTGGTAGCGCTCATCATCGCGAAAAGTGCTGTTTGGCTCGTCTCATTGGGATCAGGCACATCCGGCGGCGTCTTAGCGCCTGTTTTTATGATCGGTGCTGCGCTCGGCGGCATCTTCGGTCTGCTAATGAAGCAGTTATTTCCGGGTATGGATGCTGCTCCCGTGACCTTTGCCATCGCAGGGATGGCAGCCGTATTTGGCAGCTCCACCCGCGCGACCTTTGCGTCCATTGTTTTCGCTTTTGAGATGACACAGAGCTACGAATCGATTTTGCCCGTCATGTTCGCCTGCGTGATCGCCGATGCGGTGGCGACACGACTCATGCAAACCAGTATCCTGACCGAGCAGCTACGGCGCGGCGGCGTCCTCGTCCATCATGAATATGAAGCCGATGTCCTGAATATGGTCAATGTGTCATCGGTAATGACCGTCGATGCCGTCACAATCCCCGAAAACATGATCGTCAGCGAACTGATCGAGAAAGTAAACCAACACGATCCCCGCTTAACCCGCCATCAGGCTTTATTGATTGTCGATAGTGAAAATAAGCTGCGGGGAATCATCACACGCGGCGACCTCGTAAAAGCCCTGCGTGAAAATCGTACCGATCAGACCGTATTAGAAATCGGAGCAACCGAGCTTTTTGTGACTAATCCGCACGAAACAGTACGCGAAGCTTTAAGCCGGATGCTTATCAACAATATAGGCCGCCTGCCCGTCGTGAATCCCGATGATTCGACGCAAATTGTCGGCTATCTGTCGCGCGCGAATATCATGGCTGCGCATATGAAGCAGTTGAAAGAAGAATCCGATATTGAAAGCGGATGGGTTCAAAGCCGCGTTTCTCAATTTATCCGCAGCGGAAAAAAATCGAAAATCAATTAGCGTCTTACTGCGCCCCGCGTTCGCGCAGTAAATCGGCAATTTCTGGCTGGTTGCTGTCCACAGCGTTTTGAAGCGGCGTTTTGCCCTGGTAATTTTGAGCCTGCAAATCGCTCACGCCGTTATCCAGCAGCCATGCCACCATATTTTTGTGACCGTAACTGATTGCACCGTGCAGCGCTCCACTATAGCCTTCGTTACAGCCATAATCGCGCAGCAGGTCAGTAACGGCGGTGCTGCCGCTCATCGCCGCGTGGAACATGACCGGAATCCCATGCGCGCCTTTGGCATTTGCCAGGGCGGAGTCGCCTGCCAGATGTGCTTTCACCTCATCCACATTCCCCAACATCGCCGCCACACAAATATTGGAGGGGACACCCTGCGACAGAAAAAATTCTGCAATCGCACGGTTGCCGACATGCGCCGCCGCACCAATGCCATTTTCAAAATCGTTTGGCCCCCACTGGTGTTCGACATTCAACAGGCTGACATCCTCGGCTAACATGGCTTTGACCTTCGCCAGGTCAAAATGCGATGCGATCACGAATTCTCTAATCGTTTCGGGCGACATGGCTGTCCCTCCAGATAATTTGAATCGGGCAATTTCTAAGATAGCATATCTGTTCGATTCCGGCTACTTATTCAGGCCTGGATGCCATGAGCAGAGTCAGCGTTCCCGACTGCACAGTTTTTTCCTCCTGGTTGACGATCTTGACTTCCGCGACGATATTTCCGCCGCCCAACCGCTTCACTTCTTTGGTCTCGATAACCGTCAGCGAGGCGTAAATCGTGTCGCCAATAAACACTGGCAGGCTAAACTTCATTTCCAGCCCTCGGAATGCCAGCGTCGTGCGCTCCAAAAATCCAAGCTGATAAATCTGCCCAACGGCATAGCTCAGCGTCAACATGCCATGCGCCACGCGCTGTTTGAGCATATGATTTTTCATATATTCAGCGTCGGTGTGCATCGGGTTAAAATCGCCGGTGAGCGTCGCGAAATTCACGATGTCCGCTTCCGTAATGGTGCGGGCGCGTGTACGCATTTTCATGCCAACGGTGATGTCCTCAAAATAAAGCCCAATCGGGCCATCTTCACGTATTTGCACAGCTTTTTCTCCTGATGTGATAGTCGATCAGCCAAGCGATTGTAGCGTTTACACCATCTCTGGCAAGTGTTGCTATCAGCCATCGCTCCTCAGTGAAAACACCGAAGACATGACAAACGTCACTGGTGTGAAATTTTGAGATGATGGACAATATAGTCAACAACAAAAAGCTAAAGCAGTCGCCACCCCTCAGCCACGTAACGGCGACTGCGGAATTGCCCAAAAATAATGCCCCTTTTTTTACAAACTCCGCTCACCCTCGTGCGGAGTTTGTATTTGTGCTATTCGCTGTATTTGGCGTATTTGGCGTTATGAGTGAAGGGTATCTGTTTTTCGAGGCGTTCCCCACAGCGGCAGTTTGACACTGCCCACCCCGGAGGACTTTATAGGCAGCAGCAGAGCAAAGGTGCTGCCGCGCCCGACAGCACTTTCAACCCAGATGTGACCATTATGCAGGGCGACAAACTGACGTGTGATCGCCAGTCCCAGCCCAGAGCCGGAATATTCGCGCGTACTTGAGCCATCCACCTGCCGGAAGGCATCAAAAATATATTCCTGATCCTGAAGCGCGATCCCAATGCCCGTATCCGTCACCGAGATCGCCAGCCATTCGCCATCGGGGACATCGAGATAAGGTGGTGGTGTCCACCCTGTTTCCGTGTGTCCATTATGCAAATTCAGAATCCACACGTGCAGCGCAACACTGCCTGTATGGGTAAATTTAACCGCGTTGTCAAGTAGATTGGTCAAAATCTGCCGGATACGCTGCGGGTCGGCATAGATTTGAGGGATGTTATCGCCAGTATTGAACGTCAACGTCAATCCTTTGGCCTGTGCCTGGGGCGTCACGTTCGCAAGTGCGCGTTGAATCGGCTCATTGATCCCCATCCAATCCGGCGTAATGGTCATCTGCCCCGCCTCGATCTTGGATAAATCCAGCACATTGTTGATCAGATCATGAAGCTGCTGCCCGCCTGTATGAACGCGCGTCAGGCGATCCCGCTGGGCATCGTTAATCGCACCGTAGGCTTCTTGCAGCATCATCTCGGTATAGCCGATGACCGAATTAAGCGGCGTTCGCAGTTCATGGCTGACATTGGCAAGGAATTCGCTTTTGACGCGGTTAGCCTCAATCGCTTCCTGATATAGCTCTGCATTCTGGATGGCTATCGCCAACTGCGCCGCAATCGTCATGTAGGTTTCATGTTCTTCGGCGGTAAAAACCCGTGTGCGTGCAATGCTGTCCAGGCCGATGCTGCCCATCAAACGATGTCGCGCAATCAAGGGTGCCAGCAAAACTGAGCGCGCTCCCACACTTTTTAAGTTTCCCCGACTGGCGTCGTCAATGGGATCATTTTCGACATCTTCAATGGCTAAAGTTCTGCCTTTAGCAAGTGTCTCAAACAAAGCGCTGCCAATAACCGGGATACTCCTTCCCAGCGTCTCGGTTGCCGGATATTCCGCTACCAGCATCGCGTTTTCTTTGTCGTATAGCAGCACGATACCACAGTGGTCAACGCCAAATAATTCGGTTAGCTGGCGGGCAGCGGCGTTCAAAATCACGTCACGATCCAGCGTCGAACTGACGATGGTTGAAAGTTCATGGATGGATGCCAGACGACGATTGCGCTGTTCGAGCGCTCGAACATTCGCCTGCAATTGGGCATGAAGACGGGCATTTTCGACGGCAACCGCCGCCTGGCCTGCAACAGCAAAGGCATTGCTGGCATCTCGTTCCGTGTAAAAGTTCGGGATGTGCTTATCCAGCGTAATCATGCCGATCACGCGATCCTGAACCAGCAGCGGAACGCCAATCCATGAGCGGATTTTTCGAATTGACTCATAATCATTCAGTGAACCCCAACCCGGTTCATTCAGTACGTCGGGAATCACCAACGGCTGCTGTGACACGATGAGTTGAAGATTCACATCATTTTCGCTGAACTCGATTTCCTGACCACGCAGATATGGCTCAAGCCCCTGCGTCGCAACGACGATCATACGCCGCCCATCGTGCGAATCGACGGGCGTAAGCATGACGCTGGCACTGTCATAATCCACGACGCGCTGCATTTGTTCCAGAATCCGGTCAAGCACCTCGCCAAAGTTCAGCGTATTTGCCATTTTTCGCCGTGCCTGTTCAGCCTCAAGCAGGCGGGCATTGTCCAGCGCAAGTGAAAGCTGTGCTGCTACCGTCATTAGCAGGGATAAATCGGCATCGACATAACTATCTGGCAGCGTATTCTGGACACTCATCAGCCCAATCACTTCGCTGTTGCGGCTGCGCAGGGGAACACCGAGCCATGAGCGCGGCGTCCAGGCCAATTCATCATCGCTCAGGTGAATCAGTGGGTCGATTCCCATCGCGTTCAGGCGTTGATGCTCCGTTACAATATCGCGAAACTGAAGCTCGATACCATGCGCGATGACGGCTTTACACAGGTCAAGCATCACGGGCGAATCGTCTAAAATATGCTCCTCTGAAATCAGCGGGAATTTGAGATGATCCCTTTCCTGATCGTAGAGGGCGACAAAAAATGATGAATTCTCAAACAGCAGGCTGATCTGGCGATGCAGCGGCTCCCAGATTTCATCGCTTCCCAGGTGGCGTGCCAGGGTGCGGCTGATCTCATTGATAACACCCAATTCCTGCACACGGCGGGTCGCGGTGCTGGCAAGTTCGGCATTTTCGACGGTAATCGCAAGGCTGCTGACAAGGGTCTGAACGTTAACCAGACTCGTTTCATCAAACGATTCAGATTGGTCAGCATTGATGCACATTAGTCCGATGGTGCGGTTTTTGGTAATCATCGGTATGCCAAGGAAAAATTGAAGCTGATCGGCATCCGTCCCATTGCCCTCGCTTAGCCCACGAGCAGCACCCCACGACTGCCATTCTTCGATATGCGTGCGAACCCAATCGAACACCCCTACATCAACCGAATAGTGAGGGCTGACAATCATGTTCAGATGGCCTTCCGGGCGCATAATCAAAGCGATGATCGCCGTGATATGCTGCTCCCCCAGCCAATTGACCAATGTTTGAGCCGCAGCATCGGGTGTTGCGGCATTATTGATCGAAGCGCAAATTTTTTGTATAGACCACAAATCGGACATTGTTTAGGTACTTGATGACATTGCAAACAAACTCAGATTTTTTACTCATTGGTCATTATAATTATAAAACCTTACTATAGCTTAAAACCATAAGGGAGCAAAACCACAAAAATCGCAACATTTGTGAGTTTTTTGCGTATAGAGACTCATAATATATTTCTGAAAAAGGAATGCGGATCATGTCATCCGATCTCAACAAACGCGGTTCACAAGTGGCGGCAGGCATTTTTCTCATCGGTCTGGCACTGCTCTTTCTCCTGAATATTGGCATCTGACCCTATTATCATCCCGATGTTCGAACTATTTTCGAGATCGGCGGCAGGACAGCAAAATCATCATTCTCGATCCACTGGGGCATTTGATGGGGGCTATCGGCGTCGCTATTCTGGCGCGCGGGAAACATCAGGATCGCAATTTCAGTTTTAATGTTAAGGACATTGTTTAAAACCGTTGGCATTGAATGTGGGGATGCCCCAACAACTGCGAAATTGTTTGCGTTCTGAAGGAATACCAATTTCTGGATGCCTGGGAAAATCGATGCCCCACCGGAATCGCCAGAGCAAAAGAACGGCTGAATTCCACTTAAAAAATGACGGCAAATAAAACCGATCAGCCAGCCAGAGTTACCGACAAGCTGATCGGCTGAAATGCAGGTTAACCGCTACCGTGTCAGTTGATCGAGGCGGTCAACATAGCTGGCAAGAATTTCGAAGGCTTTCTCGACGGCGGCGGGTGTCGCCATATCCACGCCTGCGCGTTTGAGCGCATCCACTGGATAAACGGAACTGCCCGTGCTTAAAAATGCCACGTAATCCTGCGCGGCGTTGGGTTCACCCGCCAGGATGCGCGCCGCCAGGGCATGAGCTGCCGAAATGCCTGTCGCGTACTGGAACACGTAATAGTTATTGTAGAGATGACCGAACTGCGCCCAGGTAATGCCGACCCGTTCGCGATCAACGTGCATTTCGCTGCCATAACCTTCGCTGAATAGATCAGCCATGAGATTGATGGTATCTTCCGCCGTCACGCCCTTTCCCTGCTCGACGCGCGTGTGGATTTCCAATTCGAAGCGCGCCAGCGTGGGCATAATAAAGAAATAGCGATGAATATTCTGCATCGCTTCTTCGATCACGGCGATCTGGAAATTGGCGTCGGCGTTGTGGTCAAACAGGTAGGCGCGGGTCATCGCCTGGTTAAAATTCGACGCGACCTCGGCGACAAACAGCGAATAATCCGCGTAAGTGACCGGCTGATTTTTGCGCGACAAATACGAGTGCATCGAATGCCCCAGCTCATGCGCCAGGGTACTCATCGCTGCCAGATTGTCGTTAAAACTCATCAAAATGAATGGATGGGTATCATACGTGCCATAGGAAAATGCGCCCGCTGTTTTGCCCTGGTTGGGATAAATATCAACCCAACGTTCCTCCATGCAGCCACGCCGCAGCGCCGTGACATATTCGTCGCCAAGCGGTTTCATGCCTTCGCAAATCCAATCGACAGCCTGGGCATAGGTTACGGGCTGCTCTGGAGCAATCGGTGCCCAGATGTCATAAGGGTTTAACGTCTCGACACCCAATGCCCGCCGACGAACCGCCCAATAGCGATGCCAGGTGGGTAAATTTTTGCGATAGGTATCGATCAGATTATGAAACACCTCGACAGGGATATTGTTGTTGAACAGTGAGGCTTCCAATGCGGTGTTATAGCGTCGCGCGCGGGCATAAAACACGTCGCGCTTGACCGATGCCAGATAATTGCTGGTGAGCGTATTTTTCATGCTCAGGTAGCCATCGGCATAGCTTTCCCAGGCCGTTCGGCGCGCTTCGCGATCTGTGCCGTGCAAAAACTTGTCAATCGTCCCCTGTGCAACTTCCGCCGATGCACCGCTGCTGGTGGTGGCAGGCCGGAATTTGAGATCAGCGCTGGTCAGCATTTCTTCGGTATTGTCAACCGCCGAAAAAGGCTCAAAGGCCATCGCCAGAATTTCCTCGACCTCTGCGGAGCGGACGTGCGCCTGCTGCCGGAATAAATCTTCAAAATATTGGCGATAAATGGCAAGCTGCGGTTCGCTCTGCACCCATCCCATCACTTTTTCTTCGCCGAGTGCCAGCATTTCCGGCACGACATAAGCAGTTGCCGCGCCGTAGCGTCCGTACAAGCCCGAAACCTGCCCAACCATACTCACTGCGCCTTGATTGGTGGTTTCGACAGCCTGCGACATGCGCGCGTAAAAAGCCAGTTTGGAAACACGGCGCTGCAAATTTTCCAGCGTGTTCAGCGCCTCAGCCAGTACCGACGGGCTGTCAAGCTTGCCTTGAAACTGCTCGATTTCTGGCAGTTTGGCACTCGTCGCGTCCAGTTCTGCCGACCAATCAGCGTCCGATTCGTAAACGCTGGTTGCATTCCAGGTAGATTCCAGGGGGATTTCACTGCGCGGCGGCAGCGCTGCTGTCTGTGCCATCAAAAACTCCTTAACCATTCAGAAAAACTAAACTGATAGTCACCATTATGGCAATATGCGCCGCCAAAAGCAAGCATTAAATCTTGCGATAGAGCTTACGAACTTCGGCAGCGACGGATTTGATGTCATTGACGACGATCAGATGCGTATTGCCATTAACAAGGCGGCGCGCGTGGGCATCCACCAGATAACGCGAACGATTCGCATAATCCTCAATCGTTTTGCTCATATTTTTCATCGGCGGCAAAAACTGCGCCCACCAGGGCATCGTATGGTGATAATCCTCTTTGGGCAGGGAAAGAATAAAATGCTGTTTCCGCTGGATGGCACTCAACGCCCCCCAGCCTGTTTCCGCCAGCCCTGCAAAAGAGGGGGCATCGTTGGTGAAATGCATGATAATCGTTTCGGCGTGTTGCAGCACTTCAGCTTCACGATTACCCAATTCTTTATACCACGCGCCTGTTGGCGAAAGGGGGTTATAGTAGCGAATGCCGAGTTCATCCAGCACGGGAATGATATGTCGTTCACGCCACTCGCCATAAATCGAGCCAAAAAGAATCACCTGTGGATACTCCATCAACGCTATCCCCCTGAATTGCGGTTGTCGCTTAAGCATAAGAAGCACTAAGATTTGGAAATGATACTGACTCCAAATACTTTTGTCGAAAGTTCGAACATCTATACATGGCGCGCGGTTTTATTGGGATTGAGAAATAAAAAAGACACAGAAAATATTCTCTCTGTGTCCTCGGTGTTCGCCTGGTTCAGAATTACCCGGCAACCAGATTCTTCTTACGCTTCCATTCTTTCATGCGTTCGTGATTGTCGAGGATACGCTTGCGCAGGCGCAGGTTGGAAGGCGTAACTTCCAGCAGTTCATCTTCCGCCAGAAATTCCAGACAGTCGTCCAGGCTCATGATGCGCGCGGGCGGCAGGTTCGACGTGGTTTCGCTCGGCTTGGCACGGTGATTGGTGAGGTGTTTGGTTTTTGCGACGTTGATGGCGAGGTCATCCTGGCGAATATGTTCGCCCACGACCATGCCTTCATAAACTTCCTGCCCCGGATCGACAAAAAATGCGCCGCGCTGCTGCACATTAACCAGCGCATAGGCCGAAACCACGCCCAGTTGGTCAGCAACTAAACTGCCAAATTGTCGCATCGGCGCAGCGAACGGAATCACGGGTTCGTAGCCATAAAACAGGCTGTGAATTTGCCCCATGCCGCTCGTCGCGCGGATAAATTGTGAGCGGAAGCCGATCAGGAAGCGTGTCGCCACCAGATATTTCAGATAGGTCGTGCCGCTTTCAGTCGTCATGTCGAGCATCTGACCACGCCGCTCGCCCATCATTTCAAAAACCTGTCCGGCAAGCGCTTCGGCGACTTCGATATGCACTTCTTCGACAGGCTCAAGCGTTTCGCCCGTGTCGGGGTCTTCGTGGAAAATTACTTCCGGCTTGCTGACTTCAAATTCATAGCCTTCGCGCCGCATCGTTTCGATCAAAATGCCAAGATGCAGTTCGCCACGCCCGCTGACGATGAATTTCTCGGGCGTATCGCCATCCTGAACGCGCAGAGCGACATTGCTGCGAATTTCGTTATCCAGGCGTTCGCGCAGGCGGCGGGATGTCCCCCAGCCGGTTTTGCCTTCACGTCCGGCAAACGGCGAAGTGTTCACGCCGAACGTCATCCGCACCGTTGGCTGTTCGACGCTGATCGGCGGCAGCGGCTCGTTGACATCCGGGTGCGCAATCGTATCGCTGATGTTCAAAGTCGGCAGCCCCGCAAAAGCGATAATTTCGCCCGCTGAGACTTCATCCACTTCCTGTTTCGCCAGGTTATGGAAGGTGAATAGATATTCCAACTTACCCGAAGTTTTGTGGCCTTCAGGGTCGATCCGCACGACTTGCATCCCCTTACGCATCACCCCGGATTGCAAACGTCCGATTCCGATCTGCCCCTTATAGCTGTCATATTCCAGCGTCGTCACCAGCAAACGCGCTGGTGCATCCACATCAATCTTGGGCGGCGGCACTTCTTTGATGATTGTCTCGAACAGCGGCGTCAGGTCGCTTTGCAGGCCAGCCGGGGTGTATCCGGCGCGACCAACCAGACCAATCGCATATACGACAGGAAAATTGGCCTGCTCGTCACTCGCGCCCAGTTCGATGAATAAATCGAATGTTTCGTTGAGCGCTTCTTCAGCGCGGGCATGGGGTCGATCCACTTTATTGATGACCACGATCACGCGGAGGCCGAGGTTGAGCGCCTTGCGCAGCACAAAACGAGTCTGCGGCATCGGGCCTTCTACGGCGTCGATCAGCAGCAGCGCGCCATCGACCATGTTCAAGACACGCTCGACTTCGCCGCCAAAATCGGCATGGCCTGGGGTATCGACGATGTTAACTTTTGTGCCACCCCACGTTACAGCGGTGTTCTTCGCGAGGATTGTGATGCCGCGCTCCCGTTCCAAGGCGTTGGAGTCGAGGATACGTTCCCCGGTTTCCGCACCTTCACGGAAAACTTTAGCCTGTTTAAGCATTCCATCGACCAACGTTGTCTTGCCGTGGTCAACGTGCGCGATAATTGCAATATTTCGAATGTCGCTTCGTACCTGGGTCACTGGATTTTCCTGGTTCTCTCTCTGTGGGTTAGTTTCTATTTTATCAGACGAAAGGTCGTTTGAGATAGTCACAAAAAGTTAAACAGCCTTGAAGGCTTTTGGGCATAACTGCACAGGCGCGTTCAGATTTTCGATTTTTCAGACGCGGCGGGTTATAATTTTTTTACCGTCTCACCCAATATCGATCAACAGACCCATGAGACGCCTTGTAAGTAAGAGGTTTTGTGCGCCCTTTTGTTCGATTCCAACCAGAACGCTACCTCCAGAGTGGCATTAATCAGATTTGTGATGCCATCCGCCCAACGATGGGGCCGCTGCCGCGCGTCGTTGCCATCAGTCAGTCTATGACGCAAAAATCGCCGGAGCTGCTGGATAACGGCGGCACGATTGCGCGGCGAATTGTCCAACTACCGGAACGCAGTGCGGATGCCGGCGCGATGTTTATCCGGCATATGCTGTGGCGCGTCCATGAAGAAGCCGGGGACGGCACCGCAGCGGCTGCCATGCTATTCCAATCGATTTACAATGAAGGCCTTCGCTATCTCGCTGCTGGCGGGAACGCCATGCGGCTGCGCAGCTTCCTCGAACACGGCATGTCGCTGATTCTTGACCAGCTTGAGCAGATGACCATTCCGGTAGCAGGCAGAAAGCCGTTGGCAAATGTCGCCGAATCGCTTTGCCATGACGCCGAACTCGCTCAACATCTGGGCGAAATTTTCGACATCATTGGCGACTCCGGTCAGTTGGACATCCGCGAAGGTTATGGTCGTGCGCTGCACAGCGAATATGTCGATGGCAGTTATTGGGAGCAGGGCATCATTTCGCGCGAAATCCTGGGCGGGACAGAGTTCAGCCGCGCGGAAATACACGATGCACTTGTGCTTATTTGCGACCTGAAGATCGAATCGCCGCACGATTTGATGCCGATCCTGGAGCAGGCATTACAGGCCGATGTGCGCAAGATGCTGGTGGTTGCCCATGAATACAGCGATACGGTGAAGGGTTTTCTGATTTCAAACTGGAAACGCAATCTGTTCCAGACCATCGCCGTAAAAATCCCTGGCAGCATCATCGATGACCAGCGCGCATTTATGGAAGATATTGCCGTGCTGACCGGCGGCAGGCCGATTTATAAAGCAACCGGTCAAACGTTGGAAACCGTGCGTCTGGGCGATCTGGGGCGCGCACGGCGTATCTGGGCTAATGCGGTTCATTTCGGCGTCGTGGCGGGCAAGTCCGACCCGGCAGCGCTCCGCCAGCATATCGCCAATTTACGGATGCGCGAAGGGGCAGCACCGGATGCAGATACGCGCCGAAAATTGCAGCAGCGACTCGGAAAATTAAACGGCGGCTCGGCAACGCTTTTCCTGGGTGGGGCCACCGACCTTGAAGTGAAATCCCGCAAAGAATTGGCGCAGCGCTCGTCGCAAGCCCTGCGTGGCGCTGTACGCGCAGGTGTAGTTCCGGGGGGCGGGGTCGCGCTGTTGAATTGTCAGGCTGGCTTAAAACCACTGATGGTTAATCCTGATGATACCGACGAACGCGCCGCATACCGAATCCTGCATCAGGCATTGGAAACGCCGCTCCGGACGATTGTCAGCAATGCCGGGTCAGACCCCGGTGCTGTGCTGGCGGATTGCAGGCATCACGGCCTCAATTTCGGCTGGGATGCGCGCAGTGAGCAGGTTGTCAATGTCGTCGAGGCGGGCATTTTTGACGTGTCAACCGTAGTACGCTCGGCAGCGGCGGCAGCCATCAGCAGCGCAGCGTTAGCGCTAACGGTTGACGTGCTGGTGCATCACAAAAAACCCGAAGAAACCGTTCAACCTTAGGAAAAGCCCGATGGATTCGCTGCAAACTGATATTGTCTATGCCTTCGCTACATCCCCTGCCTTTTCTCACGATGGCATCGTCTTTGCCGCACAGCATTCCGGGCTGTATCGCTCAGAAGATGGCGGCAAAAGCTGGATTTCCGCCTATGAGTCGCTCGGCCTGACCACACCGCTGCCAACGCTGGCGGTGACAATATCGCCAGACTTTCAGCATGATGCAGCCATTTTTGCAGGCGTGAGCGGCGGCGTACTGCGCTCTGATGACGGCGGCAAAACCTGGATGATGGCGGCACTCTCGCTGCCCGCGCCAGCCATCACCGCCTTAGCGATCTCGTCCAATTTTGCTGAGGATGGAAGCGTTTTTGCGGGTTCGATGGAGGATGGTTTTTTCGTGTCCACAGATCGCGGCCTTCACTGGCGAAGCTGGAATTTCGGCCTGCTTGATCTCAATATTCTGTGCGCAGCCGTTGACCCTGATTTTAAAAATAATGAAATCGTATTTGTCGGCACTGAAAATGGCCTTTTCCGCAGCACCAACGGCGGAAAATCCTGGCGCGAGATCAATTTTCCACCTGAAAGCGCGCCAATTTTGAGTTTAGCCGTTCATCATGGGGCAATTTTCGCAGGTACAGAATCGTCCGGCCTGTTTGTTTCCGGCGATGGCGGCCTGTCATGGTCACAGCCTGCCGAGGACTCAGTAGGCGATTCGGTGAACGGCATCGCGCTGGCGAAAAATTCTGCCGAAAATCACGTGCTGGTCGCCCTGAGCAGCCGCATCATTTTTTCAACCGACGGCGGGCATTCGTGGCAGTTGAAAGCCGAAATGCCCGCCGACCAGCAGATTACGTGTTTTGCCGCGCCAAAGGGCATTCATGAACCTGCCCTGGTGGGGACAGCAGACGGCACGATTTTACGGCTGTAAGGCGAAATTCATTCAACTTTGGCTTCAAAAATGTAGGTCGCCATCGTCCCCACCGATTTGCCAAGCACAAATTCCTTCGCGTCCAGCAGCACACGCGGACAGGCGCGCGACTCCAATTCCAGAAACATTTCTTCAGCGCGGTCAAACGTGTCATAACGCACGTCAGGATGATTCATCACAAAAACCAGCAGATTCGCGCCTTCCTGCATCGAGCCGCGCTGCAACCAGCCCTGGGCTACCCAGGTTATGGCATCCAGTGCTTCGCCAACAGCGTTAATTGCCAGCGCCGCCTTGAGCGCAATCCGATAATCTTTTTCAGGGAGTAAATCATTCGACAATTTAGCGACCTTGTTCCAATAGTTCTTCGGCAACTTCCATCAGATTCAGTTTTTGCCCGCGTTCCCAGGCTGCCGTATACACATCGGCTGGCAGCTCGGCTTCGAGCCTTGCGATAATTTGTTTCGCTTTTTCGTCAGTAATTGGCAGGCTGTGGGCATACTGGTGTGTCAGGGCAACCAGTTCGACGGCGCTTTCAAGCTGACCGCGCGCCATGCGGATCGCGGCAAAGCTCAAAATACTTAATGCCATAATGAAAATGGACTCGCCTGACCGCGCCATCCGCAGCACCTGGAGATAGTAATCTCCGGCGCGATCATAATCGCCCTCGTAAATCGCGACTTCCGCGAGGCCAGCAATCGACTGGGCGATGAGCGTAGTATGCCCCACCTCCTTGGCAATCGATAGTGCCTGTTCAAAATTTTGCCGCGCGCCTTCTGCGTCTCGGTGATGCCCTTTGATTTCGCCCAGGCCAAACAGCGCCGCTGCACTCCCCAGACGATCCCCAATTTTCTGGCTGATGCTGAGCACTTCTTCATAAAAACGCTGGGCTTCATCAACTTCATTCAAAGCCATCGCCACCGAGCCAAGATCGGAGAGCGATTCGGCGATTTCTCGCTGGTTGCCGATCTCACGGCGCACCGCCAGCACATCGCGATACAGATTTTTCGCTTTTTCATAATCGTGCAGAAAAAATGCGAGGTTGCCCAACGCGCTTAAGGCGTGACCGATGCCGCTTTTATCGCCGACATCCTTGCAAATGGTGTAACTTTCGCGAAAATGCCGCTCGGCCTGGTCATAATCCCCTTGCCGAAAGTAAATGCCACCCAGGTTATTGCTGGTGAATCCCATCCCCCGTCGGTTGCCAAATTCCTTGAAAATCGCATATGACTCGCGGAACATCTTTCCGGCCTGCTCAAGATCGCCCATTTCACGCAGAATTTCGCCCAGGTTGCTCATGCCATAGGCCTTTTGCGTTGGCGCAGCGCCATGTTCAAAAAGCCGCTGGTAAATTTCCACCCCTCTAGGATAATCACTGCGCAGATAGGCCAGATAGCCCAGGTGCGCCCAGATCATGTTTATGACCTGCTTGACGCCCATTTCCTCTGACAATTTTAGGGCTTCATCGCCCAGCCGCGCGGATTCTTCATATTCACCCTGCATCATGCTGATGTAGCATAAGCCGATTAAAGACTCGACCATTTCGACCTTGTTATCAACACGCCGGAACACATCCAGGCTGGGGAGAATTTTTGCTTTTCCCGGTTGATAAGCGCCCATCCGCCCATCCATCCAGCCCACACGCATCCGGGTGCGCCACAGCAGCATATCATCGGATGATTCGCGGACAAGCCTTGCTTCCAGATCGCTGAATAATTCCGCCCCCTCTTTAAAACGCCCCAACGAGACATAAAAAACGTTGAGCGGTTCTAACATCTGCCCCAGTTCAGGATATTTATGTCGTTCCGCCGCCCACGCCCAAACCGCGCGGACATTCTCAATCTCCGTATCGACTTCGTTCAAAGCGGAGCGCTGATTCTGCCCGTTCATTTCCGGTTCGCGCTGTCTGATAAAGGTGACGTAATAGCCAATATATTGGTCAAGCGTTCGTTCGTAGATTTCCGAGGCATTACGGAGGCGTTCCAGCGCATACTGCCTCAGCAGTTCATGAACATGGTAACGTCCATCCGCCGTGCGGCGCAAAAGTGATTTGTTCACCAACGTGGTCAAGGTGCGCAGCGATGCGTTAGCGACTTTTTCCGCCGCAGGCCGCGTAAATCCATCTCGAAAAACCGATAATTTGATAAACGCATCCCGCTCATCATCGGTCAGCAAATTCCACGAATATTCAAACACAGCGCGAATGCTGCGCTGGCGTTCCGGCACGTCGCGCAAATCTGTTTCGAGAAAGTCCAGGCTGCGCTCGATTTCCTCCACAATTTCCGAAGGCGACAGCGTTTCCAGCCATGCGGCAGCCAATTCGATTCCCAGCGGCAGTCCCTCGACCATGCGCGTAATTTTACCGATGGCCTGGCAGTTGCTATCATTCAATTCGAATCCGGGCTGGACTCGGCGGGCGCTCTGCAAAAATAGCTGTACCGCGCTGTAATTATTCATGTCGTCGGAGATGACGGCTTCGGGGCAGCGCATCCCCCTGATTTCATAGACCCATTCGCTTTGCAACCGCAGCCGTTCTCGCGACGAGGCGATCACTTTGA
>Ga0268299_1003001_pt1 | contig 17250 bp, 16 predicted proteins | sample NOBtaG_FD_193484 | JGI IMG/M metagenome (GOLD analysis project Ga0268299, IMG submission 193484) | Activated sludge microbial communities from bioreactor in Nijmegen, Gelderland, Netherland - NOB reactor | ecosystem: Engineered > Bioreactor > Aerobic > Activated sludge | place: Netherlands...
ACAGTTCCAACTGCTAGCATTAAGTAAATACTCCTTAGTTACTTATAAAAATTTATAAGAATAAGCAATGATTATATTGATTAGCTATAAGAAAGAAAACCTATGCTAGTCTATTTCCTAATGCAATTTCTCAGCCTTCTAACTTACAAAATAAAATAGCTTGGCAAAGCACCAAGCTATTTTAAGTAATAGAAAATTTACTAATATAAGCTTTATTGACCTTGGGCGATTTCTTCTAATTTATTTCCATCACCCCAACCATAACGAACTATTTCCACATGTATTTTACGACGGCCAAAATTTTTAGCTTCTTTACGACATGCCATATAAATATCTAGGCGGTTGCCACGAATTGCAGGGCCTGTATCCATAACCCGATAAAGTCCTGAGTATTTACCCGCTTGAATTTTTACTATTGACCCTAAAGGCAATATTTTTGGATCTGCTGCTACTATTCCACTACGAACACGCGCACCACAAGCCGTTACACCTTTTATACTATATGCAGTAGCTTCAAAATTTTGAACCAATGAAACATAACTATCATAAGTCCCATTGATTGGAAATTTAGGGAATTTAGCAATTCCCGCGCTTTGAGATAAAAGCTGTGGGAGTTCATCTGTTACTGATTTACGTAAATTTGGTAGGGTAATAGGTTTATTCTCTGTTAGAGAATGGTTTGCATTTATTATTGATTCGCTAAGTAATAAATTAGGAACTTTACCAACATTGGGGAATTTTAAGTTTTGAGATAATTCTGGAGAAAAAGAATTATCTTTACCTCTAATAGATGCTTTTTTACTTTGCACGGACGGGTTTTGCCATCCTAATACTTTACTTTGTCCCCAACCAAATAATGCTGTAGGTAAAGCTAAAGCCATTAGAAAAAGCTTTGCTACTCTAAACCGTGAATTATCAAAAGACATTTAACCTCCAAAAACTAAGAAAATTGATCTAAGAAAATTGTTTAACTTTTGCTCGCTAGTTTATTAACTCCTTGTAATTTATAGATAAATAAAGTTTTACAAAACAATTTTTAGAAGTGCAATCTTATTAATAAAATAAGAGTTCGAGACTATAACAGAAGAAAAAATTTAGAACAAGGATAATTTGCTATTTCATAGTTAATAAACGGTTTATAGCAAAAAGTCCTGATATCCTATTTAAGTAAAATAAACAGTCTTTTAAGTTTAGCTAAATTAAAGGATCTTTTGATCGACAAAATATAACCTAATTGTTTATTATTGTTGAAGATCCAGCCACTTCCCAAGCCAATAAATTCTGAGGTATAAAGCGTGCTACAATCTGTTTTCTCTCAACTGCGAAAAGTAGTAGCAGATCCAGACATAGCTATAGATCTAGGGACAGCAAACACTCGTCTCTATGCACAGGGCCGAGGAATTATTGCTGATATTCCTTCTGCTGTTAAAATAAATTCAAATAAGGGGAATGTTGAAGCTGTTGGTAAATCTGCTTTACCACCTGTTAAAAATGATTCTGGTTCATACTCAATTCTTCCCTTACGCGGTGGAGTAATTAAAGACCTAGATGCTGCAACACACCTTTTAACCCCGCTTCTACATAAAGCTAAACGCTTTGGCCTAATAAAACCTAGAGTTTTAGCTTGCGCTCCAACAAATGCAACAGATGAAGAAAGAGCAGCCATAGTTGAAGCAACTTTGCGAGCCGGAGCATCAAAAGTAAAACTTGCTCCAGAACCTCTTGCTGCTGCTATAGGGGCAGGTTTAGACGTTTCTTCTCCTTATGCCCAAATGTTAGTAGATATTGGCGATGGTGTAACAGATATTGCTGTTATTCGTAGTAGCTCTTTAATTTCCACGGCTGCAACTCCTATTGCTTGTAGTGATATTCATAGAGCAATACAAGATATGATGTTGGCTCATTATAATCTCTCTATATCATTATTAGAAGCAGAGCGATTAACTCAAAAAATTGGAGTATTAGCTGCAAAATCACAATTATTAGAAAAAGTATCTGCTATTGATTCTAAGACAGGAAAAAGCACTATAGCTGAAATTAAAACAGAAGTTATTTCCCAAGCAATGTCCCCTGTAATAAATAAAATAGTTACAATTATTTGTGATGTAGTTCGTGATTTACAAATAGAAGAAAGCTGTGAAGTTATAGAAAGCGGGATTTGTTTAACAGGTGGAGGTGCTTGTTTACCAGGGATGTCAGCCTTAGTTGCTAGAAAAACATCTTTAGACATTAAACTAGCTGCTAATCCAATGCATGCTGTAATTAATGGTGCATGTCAAATGTTAAGTTTTAAGGCTACTATTGGTTTTTGGGAAATTTAACTTAACTTTTCAGGAACCAACAAATGAAAACTACTGCCTTTTCCAGGGCCGTCAGACTCTGCCCAAAGTCGTCCTCCATGAATTTCTGCATAGTTTTTAGCAATAGCTAGTCCAAGACCTGTACCACGCGCCCCAAATTCATATTTCCCAGAACTATGTTGCATTGGGTCTCCACCTGTATAAAACTTATCAAAAATTCGCTCTAACTCTTTTTCCACAATACCTATACCATCATCTTTAACAGTTATATGAATAAATTCTTTTTCCCGAATTAACTCTAAACTTATTTCACCTTTATCTAGGGTAAATTTAATAGCATTTTGTAAGAGATTTAATAGTATTAACCTAATCTTTTCTTTATCTAAACATACTTCTGAAATATCACTATCAATACTCAAATGTAATTTTTGATCACGTTTTTCAATAAATCCGCTTAAATCATTTATAACTTCACTTACTAAATCTTTTAAGTTAAAACTACTAGGTTTAAGCATTGCTTTTCCTTCAGTAATTTTTAGCATTTCTAAAATATCATTAGCAATAATAACAAGCCTATCTATGGTTTTGTGACAAACAGACAAAGCTCTTTGCTGACTTTTAGTTAGCGAGCTACTTGAAGCATTAAGTAAAACATCATGATAGCCTTTTAGAATAGTTAGCGGAGTGCGCATTTCATGAGAGGCTAAAATAACAAAGTTGGTCTTCATTTTATCTAGATCTTGCAAAGTTCGTGTTATTTGCTGTTCATTTCGGTAGAGTTTTTCAAGTTCACCATAAAGAGCGGCATTTTCTATTGCTACAGCAGCTTGATTAGCTAAAGACTCTATTAGTTGACGATCTAATTTAGTAAAAAGAGGTTTACCCATACGACGGCGAATATCTAAAACTCCTACAACTTTACCCGTACGAGTAATTATTGGTACATCCATAAAACCATTCTTATAGTAAGGCTTTAGGTTATTAGGAAAATTTAGTTCTTTTTCTGTAGGCTCATTAATAACAATTGTTTCAGCTTTAGTTACAGCTTGACCAACAATGCTATCTTCAATAGAAAATTGTAGTAAGTCATTTTGCCAGTGATCTTTTAGCCATAACCGATGAAAAACAATATTGTTATCTTCAACTAAACCAATACCTCCTGGTTCAGCACCAATAAGTTTTGCACTTTGTGACACAATATCTTGTAAAACTGTCTCTAGCTCAAGTTGTGAGTTAATAACTTGTATACTCTCTAAAAGCTGTCGTAAGCTAGCAATACGGCTTTCATGCCTACGCCTAAAAGCCTCAATACGCCAAGCATAAATACCATAGGCTAATAAAGCAATTACAACTATAACTAAAAAACGAAACCACCAGGTTTGCCAATAAGGTGGAAGTACCTCAAATTTTATTGCAATGGGTTGGCTCCAAATACCAGCGGCTGAAACAGCTTTTACTAAAAATGTATATTCTCTTGCAGGCAAATTAGTAAAGCGTGCTAATCTTTGTTCACTAGGTTCTGACCATTTATTATCAAAATTCTCTAATAAGTAACTATAGCGTATTGATGTTTCATCAGTAAAAGACAAAGCAACAAAATCAAATTTAACAGTATTTTGCTTGTAATCTACACTAAAATAATCTGCTAAAGATATTTGCCCTTCTCCAGCTAAAATGCTTGTTATATGAACTATTGGAGCTTTGGCTACTAGTAATTGTTCTTTAGGCTGATATCGTATTACTCCTTCAATAGTGCTAAACCAAAGACTATTATCTATTTTTGATTTAATTCCATTAGTTATCCCATCATTAACTAAACCATTTTTGATTGTATAATTAGTAAATTTTTTACCATCAAAAACCGAAATTCCTCTTAAAGTACCTATCCATAAAGCTCCATTATAGCTAGTAATTGAACGGATAGCATTATCTGATAGTCCATCTTTTTTTGTGTAATATTGAAATGTCTTTCCATCAAATCTAGCTATTCCAACACCCATGCCGACCCAAAAATAACCTTGTTCATCCTGATAAAACCGATGAACATATTTATTAGGTAATCCTTCTTTTTCTGTATAATTAGTAAATTCTTTACCATTAAAACAACTTAAACCGCCTTCAGTACAAATCCATAAATTACCTTTATTATCTAAAGCAAAACTATTAACTTGATTTTTTATCAAACCTTCTTTAGTAGAATAAAAAGTAAACTCATTATTATCATAAACAACAATTCCATCACTTGTAGAACTATCTGAGCCAATCCAAATTCGCCCCTCTTTATCTTCAATAAAAGCTGTTATTCGTGTCTTTATCCCAATTTGACTAGGTAAAAAATTAGTAAATCTCCCTTTTTCATAACAAGAAATTCCTTTATGTCCACCTGTCCACACTCGCCCACGGCTATCAGCAAGCACTGCCCAAAGTTCTTCTTCCATTAAACCATCTTTTATTCCATAACTTTGAGTTTTACCATCAGGACTAAGAGAAATTAAGCCGTTGCTAAAAGAAGAAAACCACATTATCCCATCTGAAGCTTGAGAAACGGCTGAAATAGTACCTTCTCCTATGCCGTTTTTTTCTGTGTAGTTACTAAAATTTTCATTTAGAAAGTAAAAAACTCCACTACGTTGAGTCCCCCACCAAATATTACCCTCATAATCTTGCATATGGGAAATAATGTAATCGTCTGGAAGAGCATTTTTACGGTTAAATACCGTAAAATGTCCGTCCTTTTCTAATCGAGAAATTCCACCTCCATAAGTACCACACCAAACACGTCCAAAACGATCTAATCTTATAGAGCTAACTCTTTCACTACCTAAACCGTCCAAAGAAGTATAAGGACGGAAATTTTCTTGAGAAAAGTAGTAAACTCCCCCTCCTGTAGCAATCCAAACACCATTATTAGAGTCAAGAGCTAAATCAAAAACATTTTCATCTAAAAGCCCTTGTGCTTTGCCATAAACAGTAAATTTTTTACCATCAAATTTTGCTAAACCTGCTCCCCTTAAGCCCAACCATAAACCTCCTGATTTAGCTTCTAAAATTTTCCAAATAGGGCTATTAGGCAGTCCTACTTCTAAACCATAATTAATAAATTTCTCACCATCAAAATGACTTAATCCCTTACTAGTACCAAACCATAAACTCCCATTTTCTGCACAAAGACCTGAGCGAATTTCATTTTCTGGTAATCCTTCGTTTACGGTATAATTAGTAAACTTACTTCCATTATAACGACTAATCCCGGAACGAGTTAAAAACCATAAATCCCCTTTTTTATCCTCTACAATTGCACGTACTGAATTATCAGCTAGACCTTGTTCCATAGTAAAAGACTGATATTTAACTCCATCATAACGACAAACCCCATCATTGGTAGCAAACCAAACATAACCTTTACTATCTTGAAGAATGTAGTAAACTGCATTATTAGGTAAACCACTGCTAGTATTATAAATCTTAAATTTATAGCTCTGTGCTAATACTGAAGGGACTAACAGTAAGATAAATAATATAGTTATGAGATATCTCATAGGGGCAAAATTGGTTAATTTACAAAATTAAAATAAGTTTAGAGGGTGATAGATTCTTTAGTTTGCACTTGGTAATTAAGCTTGTAAAGTAATATTTATAGATGTTTTTAGGAAAAATCCTAATAATATTTTAAGCTAAAATTTTTAGTAAAACAAAAGCGAGCCAAAGCGTTTTTAAGCTCTGCTCGCCTTTATTTTTAGAATTTTTTAATTAAATCTAGCCTTCAGCCTTTGCTTTTTCAACTTCATCAACTATAGCAGGTACAAGCTCAAATAGATCTCCAACAATACCAAAATCTGCAATATCAAAAATTGGAGCATTAGCATCTTTGTTTATAGCTACAATGGTTGACGCATTTTTCATTCCTACTACGTGTTGAATTGCTCCAGAAATGCCAACAGCTAAATAAAGTTTTGGTGCTACGGTTTGACCAGAACTACCAATTTGGCGATCCATTGGCAACCAGCCAGAATCACAAATTGGACGAGAAGCACCAATATCAGCTTCTAAAGCTGTAGCTAGTTTTTCTACTACAGCAATATTTTCTTGGCTCTTGATGCCACGACCAACAGAAACAATAATCTTAGATTGAGTTAAATCTACAGATTGTTTAGCTTCTCTAAATAATTCTTGTGGCTCTAGGCGGATTTGGTCGGCTGAAAGAGTTACTGCTAGTGATTTTACTGAAGCACTACCTGCTTCAATATCATCTCCTCTAAAAGCTCCTGCTTGGAATGAAATTAAAACTGGTGCGCTGTCATGAACACTAACATCAGCATTAATTTTTCCTTGGAAGATTTGTCTTACTAAAGTAAGTTTTGAGCCGTCCAATTTATAGCCAACACAATCAGCAATCAAAGATTTACCCATTGATGTAGCTAATTTAGGAGCAAAGTCACGCACTAAGTAAGTATGTGAAAGTAAAACATAGCTAGGTTGAAGTTGTTCAATGGCTTGGCGCATTGCTAAAGAAAAGCCATCAGGAGTGTAATTTTTTAAATGTTCATTATCAACTAGATAAACATTATCTACTTTTTTTGTTGCTAGTTCTTGAGCAATTGCGTCTACTCCAGAGCCTAACAAAACTACTGAAAGTGGCTGGCTCAAGCTAGCTGAAAGACGTTGACCAGCTACAACAGCTTCATAGGTGACACGATTAAGCTTACCTTCGCGTTGTTCTGCAAATACAAGTATTCCGCTCATTAAATTTCGCTCCTCTTTATATGCTAGCGACTAAAGCGCGCGCATTTGCTTTAATTTGTTTACTAATTTGGCCGCTGCTTCTTTAGCTGAACCATCAATGATTTCTGTTTTCTTACTTTTAACTGGAAAGTAAACTTTCTCAATTCTTTGCTTAGAGCTTAAAAGTTCTGCATTAAGAGAGAGATCTGCTAAAGTAACTTTGCGAATTTCCTTCTTTTTAGCATTCATAATTCCCTTTAAGGTAGCATAGCGAGGTTGATTAAGCCCTGATTGAATGCTGATAGATGCTGGCATAGGCAATTTGTACCATTGGAACCAACCTGCTTCTAGTTCTCGCTTAACTCTTACAGTTTTGCTAGCTTCATCAGCTTCTACAGCCATTGCAATGGTAGCACTTGGAACACCTAGTAATTCACCTAAAATTACACCTGTTTGAGCAAAACCATAGTCATCTGATTGAAGACCTGTAAAAACTAAATCAAAGCCTTCTTTAGAAATTACCTCAGCCATTGCTCTAGCTTGACCTAGTGCATCTAGGTTATCTAGGGCTGGGTCACAAATATGAATTGCACGGTCAGCCCCTTTAGCAAGTGCTTCTTTTATAACCATTTGAACACGTTCTGGGCCTAGTGAACAAATAACCACTTCGCCCCCTAGTTTTTCTTTAATTTGCAAAGCTTCTTCTACAGCATAAGCATCTGGCTCATTTGTATCATAAGCAATATCACGATCTTGTATCCAATTACCTGTCTCATTGATACGCAAAATCGCGTCACGAGAAGGAACTTGTTTAACACAAACTATTATTTTCACGATTTTACTCCTCAAAACGCTTAAAGATTAATGCAGCATTTGTTCCACCAAATCCAAATGAGTTAGAAAGCACATATTGCATCTTGGCTGAACGCGCTTTATTTGGCACATAGTCAAGGTCACAGTCTGGGTCTGGTGTTTCATAGTTAATGGTTGGAGGGATAAGCTGGTGATAAAGTGCTAACACACTAATTCCTGCTTCTAATCCTCCAGCAGCACCAAGTAAATGTCCTGTCATTGACTTAGTAGAACTTACTGGGATTTTATAAGCATGTTCACCAAAAACTTGTTTAATAGCAAAAGTCTCTATTTTGTCATTAAAAGGGGTTGAAGTGCCATGAGCATTGATATAACTAATATCTGTTGGGCTAAGTGCAGCATCTTTAAGAGCATTTTTCATAACCCGAATAGCACCATCAGCATCTTCTGAAGGTTGAGTAATATGGAAAGCATCTGAAGACATACCATAGCCAACTACTTCAGCAAAAATTCTTGCTCCTCGTTGGCGAGCATATTCATATTCTTCAAGCATTAAAATTCCTGCACCTTCACCAATAACAAATCCATCTCTTTCTTTATCAAAAGGACGGCTAGCTGTTTGTGGAGATTCATTTCTAGTTGAAAGTGCGCGAAGGGCAGCAAAGCCAGCAACACTCATTGGAGTAATAGCACCTTCGGCCCCGCCACAGATCATAGCTGTAGCGTCACCGCGCTGAATAATCTTAAAAGCGTCTCCTATTGCATGCGCTCCTGAAGCACAAGCTGTTGCAGTAGCAGAGTTTGGCCCTTTTGCACCAAAACGAATTGAGACATTACCAGAAGCAAGATTTACAATTGTGGATGGAATAAAGAAAGGTGATACTTTGCCTGGCCCACCCTGTAGTAATTTAGTGTGTTCACGCTCAATAATGCCAAAGCCACCTATTCCTGAACCAATATAAGTACCTACTTGGTCAGCTATTTCTGGAGTTATTTTTAGCCCAGAAGAATCAACTGCTTCTTGTGAAGCAGCAATGGCATAGTGAATAAACACGTCCATTTTCTTAACTTCTTTTTTAATAATAAACTTTTCTGGATTAAAATTTTTTACTTCTCCAGCAAATCTTACTGGATATTCTTTAACATCAAAATGAGTAATATTTTCAATACCGCTACGACCTGCAATCAAACTACTCCAATTATCTTCCGCAGTATTACCGAGCGCGCTAACTAATCCAACGCCTGTAACCACTACTCGACGATTCACACAGCCTCCTAACTAAAACTTTTACTTAATAAAAATTTAAGGTTTTTAAGTTAGTTAATTTAGCTTAATAGCTTATTTTGCTAAATGACTCTCTATATAAGCAATTGCATCTCTAACACTAGTAATTTTTTCAGCATCTTCATCTGGAATTTCAATACCAAATTCTTCTTCAAAGTGCATTACTAGTTCAACTGTATCTAAAGAATCAGCACCTAAATCATCAATAAATCTAGCATTAGAAGTTACTTCTGCTTCATCTACACCTAATTCTTCAACAATAATTTGTCTTACTCTTTCTTCAACATTTGATACTTCTGCCATGACTTTTCCTACCTTTCAAATATAAATATTAAATTAGTTTTTCAAAATAATTTTCTTAATTAGCACTCACACTATTACTACAAGTGTTATTACTAATAAATTGTTGTAGAGTTTTATCGTCTTCTATATTAGCTAACGAGACGTTATCAACAATGTTTTTTATTAATCCTATTAAAACATTTTTTGGCCCGACTTCAATAAATCTAGTTACACCATTCTCAGCTAATAATTTTATAGATTCTGTCCATCTGACAGGAGCGCAAACTTGTCTAATTAAGCTATCTCTTAGCTTTTTGCCATCCATAATAATCTGAGCATCAACATTATTAACTAATGGGATTTTTGGACTAGGAAAATCTACTGCTTCTAAATCTTTAGCTAAGTTATCTGCGGCTGGTTTCATAAGTTGGCAATGAAATGGTGCGCTAACAGGTAGAAGTTTTACACGTCCAGCTTTACGCAGTTTTAGTTCTGCAATTGCTCTTTCTATAGCTTGTTTTTCACCTGCAATTACGGTTTGTGTAGGAGTATTTAAGTTAGCCGTGCTACAAACTTCTGAGCCTGCTACTTGTTGGCAAACTTCTTCTACTATTTGAAAGTCTGCCCCAATAACTGCCGCCATAGCACCAACTCCAGCCGGTACAGCCGTCTGCATATAAAGACCTCGTTTATGAACTAGTTGAACGGCTGTAGCTAAATCTAGCACCTCAGCAGCAACTAAAGCAGAATATTCTCCTAAACTATGGCCTGCTAAATAATCCGCCTTTATTCCTAAACTGGCTAAAACTCGGTAAACAGCAACAGAAACAGTTAAAATAGCAGGTTGTGTATTAGCAGTTAATTGCAGTTCTGTATCTGGCCCTTCAAAACAAAGTTTACTAATAGAAAACCCTAATGCTTGATCAGCTTGGTCAAAAACTTCTTTTGCTACTGGATATTTTTCATAAAAGTCCCGCCCCATTCCTACATATTGTGAAGCCTGACCGGGAAAGACAAAAGCTGTTTTTGTCATAACTAAATCTACACTCCTAAATTTTTACTGGTCTTCTTTATATAATTGAGTAAATACATGCTCTCGATTTTTTAAGAAATAGCGAATCATTAAAATATCAATAAGTAAGCCTAGTATAAGGCTTATTACTAGTAAAGCTGGAGCAAGGAAAAAAGAAAGATTATTAAGTAATCTATATGTTCCTACAAAACCAATACTAAGAAAAACTGCCCCTAAGCCAATGCCCAAAAAGAACTTAGTTAGAAAGCTAGATATTGTTATTTTCTTTTCTACTTTATTTAAGTTATCAACCACATCAAAAAACTATAGTTTTTTATTTCAATCAAGGGTTTGAGTCAAGGAATTTGGCCGTAATTTGACAATCTGTTAGGATTTGATCTGTAAAACGTCCTTGTTCTGTAGCTTGTTTTTCTAGCTGCTCTCGCTCATCTAAAGAAGGATTTCCACGTCCCTGACTATAAACAAGTAATTGCTTTAATGTTACTTCATCAACAACACGCCAAATAGCGTATTGCACTGGAGTTAAATCTACTTTTGTTTCTGTTTCTGGATGGCGAAAACAGAAACATTCAACTAATCTTCGTAAATCACCACTAGCTATATTTCCTAGCTGATATTCTGCCGGTTTATAGGGGTAATGACGGCGCATTTGTAGGGAAAAAACTTCCAAATTACCAGTCCATTCACCATATGCAACCACTTCAACTTGAACTGAGCGAGTAACAACTAAGTCTTGATAACGAGCCACTAACGCGCGTAAAACTGTACCACAATCAACTCGGAAAGTTTGAGTTTGGTTAGTTTCATTTTTGATATGCAGTGCAACTACTTCCCCAAAGGGTTGTGCTTCATCTAGTTTTTCTGTTAAAGCAGAAATATTTTTAATAGTTAAAGAACCTTTAGCAACTAATTCTGCTATCTGAGGTTTTTGCTGACCTTCATACCTAGTTGGCGTGCCAAAATCAATGGGTTTACTAACATTATTAGCATTTTGGCAAGCTATTAAGCTAATTAGAAATATAGCAAAAAAAAATTGTTTCCTTACCATTTAACTAAAGTCGCGCCCCAGGTTACTCCAGCACCAAATGAAACAAACATTACTATATCATTCTTCTTTATGCGATTTGCCTTAAGACATTCATCTAGAGCTATTGGGATTGAAGCAGAAGAAGTATTACCAATACGAGCAATATTACCATATACTTTTTCTGGTGGAATTCCTAAACGCTCTGCTACAGCATCAGCAATACGTTGATTAGCTTGATGAGGAACAAGTAGGTTAATATCATTAGCTTTTAAGCGAGCTTCATCAAAAACTAAATTAGAGATTTCACACATATTGCGGACAGCTATTTTGAAAAGCTCATTACCCTTCATTTTTATATAGTGAAGCCCAGAGTTAATACTTTCGTATGTAGCTGGATGACGAGTCCCACCACCAGGAATATAGAGATATTCTGCATAATCTCCATCGCTTTGCATACGTGTTGCTAAAACTCCAGAACCATCATCCTTAGGTACTATTACAGCCGCTCCTGCACCATCTCCAAATATTACGCAAGTAGCACGATCCGTATAATCAACATAGCGTGAGAGTAATTCTGCACCAATAATTAATATTCGTTTAGCTGTACCACTACGAATAAATTGATCTGCTACAGTTAAGCTATAAATAAAGCCAGAACAAGCAGCAACTAAATCAAAAGCAGCAGCACGTTTTGCTCCAAGTTGTGTTTGAATTAAACAAGCTGTTGAAGGCAATGCCATATCTGGGCAAACAGTAGCACAAATAATTAAATCTAGTTCGCTTGGCTTTACACCAGCCGTTTCTAATGCTTGACGAGCAGCAGCAACGGCAAAAGTAGAAGTGTATTCATCAGGACGAGCAACATGACGCTCTCTAATACCGGTACGAGTCATTATCCAATCATCAGTTGTTTCTACCAACTTTTCTAAATCTTCATTGGTAAGAATTTTTTCTGGTAGAGCATGCCCAGTACCAGCAATGCTGGCTCTTAATAGATTACCCATTTTATTAAACCTTTGAAATTACTTACTCTTCGGTTTCAAATACTTGAGTTTCACCATAATAGCCACATTTAGAGCAAACACGGTGAGTTTCTTTTGGAGCTTTACAATGAGGACAAGCCATTAAAAGTGGGGCTGTAATACCATCATGTGCGCGGCGTTTACCTCGGCGTGCTTTAGAATGTCGTCTCTTTGGATTTGGCATAATTTTTTCTCCTTAATTTATTAAGTTTTATTGTAGTTTCTTCTTTAAATCTGTCAAAGCTTGCCAACGTAAATCAACCGATTTATTAGGACAATTGCAAGCATTTAAGTTACGGTTTTGCTTACACTCACTACATAAACCCTGGCAATTTTCTTGACATAGTTTTGACATTGGTAAAGCAAGCTGTATTTGTTCACAAACTAAATCATCTAAATTAATTTGGTTATTTTCATAAAAATGAAAATCCAACTCATTTTTCTCTAAAATTATCTCATCAGTTTTACTTAAGTTAGCTATTGATAAACAAATTAAATTAAATATTGTATGAACTGGTATTTTTACCTCTACTAAACAACGATCACAAAAAGTTTCTACATCTGTTTCTACTTGACCTCTTAAGTCTATTTCTCGCCCACGTCGCCTAAGTGTTAAAGTAACAGAACAATCTGAAACTATCTTGGATTCATCGTCTTGCCAATCTAATGTATTTATTGGATAAAGATGTGCTAACTGTATCTCTTCTTTTTTTTGTAGCTCAGCTAAATCAATGAGCATAAAGCACAACTTCCTTTCTTTGCACCGAAACTAGCAATTATATTAAGGGGTTAGCTTTTGTCAACCTGATACTGCTCTATATTTAGACATCTAAATTTAGGAAGCTTAAAAATATTAAGTTGCAATTAAGATAAAATGGTTTTTAATTTGCAAAATTGCTTGTAATTACCTCAAAAAATCTCTGCTAAAGCCAATTAAAATAAAATTCCCTTACCTTAATTTTTAACTAACTTTCTTAAATAAATAAAAATATTTGGTAAAAAGTATTGACACCATTCCTATATGCTTTTATAGTTATATATGAAAATAATTAAAAACTATAAGGAGTTTCTTATGTTAGCCCAAAAGTTTGAGTGTGAAATAAATGAGCTTGATAGAGTATTAAGTAACAAGGAAAATTGTTTATTAGTTGATGTTCGAGAGTATCCAGAATATGCAGCAGGAAGAATTGCTCAAGCGCGTCTTATTCCATTAGGAGAATTAGAAACAAGAGCAAGTGAACTAGATAAGCAAATGCCTGTTTATTTAATTTGTCGTAGTGGACGACGAGCAAGCCAGGCTCAAGACAAACTTTTATCACTTGGATTTAGAGATGTTTATAATGTTAGAGGTGGGATGATGGCTTGGCAAGCAGCCAGACTCCCTATAGAAAGTAGTCAAAATGCTCCTTGGTCACTAGAAAGACAGGTAAGACTTGTAGCAGGTTCTTTAGTTTTACTTGGCACTTTATTAAGCATCTTTGTTTATTCAGCTTTTATTTATTTAGCAATGTTTGTTGGTGCTGGGTTAGTTTTTGCGGCTCTTACTGATAGTTGTGCCATGGCAATGCTACTTGCTAAATTACCTTGGAATAAAACAAATAGTCAAACTTGTTCTATACAAAGGGGTTAGTTATGGCTACCTCACTTGTCATCGGCCTTTTACTAAGTGCAGCAATAGGTTTTTCTTTAGGTTTAATTGGTGGTGGCGGCTCAATTATCACTGTTCCTGTTTTAGTTTATGTAATTGGCGTTTCAGCACATCAAGCAATTGGTATGTCTCTAGCTGTAGTAGGAACGACTAGTTTAATAGCTACTTTTCTACATTACAAACAAAAAACTGTAGATCTAAAGATTGCTGCTATTTTTGGTATTACAGGCATGACAGGTGCTTATTTTGGTTCAGGGCTAACTTATTTATTTAGTCCAACTTCATTGCTTTTTATTTTTGGCAGTGTAATGCTAGTAATTTCACTAGTGATGCTACTAAAAGATCAAAAAGATATTTCTCAAAATGTTTCTCAAAACAAGCTAGTTAAATCAATAATTGCAGGGTTAGTAGTAGGGTTATTAACAGGTTTTTTAGGTGTTGGCGGAGGCTTTTTAATTGTTCCAGCTTTAATATTTTTTGCAGGCTTAGAGATAAAAAATGCTATTGGCACTTCCCTTTTAATAATTACAATTAACTCTTTAGCTGGTTTAATTGGTCATCTACAACATACTTCTTTTGATTTGCGCTTGACAATACTTATAACAGTGATTGCCGCCATAGGTACAATTTTAGGTACTAAAGTTGCTCATCAAGTTTCTGCTACTACATTAAAAAGTGGGTTTGCTACTTTTGTGCTGGTAGTAGCTATATTTTTAATTATTAAAAACTATCATTTCATTTTCTAATTGATTGATTAAGGAGGAGTTATGTTTTTCAAGCAATTTTATCTAGGATGTTTAGCACATGCTTCATATTTAATTGGTTCTGAGGGAGAAGCCGCAGTAGTAGACCCACAACGTGATATCGACCAATATCTATCAACCGCAGCAGCAGAAAACTTAAAAATTAAATATGTAATAGAAACTCACTTGCACGCAGATTTTGTTAGCGGACACCGAGAGCTAGCTGCACGTACAGGAGCAGAAATTGTTTTTGGTGCAAAGGCTGGCGCAACATTTCCCCATTTTGCGGTTAAAGATGGCGATGAAATCAAACTAGGAAAAGTGTTATTAAAAGTTCTAGAAACCCCTGGTCATACGCCAGAAAGTATTTCTATAACTGTTACAGATAAAGAAGTTTCCAGTGAACCTCAAAAAGTTTTAACTGGAGATACACTTTTTATTGGTGACGTTGGACGACCTGACTTAGTAGGCTCAAAAGGTTATACACCTCAAGCAATGGCTGAAATGCTTTATAACAGTCTACATGAAAAACTCTTAAAGTTACCTGATGCAGTGGAAGTTTACCCAGCACATGGAGCCGGTTCACTTTGTGGACGAAGTATGTCAAAAGAAACTTCATCAACTATTGGTGAACAAAAGAAATTTAACTATGCACTAAAATCAATGGACAAAGATGAGTTTGTTAAAATGATGACGGCTGATTTACCAGAAGTCCCAGCTTATTTTCCTAAAGATGCCGAAATCAATCGCACTGGAGCAAAAGCTCTAGCTGAATTACCTAACCCTTTAGCAATGACACCTGAAGAAGTAAATAAATTTATCCAACAAGGCTATCTAGTTTTAGATATTCGCTCGTCTTCAGCTTTTGGAGCAGGACACGTTCCAGGCTCGCTCAACATTGCACTTAGCGGACAATTTGCTTCTTGGGCAGGAACTTTTATTTCCTTAAATACTCCTATCATCCTTGTAGCTGAAGATTTAGATAATGTAAAAGAAGCTATTACTAGGCTTGCTCGTGTAGGAATAGAAAATGTTAAAGGCTATTTAGATGGACAAATCTTTGCTTGGGATAAAGCTAATTTAGCCATAAGCCAAATAACTCAAATCTCTGTAGATGAACTAAATACACAGCTTAATGAAAATAATCAATTACAACTTATTGATGTACGTAGACCAGGAGAATATCAATCAGGTCATGCAACTACTGCAATTAATTCACAACTGGCATTTTTAGAAAGAGAGCTTTCAAAATTTGATGCCAAGCGTCCAACTGCTGTAATTTGTGCTAGTGGTTATCGTTCTGCGCTAGCAACCAGTTTGCTAGCTCGTCATGGATTTTCAAAACTTTACAATGTAGTTGGTGGCACTACAGCTTGGATAAATGCTGGCTACAAAGTAGAAAAATCCATAGCTGCAAACAACTAAGACAATTAAAGACTTAAAAGGTAATTCACCAAGAAAACGAGCAAGGATGCCCTGTCGTTGACGGCAGGGAGGAATTGCCGCCTTATAAAAATATTTCTTCCATATTTTGCCGTAAGTTGTTATAATGTAAACAACTATGAAAACAGTATTGAAAATCAAGCTAGAGCCAACAAAAGAACAACAAGAAATGTTGAGACAAACGATGTCTCAATACAATGCTGCGTGTAATTACATAGCTGAAGTTGCATATGAGAAGAAAATATCAAGTAAGTTTAAGTTGCAAAAGCTTGTTTATAATACTGTAAAAAAAGACTTTAATCTATCAGCACAAATGACTGTTAGAGCTATTGCTAAAGTTTGTGAAGCTTACTCAAGAGATAAAAAGATACTTCCTAAATTCCGCTTAGATGGTGCAATTGTTTATGATGATCGCATTATGTCTTTTCTTGCAGATGAAAAAGTTAGTCTTTGGACTATTAATGGTCGCCAAAAAATACAGATGATTTTTGGTGACTATCAAAGAGATAATTTCCAATATAGAAAAGGACAAGCTGATTTAGTATTAGTTGGTAATACTTTCTATCTGTTTGCTACTTTGGATATTAAGGAACTTCCTAAAACTACTCCACAAGAGTTTATAGGAGTAGACCTTGGTATAGTAAAACTTCTAGTAGATAGTCTTGGCTATGAAGCTAGTGGTGAAATCATTGAAAGAGTTAGGCTTAAATATCTTAAACTTCGTAGAGATTTGCAAAAGTGTCGTTCAAAGAATGCAAAACGTAAACTAAAAAAGATTGCTCGAAAAGAAAAAGAGTTTCGCCGTCAAATCAACCACATAATATCAAAAGCATTGGTAAAACGCGCTAAAGACACCAATTCTGCTATAGCCTTAGAAGAACTAAAGCATATACGCAGTAGGACAACGGTTCGCGCCAAAGACCGAGCTAGGA